>Ga0302325_10001030_pt1 | contig 73195 bp, 64 predicted proteins | sample Palsa_T0_2_FD_201948 | JGI IMG/M metagenome (GOLD analysis project Ga0302325, IMG submission 201948) | Peat permafrost microbial communities from Stordalen Mire near Abisko, Sweden - Palsa_T0_2 | ecosystem: Environmental > Terrestrial > Soil > Palsa > Peat permafrost | place: Sweden: Abisko...
CGCCGCGGTAATTTGCGATACCGAGATGTTTGCGCCTGAACTGCCCACCATCTGTGTCGGTCTGCGCGGCCTGATTTATGGCGAATTGGTGGTGGAGGGCGCGAATCACGATCTGCATTCGGGCGTGTATGGCGGAGCTGCACCGAACCCGCTGCAGGCCATCGCGGAGATCTTGTCGACGCTGAAGGATCGCGACGGGCATATTCGAATTCCAGGGTTTTACGATCGCGTGGTCCCGCCCAGCGACAAGGAACGTGCCGCCTGGGCGCGGCTTCCGTTCGACGAGCGTGAGTACAGAGAGAAAGAAGTGGGCGCCAAGGAGTTGGTGGGCGAGCCAGGGATTCCGCTGTTTGAGCGCCTGTGGGCGCGGCCGACGCTTGAAGTACACGGCATTCGCGGCGGTTTTATCGGCGAAGGCGCGAAGACCGTGATCCCCGCGCGCGCCGCGGCGAAAGTGAGCATGCGCCTGGTGGCCGATCAAAAGCCCGATGAGGCCGTAGCGCAGTTGCAGAAGGCGGTGGCTGCCGCGTGTCCCAAGGGCGTGACGGCGGAATACAAAACCATCAACAACGCACCGCCCTCGCTGGTGAATCCCGACAATCCTTTTATTCACGCCGCCGCCGAAGCGATGAAGCAGGTGTTCGGCAAAGAGACGGTATACATTCGCTCGGGCGGCTCCATACCCATTGTTGCCGCGTTCGATGAGTATCTGGGGATTCCGAGCGTCATGATGGGCTTCGGTTTGCCCGACGACAATCTGCACGCGCCCAACGAGAAGCTATATCTGCCTAATTTCTTCCGCGGGATTGAGGCCGTGGCACGCTACATCGAAATTCTAGGCGCTTAATCCTGAAATAAAGCAGGCCCTTTGTTTGTAATTCCGGCCGTCCTGTCCGCAGTCTTCCTGGCAATCGCGGCCCATCTAGGTGCATTCAGCGCTCCGCTCGCGGTTTTGATCCTGGCCTATACGTTCTTGCCGACGGCTGTTGCGTATCTTGCGCGCGATACTCCTCCTCCAACCTGGCTCGACTTCCTCATCATCGCGCTGCTGTGGTTTCCTCTTGAATTTTCCCTCGGCCATCAATGGATACCCAAGCCCGCACAAAGCACCCTGCATCTGGCGGCCTATGCCGTCGCTATCCTGCTCGCGCTCTCTATTTTCCTGCTGTTCCGGCGGCTCACGGGGATGAAGATCAATTTCCCGCGATCGGCCCGCGACTTGGTCAACCTGCTGCTCGGCTTCGCGGCTTGCGCCCCCGTTCTGATCGTGCTCGGGCTTGCCATCGGCTTTCTGCCGCCGTTTCACTGGCCCGCGCAGCTATCTGTAGCGCGCATTGGATCGCAATATCTGATTATCCTCGCCATCACGGCGTTGCCCGAAGAAATACTCTTTCGGGGCTTGATCCAGAATTGCATCGCCCAGAGATTTGGCACGAACACCTACACGCTATTGGTCTCGGCGTTTATGTTCGGATGCGCGCATCTCGACAACGGCCCCGGCCCGTTGCCCAACTGGCGCTACATGATACTGGCGACCATCGCGGGCGTGGCCTATGGCAAGGTGTTCGAAAAAAGCTCCAGCATCTTCGCTTCAGCCGGATTGCACGCGCTGGTGGATCTGGTCAAACACGTGTGTTTTTGAGCTCGGCCATCAGCTTCGCGAGATAGGCCGGAGCGGCCGGATCGCCTTCTCGCGGCGCCCAAGCTGCAAAGTCCTTGTCGTTCGCCGCCGAGTACGGCCCCGGTTTCACTTCGTAGCAGACCGCGTGGGCCGACAGCGGACTCAGCGTGTGCCAGACGCCGGGCGGAAGGTCGATTCCGACAGGATCGCCGCCTACTACTTCCGTACGCATCAGGCGTCCCGCGTCGTCGAAAATAAAAAACGCTACTTCGCCATCCAAAACCACAAACGATTCTGCCTTGGGAGGGTCCAGATGGCGGTGCGGAGCGATATAGGTTCCCTTCACCATCACATTTAGGAAGCGATGCGGATTGTCCTCCATGGATGCGTGAAAGTTGTGATTGACGCGAAGCCTGGGGGAGCGCCGCGCCAGTTCCGTCAGCTCGCGAAACAAGTCTTTGTTCAACGTTTGGATTTCCGCCACGCTCAAACTCCAATGTCTTCGTTCCACAACGCGGGGTTCGCCCGGATGAAGCCGGTCATCATTTGAACGCATTCTTCATCTTGCACCACGTCCACTTGAATACCCTGGCTGCGCATGTAATCCTCGGCGCCCAGAAAGGTCTTGTTCTCGCCCACCACCACACGGGGAATCTTATAAAGCACGATCGCGCCGCTGCACATGGGGCACGGAGAAAGGGTCGAATATAGGGTGCTGTTCCGGTAAATCCGGGCGGGCAAGCGGCCAGCGTTGCGCAGACAATTCATCTCGCCATGGTCGATCGCGCTGCCGGTTTGAACGCGGCAGTTGTGGCCGCGCCCGATGATGTGGCCGTCGTGTACCAGCACGGAACCGATCGGGATGCCGCCTTCCGACAGACTCTTGCGCGCCTGTTGGATGGCCGCGCGCAAGTAAGCATCCAGCGTTATCATTCGATAAAGACCTGCCCGAAAAGGATAACATTAGCCAAGCCCGAATCTCCGTGCCTAATTCGCCTTTTCGATTCCTCCGTGCGTGCCGCTCCAGATAAAGTCCGCCGCTCCGCTGTCCCGCACCTGAATCCGATCGGCCGGAACGCCGGAATTCATTTCCACGCATTGCGGAAAACCGTTCTTCAAAAAGACCGCTCCCATTCTGGCGTCAGGCAGTCCGCCCACGATGATGGGCCCTTGGATGCCGGCTGCGACTCGGCCGAAGTCCGCGCACACTGATTGAGCCAATTCCGCCGTGGCGCGCCAGACCGTCAAATTGTGTTCCAGTATCGAACCTTCCAGCAATAGAAGCAGACATGCGACGACGATGCGCGGCTTGGGGGCCATGCTGTCGAGTACCACAGCCCACAGCAGCGCCCATCCCACGCTTCCCAGATACAGTGCGCGCGAACCGCTCAACGCGGGGCTCAACAGCAACAGATGCTGCACCGGTAGGCCGGCGGCGATGACGAAGAGCAGGCAACCGATAAAGGGACGGTGCGCGGGAGCGGCCTTCCACGCACACACTGCAAGGAGCAAGGGAGTTGCTGCCAGCGCTGCCCGGAGGATGGGGCTAGCCGGAGCGGACCAGTTGAAGGGAAAGAACAAAATAGCCCATTCGCGTACGAATAACGCGTCCAGCGTATGAAGCACGTTGACGTTAAGGATGCTCGCTTCGCCTGCCGCGTCCCCGTAGCCGCCGATTCCCCCCAACGCCCACCAACGATACGCAAACAGCGCGATGGCCAGAACGCCTGCAAAACCGGCGGCCTGAAGGAATCGATTCCAGTCCTTTCGGTCGTGGAACATCCCAAGACTGGCGATGAGGAAAGGCAGGCAGAATCCCGACTCTTTCGATAATATGGCGCAGGCCCCGGCTGCCAGAGCGCCCGCCAACCATCCATACTTGGCCGTCGACGCATAACGGCAGACGAAGATCAGACTCGATAGAATCAGCAAAGTTGTCATCAAGTCGAATCGCGCATCAATCCACGCCACGGTTTCGGCCGATACGCCATTTAGTCCAAGAAGGAACGCGCCTGCCAGACTGGCTGGGCGGGACAAACGAAGTTCCCGGCATAGTACGTAGGTGAGGAAACAGCAAGCCAGATGCAGTAGCACGCTGCTGACGTGCCACCAGGCCGGATTCGCTCGCGCCCACAAGTAGTTCAACCAGTACAGGAAGAAGCCGAAGGGACGGAAGAAGAGTCCGCGTCCGGCAACGGGACCAAATTGCCGCGCGGCCACGCTCCAGGTGTGACGCGACGCGTCAGTGATGTGGGTATAGTCGTCGTAAAGAAAGGGAGACCGGAGAATCGGGGCGAAGGCGAGCGAAATGACGGCGGCGACTATGGCCATCGCCAGCGCCGGCCGCAAGACATCGGCGCGGTTCTCTCGGAGACTTTCGGAGGCGCCGCGCGCGTACAGCAACGCGAGGAAACTCAGCGCGATGACACCTTCCACATTCAGGAGCGCGTGCTGGGAGGGCGAACTGAGTAAGGCGTAGGATGCCAGAAACCCGCCCGCGATGAGCGCACGACAGTAAAGATCGCGCTCGCCAGGACGCCTCGCCGGTTCCACACCAAATCCAGTGTACGAGAGCGGTCCGGTTAAGATAAGGAATATGCTGCAAGTCGGTTTAGGTTCGCTCGGGCTCAAGGTTTCGCGCATGGGCTTGGGATGCATGGGCATGTCGGAGTTTTATGGCGACACCGACGATGCCGAATCCATCGCAACCATTCACCTGGCGCTGGACCGGGGGATGAATTTCCTGGATACCGCCGACATGTACGGTCCATTCAAGAATGAGGCGCTGGTGGGCAAGGCGATTCAAGGCCGGCGCAATGAAGTGGTGCTCGCAACCAAGTTCGGCAACCGGCGATCGCTGGACGGAAAATTTCTGGGCGTGAATGGCAGTCCGGAATATGTCCGCGCCTGCTGCGAGGCTTCGCTCCAGCGCCTGAACGTGGAAACGATCGATCTTTACTATCAGCATCGCGTGGATCCCAAGACGCCGATCGAAGACACGGTGGGCGCCATGGCGGATCTGGTGAAGGAAGGCAAAGTGCGCTTCCTGGGACTTTCCGAAGCAAATTCGGGCACCATTCGGCGCGCTCATCGCGTCCATCCGATCACCGCTTTGCAAAGCGAGTATTCGCTCTGGACTCGCGACCCAGAGGAAGATATCCTGGCCACGGTTCGCGAACTCGGGATCGGCTTTGTGGCGTACAGCCCGCTCGGGCGCGGCTTCCTGACCGGCCAATTCAAGCGGCCCGAGGATATTCCGGAGAACGACTTTCGCCGGTTCCACCCGCGCTTTGCGGGCGACAATTTCTACAAGAATCTCGATCTGGTAGGGCACATTGAAGCGCTCGCGCAGGCCAAAGGCGCTACTCCTGCGCAGATCGCGCTCGCTTGGGTGATGGCGCAGGGCGAAGACATCGTGCCCATTTTCGGCACCAAGAAGCGTCCGCGCTTGGAGGAGAATCTGAAGGCGCTCCAGATCGCGCTGACGCCCGCGGAGCTGCGGGAAATCGACCGCGTGCTCCCCCCAGGCAGCACGGCCGGTACGCGCTATCCGGAGCAGCACATGAGCGCGGTGAATCTGTAGCTATGATGGTCTAGCGCATGCGAACCATTCGTCGTGTTGCGGTACTGGGGGCGGGCACCATGGGTTCGCGGATCGCGGCGCATTTTGCGAACGCGGGTGTTCCTTCGCTGCTGCTGGATGTCGCCGGCCAGCCGAATCGAAACGCGCCCGCCCTGCAAGGTATCCAGAACGCCTTGAAACAGCGGCCGGCTGGATTTTTTGTCGACGATAAGGCGGCGCTGGTCCAGGCCGGCAATTTCGACGACGATCTCGACAAACTTGCCCAGTGCGATTGGATCATCGAAGCCATTGTCGAAAACCTGGACGCCAAGCGCGCTCTGTGGCGCAAGGTGGACGCGGCCCGCAGACCCGGTACCATCCTCTCCACCAATACCAGCGGCATCCCGCTAGCCAAAATTTCGGAGGGTTTCTCGCCGGAGTTCCGCACACATTTTCTCGGCACGCATTTTTTCAATCCCCCGCGCTACCTGCACCTGATGGAGCTGATCCCCGGGCCCGACACGGCTCCCAAAATTCTGGCGGACGTTGAGGAATTCGCCGACCGGCGCCTCGGTAAGGGCGTGGTGCGCACCAAGGACACTCCCAATTTCATCGCTAACCGCATCGGCAGTTTTCTGGGCGGCACGGTCGGCAAGGCCATGCTGGAAGACGATTTCACCATTGAGGAAGTCGACGCGCTCACCGGCTCCCTGATCGGCGTGCCGAAGAGCGCAAGCTTCCGTCTGCTGGACCTGGTGGGCCTGGATGTCTGGGCCTTCGTCGGAACAAATCTGTACGAGCTTGTTCCAGACGATCCTTGGCGCGAGCGTTTTCTTCCGCTGGATTTCGAAAAGAAAATGATCGAGCGGAAATGGCTGGGCGACAAGACCGGACAAGGCTTCTACAAGCGCGTGGGGAAGGACCGCGAGATTCTGGCGCTGAACTGGAAAACGCTGGAATACCAGCCGATGCAAAAGCCGCGCTTCGCTTCCGTCGAAGCGGCGCGCAATATCGAAGATCTCGGCGAGCGCGTCCGGGCCTTGCTCCGCTCCGACGACCGCGCCGGCCGCTTCCTGTGGAAAGTGCTGAGCGATTACTTCCTCTACAGCGCCGAAATGATTCCCGAGATCTCGGATCGCATGGTGGAAATCGACCGCGCCATGCGTTGGGGCTACGGGCACACGCTGGGCCCGTTCGAATTATGGGACGCCGCCGGTTTTCTCGAAGTGGTCTCGCGGCTCGAAATGGAACACCGGCCGCTGCCATCGAACGTCAAGGATGCGCTCGCACGCGGAACCATCGCGCTTTATCGGCCGGCTGAGCCGCTCGGCCGTCCGGTCACGGAATATTTCGATTTCCGTTCGAAGGGCTACCAGCCCATTGAGGCGCGGCCCGGCATCGCCACGTTGCGGGACCGCAAGCGGACGCACGCCGTGGTGTTTGAGAACAGCGGCGCATCGCTGGTGGATTTGGGCGATGGCGTGTTGTGCGTGGAGTTCCACAGCAAGCTGAATACGCTGGGCGAAGACAATGTCGCCATGCTGCACGCGGGCCTGGAAGAAACCAATCGCAACTTCGACGCCATGATCGTCGCCAACGAAGGCGAAGCGTTCAGCGCGGGGGCCAACCTGATGCTGGTGCTGCTGGCCGCGCAGGAGGGTGAATGGGAGGAGCTGAACATTGCGGTGCAGCGCTTCCAGCAAATGAACATGGCGCTGAAGTACGCCTTGAAACCGGTGGTGGCGGCGCCGTTCTCTCGTGTTCTGGGAGGCGGCTGCGAACTGGTGATGCACTGCACTCGCGCGCAAGCCTCGGCCGAAACCTACATTGGACTGGTGGAAGCGGCGGTCGGCTTGATTCCGGCCGGCGGTGGCTGCAAGGAATTGCTCGCCAGGCTGCACGACCCGCTGCGCATCTTTGAGTTGATCGGCTATGCGAAAGTTGCCACCAGCGCCGAAGAGGCCAAGAAGCTGGGGCTGCTCCATCGCGCGGACCCCGTCTCCATGAATCCCGAGCGGCTGATCTTCGATGCCAAGGCGCTGGCGCTCTCATTGGTTCGCGATTATTCGCCCGGGGCGCCGCGCTCGGATATCCAGGTGGCGGGCGAAAGCGCTTACGCCATGATGAAACTCGGCGCGTGGTCGGCCCGTCAGGGAAATTTCATCAGCGATTACGATCTGCTGGTGGGCGAAAAGCTGGCGCACGTCTTGAGCGGCGGACGCCTCTCCGGCTCCACCAGCGTTTCCGAGCAGTATTTGCTGGATCTGGAACGCGAGGCTTTCCTGAGCCTGTGCGGCAATCCGAAAACGCAGGAGCGCATGCAGTATATGCTGAAGACTGGCAAACCGCTGCGAAACTGAAATATTGAACGCACCTTGGAACACGCCATGGAAGCAGTAATCTTAGATTGTTTGCGAACGCCGGTGGGCAAAGCGCCCAAAGGCAGCTTGCGCAACACACGGCCGGACGATCTCGCGGCCCTTGTCATCCGGCGCTTGCTCGAAAAGCATCCCGCCATCGCGCCCCAGGAAATCGACGACGTGATCCTCGGCTGCGCCATGCCCGAAGCCGAGTCCGGCATGAACATGGCGCGCATTGCCGCTCTGCGCGCGGGCCTGCCCGATTCAGTGCCCGGCATCACCATCAATCGTTTCTGCTCTTCGGGACTGCAGGCCATCGCCATGGCCGCGGACCGCATCCGTTCCGGCGGCGCCCAAATCATCATCGCGGGCGGCGCTGAATCGCTCAGTATGATTCCGATGGCGGGTAATAAATTCGCGCCCAATCCCTGGATGGTGGATCATCTGCCGCAGATCTACATGGGCATGGGCCTCACCGCCGAACAGCTGCAGAAGAAGTTCTGCATCAGCCGCGAGGACGCCGATCAATTCGCTTATCGCAGCCACCAGCACGCTCTCAAGGCGCAGGCCTCCGGCAAGTTCGATGACGAGATGGTTCCGGTTCCCATCGAATCCACGACGCTCGATAACGGATCGCCGCATCGTCACAGCAAACTGTTCACCCAGGACGAAGGCCCGCGCGCCGACACATCGCTCGAAGCGCTGGCGAAACTGAAGCCCGTGTTTCAATCCGGCGGCACGGTGACCGCTGGCAATTCGTCGCAAACCAGCGACGGCGCGGCCGCTGCCATCGTTCTCTCCGCCAAGAAAGCGGAGGAGCTGGGCCTGAAGCCGATGGCGCGCTTTGTGAGTTTTGCCGTCGCCGGAGTTCCGCCGGAGATCATGGGCATCGGACCTGTCGTAGCTATTCCGAAAGCGCTCGCGCTGGCGGGTCTGAAGACGGAAGACATCGGCGTGGTCGAATTGAATGAGGCCTTCGCGGCCCAGGCGCTGGCCGTGATTCGCGGGGCGAGCCTGGATCTGGATCGCGTGAACCCCAACGGCGGCGCCATCGCGCTCGGACATCCGCTGGGATGCACCGGCGCCAAGCTCACCGCCACCATTTTGCGTGAAATGCAGCGCAAAGACTCGCGCTACGGCATGGTCACTATGTGTGTCGGCGGCGGCCAGGGCGCTGCCGGCATTTTCGAAAACCTGATAAGGAATAATTCCGATGGCATCCTCGACAATCTCTCCCACCAAGCCTAAGGGCGGCGCGTTCCTCATTGAGCCTGCTACGCCCGAACAGCTTTTTTCGCCCGAAGACTTCACCGACGAACACCGGGCTATCGCTCGCACCACCGAAGAATTCTGGCTCAAGGAAATCGCGCCCAATGTGGACGCCATCCAGCATCAGGAGCCGGGGGTGGCGGTGGCGGTGTTGCGCAAAGCCGGAGAACTCGGTCTTACCTCCGTGCATCTTCCCGAGAAATACGGCGGCATGGAGATGGATCTTACTTCCGCCATGCTGGTGGCCGAAGGCATCGCGAAAGACGGTTCCTACGCCTCCTGGCACGGAGCGCAGAGCGGGATCGGCGCGCTTCCGCTGTTGCTGTACGGCACCGAGGCACAAAAGCAGCGCTATCTTTCCAAGGTGGCCAGCGCGGAGATGGTGGCCGCCTACGCGCTGAGCGAACCGCAAGCGGGGTCGGACGCGCTCGCCGCGCGCACTCGCGCCGACTTGAGCCCGGATGGCAAGCACTACATCCTTAACGGCCAAAAAATGTGGATCACCAACGGCGGCGCGGCCGATCTGTATACCATCTTTGCGAAAGTGGATGGCGAGAAGTTCACCGCATTTCTGGTGGAGCGCAAGTTCCCCGGTCTCGCGCCCGGCGCCGAAGAAAAGAAGATGGGCATCAAGGGCAGCTCCACTACGCCCATCTTTTTGGACAACGTGCCGGTGCCGGTGGAAAATGTTCTGGGAGAAATCGGCCGCGGCCATATCATCGCGTTCAACATCCTGAACATCGGCCGGCTGAAGCTGGGCGCGTTTGCCTGCGGCGGCGCGAAGGAAGTGCTGCGCGTGTGCCTGAACTATGCCAAGGAACGCAAAGCATTCGGCAAATCCATCGCCGAGTTCGGGATGATCCAGCACAAGCTGGCCGAAATGGCGATCCGCATCTTCGCCGCCGAAGCCGCGACATATCGCGTGGTGGGGCTCATTGAGGGCCAGCTGGAAGGTTTTTCGTGGGAGCAGCCCAATGCCGCGCAAACCGAGTTGAAGGCCGTGGAGGAGTTCGCCGCGGAATGCTCTTACATCAAGATTTTCGCGTCCGAAATGCTCGACTACGCGACCGATGAAGCCGTTCAGATCCACGGCGGTTACGGCTATCATCAGGATTATATTGTTGAGCGCGCCTATCGCGATTCGCGCATCAACCGCATCTTCGAAGGCACCAACGAGATCAACCGTCTGCTCGCCACCGGGATGCTCCTGAAGCGCGCCATGCGCGGGCAATTGCCGCTGGTGGAAGCTGTCATGAAATTGCAGGCCGAGATTCTGTCGGGTCCGGCACTCGGAGCGGGCGGCAGCGAGGACGCACGATTGGTCGAAAACGCCAAGAAGACCGCGCTGTTAGCGCTCGGCATCGCCTATCAGAAATTCGGGACGGCGCTGGAGGAGCAGCAGGAGGTTCTCGCCTCCATCACCGACGTTGCGATGAATGCGTTCGTCATGGAATCGGTTTATCTACGTGCGCAAAAGCTGGCGAAGCTGCACAAAGGAGAGATCGCGGCCGACGTCAGCAGCGTATTTCTGCGCGAAGCGATGGAAACGGTCGAGAGTGCGGGGCGTAGCGCGCTGGCTGCCAGCTCCGAGGGTGACAACTTGCGCACCAACCTGGCGGTCCTCAAGCGTTTTACGAAATTCGAGCCGGTGAACGCGGTTGCCGCGCGACGCCGAATCGCCGATCGCTTGCTTGCGTCCGGCCGTTACCTGGTTTAGGTGAAACTGGTCATTACGGTCGGGCTGCCCGGGTCGGGCAAGTCCACTTACCTCGCGAGGCTGGGCGTGAACGCCATCTCGTCCGACGAAATGCGGCGCATGATCGCGGACAACCCGCTGGATCAAACCATGAATGCCCGCATCTTCTCCGCGGTTCGCTATCTGATTCGCCAGCGCATCGCCGCCGGGCGGCCGGTCACTTACGTCGACGCCACTCATCTGACACCGTGGGAGCGAGTACCGTACGTGAAGCTTGCTCAACGCTACGGCTGTACTTTGGAAGCGCTGTTCTTCGATGTTCCTGTGGAGATTTGCATCGCCCGCAATCAGGCGCGCGGCCGCGTGGTTCCCGAAGCCGCCATACGCAAAATGGCGCAACAGATGATTCCACCGGCCGCCGGCGAAGGCTTCGCCCGAATCATCAAAATTACTTCGGACGGCGGTCGCTAGTCGGCGGCACCAGGCCCTTCAGCCGCAGGTAGACCGCCATATAACCATACATCTCGTTATCGTGAGCCACATTCCCCCACAGCGCGCTGAGCTTGGTTTGCGGCTGGCCGAAAACCTTTACCGTCTGCGTGGCCGCGGCATCGGTAAGGGCAGCGTAGGCGCCGTCGCAATAATCGAAAGAGGCTTTCAGCGCGCCAATCAGATCGGCCTTGGATGTCTTGCCGGCCGTATCGGGTTTCCGGCTTTCGCCCTTCACCGCGGAACATATCAGTATTTGCGCGTCGGCGACGTGAGCCACACGCGAACCGAAAGTTCCCACTTCCGGCGTGGCCTTGAAAGCGTAATCCGCGTCGGCCATTCGATCGGCTTCCGCCAACAGCGCATTCTTTTGCCGCTCGTAGTTCTGTTTTAGTTCCGAACTCAGCGGGTTGGCGGCCTGGGCGCATAATTCGCAGACGCAGGCGAGCGCCGCGAGCACCAGCATCCCGGCTCTCAAGCTTGTGCTCCAGCCCGGAGCGCAGCCAAAGCCAGCCGCTCTTCGCGATGCGGATCGTTCACCACCTTGCATTGATTGTCGAAGACCATGGTGGCGCGCCCATCCATCTTGAACGCCGGCCAATGCGGCAGCCCTTTGTGATTCGGATCGCCGGTACGCGCGAAGGCGGCCCAAGCGCCGCTCATTTTCTCCTGCAGCGGATAGCGGTCGGCGTTTGAGCCGGTCATGGACTGGGCCTCATCTACGTTGGCGAGCGCGAACGGAATCTCCAGTGTGTGAAACGCCTTCAGCTCGCCGTCGTGCACCGGTGTTTTCCAGGTGAAGTAGTACACGTACACCGGCGCGGGTTGCGCCGCCTTGCGCTCGGCCTCAGTCATCACGCCGGTACGAAAACCGTCGGACGCGATGATCTGGGAAAGGTCGATGTCGCTGGCGTTCGGCCGGCCCTTGCGATAAACGGCGATCAGCTTGTCCACCTCCGCATCGCCGGCGCGCGTGGCCTGCTTCACCGCGGCGTGCAATTCGGTATCGTCAATCGGATCCAGCCTGGTGGCCGGAAAGAAGTTCACTTCAAATTCAGTGGAGCCGATGAGCAGGGGAACGCCGGCCGACAGGGCGGGCGCGGTGGGATCGAACGGACCGCCCGGCAGCGTCTTGCCGTCCACCACCGGCGCAAGCTGCATCCCGCGCGCGCTTAGTGTGGCCGCGATCAATTGATCCATCGGGACCTGCTGCAACTCCTCGGCCGTCTTCACGCCCAATTTGTCCATCAGCATGTGCGCCGTCTTGGTTGCGTCTTGGGTTGAAAGGCCCTTCAAATTTGCGCCGCTCTGGATGATGGCGCGGTGAAACAGTCCCTTCGCCGCAGGCATCGCCAAAAGCGTGCTCACTTTGCCCGCCCCGCCCGACTGGCCGAAAATCGTCACGTTGCCTGGATCGCCGCCGAAATTCGCGATGTTGTCGCGTACCCACTCTAGCGCCGCCACCGCATCCAGAATCCCGCAATTGCTCGCGTTGGCGAACTTCTCGCCGCCGATGCCGGCCAGGTAAAGAAAGCCAAAAGAATTGAGCCGATGATTGATAGTTACTGTGACCACGTCCTGCTTGCGCGCCAGATTGGCGCCGTCGTACATGCTGTAGCTGCCGTTGCCGCTGGCGAATCCGCCGCCATGCAGCCAAACCATCACGGGCCGTTTGCGGCCGTCCAAACCGTTGGTCCAGACGTTCAGATGCAGGCAGTCCTCGCTGATGGCGAGCTTCGGGATGGTGGCGGCCACTTCCGGAATCTCGGTGTGAGGGCCCTGGGGCGCTTCCGGTCCCCACTCCACGGTGTCCTTGATGCCGGTCCATGCTTCGGGCTTGACGGGCGGCAGGAATCGGTTCGCGCCGCCGGTGGGCGCTCCATAAGGAATGCCGCGAAAGGCGTTGACCTTGTTTTCCTGCACCATGCCGCGGATCTTGCCCGACGTGGTGTTCGCCACCGGCCCTTGAGCCGAGCTGTCTTTCGCGTTAGCGGCGGCATTCGCGGCCATGGCTTTGTTCAACGCGCCGCCCAGAATGCCGCCGGCGCCAAGCGCCGCTCCGCTCACAAAAGATCGCCGATTGATTTTATCGTTCATAGCCCTCGCAAAGGCGCCGACAGGTCAGCCGGAAATTATTTTACACCGTTCCATGTCAAGCTGGCGGAGCCTAAGTCCGTTGGCCGGGGCGGTCCGTCGCGATCCCTTCGGCCTCTCAGAACAGAAACTTCAAGCCGAGCTGCACGATGCGCGGTCCCACGCTGGTGGAAGAGATGATTCCCGATCCGGTTTGAGAAACGTTGGGGATCGCCGGTTGAGGCCCGCAACACCCGCCGACGCCAACCGAGCTGAACTGCGGATGGTTGAAGAAGTTGAAGAATTCAGCGCGGAATTGCACGGTGGCCCGTTCGTTGATCCTGGTGGTCTTCAGCACCGAAGTGTCAAAGTTCAATTGGCCCGGTCCCAGCAGAACGCCGACGCCCGAATTGCCGAATAGCGTTGCGCAGCTGGGACATGCGGCCTGACTGGTCACCGTCACTCCGTCCGGCATGATGGCCGGCGCAGGGCAGAAGGCGCTGGGGTTGAAGTAGCCCAGACCGCCGCTGTATCCGCCCAGGCGCGACTCGATGCCACCCGGAGTGGCGATATCTCCATAGGTCATTCCCGGGCACATTTCAGCGCGCCCATTATTGCCGGTGCCGGTTCCCTGAGTTCCGTAGGCGCTGCCTGCGTTCCCATCCAGGAAGGTGATGGGAGTTCCATCCTGAATGGTGGTGACACCCGAGAGGCTCCATCCTTCCAGCAATTTGCCGGTCACGCCGCTATGCTGGCCCAACGGAAGCTGCCAATCGTAGTTGATGATGAAGCGCTGGGGCCGGTTGAAATACGACGGACCGTACTGCTGTGCCAAATTGCCCGCGTCGTTGCTGTTCGCAGTACCGGAAATGCCGTTGGTCAGCGACTTGCTGTAGGTGTAGGCGGCCTGAAGGGTCAGTCCATGAGACAACTGTTTGCGAACCGTGAGCTGCAGGCTGTTATACACGGAAACTGCGTCGAATGTCGTAACATCCACCCCGGTTGGCTGGTAACCCAGGTAAGGGACGCGGAATGCCGCATTAGCCGGTGTGGTGGTGGCGATCCCGTTGATCGGATTGCTGGCGCTCGCAAGCAACGCAGTATTGAGCGAGTGTTGGTTGTCCACCAGGTTGATGCCGTCGGAGCCGACGTAGGCCGCTTCCAGCACCCAGCGGGGAGCAAATTCATACTGAATATTTACGTTATACTGCCGGACCAACGGCGTGTGGATGATCGGCGTTATGCCGATAGCGGTCAAGTTCGAGTCGCAGCTCGCCGTACACGACGGTGAGAGATTGGCATAGCGCTGGTTGAACGTGCCCGCCGGGACATTCGGGAACGGGTTCTGGATGGTGAACGGTCCCGCCGAAGACGGACCATAGTCCAGCGTTCCGGCGTACGGACTGTTTTGCTCCACGCCCATGAAGTAGGTGCCGGCCGGGATGCGGTCATAGAAAAGACCAAAGCCGCCGCGCACCACCAGCTTATTGGTTGCCTTGTAGGCAAAACCGAAGCGGGGAGCGAAATTAGAGTAAGGCGGGTGGCCTTCGAGCGGCCCATAACCGCCCTTATTGACGTAAATTCCATTGGGCGGCTGCGGATAATGGGACAAATAATTCGGCGCCACCACGGTGCCTGCGTAATTCGCCGGCAGGCCAAGAGGCGCGTCGGGGACCTCGGAATTGGGCACTAACCGGCTGGGCCAAAAGTTGGTCAGGTTGCCGTATTTGTCGTTAAAGATGCCGTTCGATTCCCAGCGGAGGCCCATGTTCACAGTCAGCCTCGAGCTGACGGCCCAGTCGTCTTGGACGAACCCATCCAGGTTGGTAACCGTATACGCGTGAATCACGCCGCCGGCGTTAAAGTTGCCGCCGGAAACACAGACGACACACTGAAAAATGTTACCTGGGTTATTGGCGTCCAGGAAATTGCTGAAGCTGCCAAAGAACAGCCAGCCGCGCTCCAGGCCGGGGAAATTGAAGTTCCACTGGCCCTTTTCCACCTCGAAACCGGCGCGAATGGTCTGTCGTCCGTGGCTCCAGGAGATCTGATCCTGCGCCTGATATTGCGTAGTCGGGCTGAGTTCGAAGTCCAAAAACCCGCCTACACTAAAGCCATTAATGAGGAAAGACATGATTGGCGCATACGGCACGCTGGGGACGATGGGCGTAATTCCCAGGTTCTGCGGGGAATAACCGCTCGGAAGGCCATCCACTTGTTTTGAAAACAGCCGTTGCATGGATACGCGCAGCTCATTTACAAAAGTGTTCGACACGATGGTGGTCAGCTTAGCCAGCGCGTTGGTATTGGAAAATTGGCTGTCCTGCGGCGCTCCCGGAGGCGCTCCGCACACGCCGCAAATAAAGGTCTGTATGCGCGGAGTGGTATCGTACAAAAACCGCATCGCCAGAGTGTTTTTCTCGCTGATCACATAGTCGCCGTTCACCACGGTTTGCTTTTCGTTAAATATCGCGGGAATGCTGAAGCTCAGAGGATCGCCGAATGAGGTATGGGTGGGAAAGTAGTAGCTTCCATCCGCATTCTTCAGTTGCAACATGTTATAAGCCACCGGGCTTATTGTGGTTGCCGTACACGGCAGCCCCGGCCCGAACGCCGGCTCGGTGCAGGTATTAGCGATGAGCGAGGACAGCCACGCGGCGCTGGTGCGGTCCCCCGCCGGAATGTACGGGTACAGGTTGATGGCGGAGTTACCGTCCGGGTCCACCGCGTTTCGCTGATGCGTGCCCTCGTAGCTGCCGAATATAAACAGCTTGTCTTTCTTGATAGGTCCGCCGATCACACCGCCATATTGGTTCTGATTCAAGATTTGCTTGGGACAGGACTGGCCGGCATAAGTCGTCCGGCAGACGTCCCGATTGTAAAAGAAACCATTCGCGTCCAGTTGGCCGTTGCGGAAGAACTCAAATGCCGTCCCGTGCCAGGTGTTGGTGCCCGACTTCGAGACCACGTTCACGTTCGCGCCGGGATTACGCCCAAAGCTGGCGTCGTAGGTCGACGTCTGGATCTTGAACTCCTGGATCGCGTCGGGGTTGATGATCGGGATGCCGACGAACACGCCGTTGTCGTCCGCTCTTCCGCCCGTACCCATGCTTCCGATGGAAACGCCGTCCATTTGAAAATTGTTCTGCAGATTGGTATTCCCATTCACGCTGATGTCCAGAGTGGATTTTCCAAAGGAAGTGGCGTTAGTCACGGCGCTGTTTCCGCCGGCCGAAAGACCGATAATTTGCGTGTAGTTGCGGTTGGCCAGCGGAAGGTCGGTCACGGTTCTGGAGCCCACTGTGGTCCCCAATGTGGAAGTGGCAGTCTGCAAAGTTTCGGCCGTCGCTTCCACGGTTACCGAGTCGGTCTGCGCGCCCACTTCCAGGCTTCGGTTCAGAACCGCGGTTTCAGTCACCGTAAGTTGCAGCCCGGAAACGTCCGCGCTCCTAAATCCTTGGGCGCTAAATCGCACCGAATAGGCGCCTGGAGGAAGCAACGTAAACCGGTAGGCGCCATCGCTGCCGGTGACAGCGGTCCGCGACTGGCCGGTATCGGCGCTGGTCAGGGTCACCGTCACCTGCGGCACAGCGGCGCCCGAAGGATCAGTGACGGTTCCCGCCACACCAGCCGTTCCGGCGGATTGTGCCAGAAGCCGCGGAGCGCCTGCCAAAGAGAGCACGGCCAACAGCGCGACGAAGCGTAGTTGATAGAGCTTTTTGCTTTTCATCGGAATCCCCTTTACTAACGCAGTCCCTCGGGATAGGAACTTGATCCGGTCAACGGAAAAGGGTTACTTCTGCGCCCAGCTATAAAACAATTCTACCCCGAATTGTCTCAATCCCGTTTCCCCGTTTGAGCCATGTTACTAGCGGCCACAGCGAGAGTCAAGCGAATTGTCCCCGCCAAAGTGACATCTTATGGAGCTTGGTCCGCCGCAAAACTTTGTTCTGAAATATCTGAATGTTCTTCCCGAAAATCCAGCGCCATTGCGAACTGCTTCAGTTGGTGCCGCGCGTTCGAACAAGCTTAGTAGCAAGGCTATCCGGCATGTCAGTCTTGTATCGTAAGGTCGGTCGGTTCGTCGCCTGCAGGTCAGCCACGCACCGTTTTATACCGCGCCATTCAACCGCGCCAGCGATCGGCTTAATGAGGCCGAGACCCAGGCCGGCGACATATCCAGAACCTCGGCGATTTCCCGGTAGCGCAGTCCCTCCGCGCGCAAGGCCAGGCACCATTGATCCTGCTCGGGTAGCGCTTGTAGCAGCGCCTGCAAGCGCTGGCGCCGCTGGCTGCTCAAGAGGCGCTCTTCGGGATTTTCGGCTGGATCGGGCAGGGCCGCGGCCGGCGTCTCTTTCGAACCCAAAACATGCGCGGTCTCCCGCGTTCTAGCCAGCCGGCGCTTCAAACCCAAATTGTGAGCGACGCGAAAAATCCAACCGCGCAGGTTTCGCCGGGACCGTTCCTTCTTGAGGTGCTGGAACAGGGCCAGGAACACTTCTTGAATCACTTCCTCGCCTTCGTGAACCGGAACGCCGAAGCCCAGCAGGAAGCGCAACAACCGGCAGCGCAGCTTATCGAAAAGCTCAACCACTTCCTGTTCAGCGCCGCCTGGCGCGGGCGCGCGCTCGGGCACTAAGCCCGCCACCAGTTCCCAACGCGCCGTCAACTCTGGTTCCGTCATCTTATGACTTGGTCAATGTGATCCGCTTGCTCAAGTCGAATTCAGCCCCCGCGGAGTGGTGCGCGTAGGCCGGCCTTCCGGGCAGCGTCAGCCCAAGCAATATAGCGGCGATGCATCGAGATCGCATGGCTATTTCTGAGGCTGGTCCCGATAAACCTTGTGGCAGTTGTCACAGGCCTGGCTAAGACTGTCGGTGCAATTTCCGGCTGCATTCTGGCTTTTCTGCACGGAGGCTTTGAGGCACTCCCTTCCAGCCGGCGCCAATGCCGCGGCGTACCTGGCATAATCGGCGGCCTGTACCGGAACCGGCTGGCCGTTGGACCGGATGCGCCCCGGAATCATGATCAGATTTTCCAGTTCCTCGAGCGCGACGGAGGCATTCACCACGGTCTGCCACTCCATGTCGTTCTTGGGCGGCTTTTCCTGGATTCCGAAGATGATGCCGGCATTGGGCAAAGCCACGCTGCGCATCACCTGCTTGAGGTTGCCGTATGGCTTTGGCGTGTAGGAGGGCGCCTGGGCGACGGCCGCGCCAGCCAGCAGGAACGCGACCAGCGGTCTCATCGTTCGTGCAAAGAACACCATCACGAATGCAGGCTAACACGCCGTCGATGCTGCTGGCGCGGGCCGGGCTTTGGTGACCCAGGATCACGTCTTCATTGACACCGTGGCGGCTTTCGGCTCCGCCGGCGGAACAATTCGCCTCAACGGGGAGTTGGCGCCCGAGAACAAGTGGCAAATGCCAGCCGCCCGGCGCGCTGAGGTCCACGATGGGTTGATTCAGGAGTGGCGCGTTTACTCCGGCAACAAACCGGTGTACGAGATCCTTGCGAAGCCGGCCAAGCCTCCGGCGAGGTAGGACGGCGCGCACCCGCGAAACCGTGTGAAAATCATTGCAGAGGTTTTATTGGCACAGGAAGGCAGTACTCCCAGGGCCGCCAGTTCGGGCTCCGTCGGGTCCGTTCGATTGATGGGCGTTCCCATCAGGCTCCATTTCACTTTCGTTCTGTTGCTCATCGGTTTAGTCGTCGTCGGCTTGAGCAGTAACCAATCGCCGGGCAATTACGCGCTGTTCGTGCTGGCCGTCATCGCATCGGTGCTGCTGCATGAGTTCGGCCACGCCTTCGTCAGCTCGCTCTACGGCATTCGCACTATCGAGATTGTCATGTACCCCATCGGCGGCGTCGCGCGCCTGGAACGTCCGGCCAAGCCTTGGGAGGAATTCTGGATCGCGCTCACCGGCCCCGCCGTCAACATTGCTATCGCCGGTTTCATCTTCGCTGTGCTCTATTCGGAGAAGGGCGCAGTCAATCTCTTCGCGCTGGTGCAGCCGTCGGACGCCAACCTGGCCGATCGCATCGCCCTGGCGAATCTCATCCTGGCCGGATTCAATCTGCTGCCCGCCTTCCCCATGGATGGCGGCCGCATGCTGCGCGCCGTTCTTTCGCGGCTGAAATCGGAATACGAAGCCACGCGCATCGCCACCTGGTCCGGACGCATGCTGGCCATCAGCATGGGACTTTATGGATTTATCAACATGCCCATGCTGGCTTTCGTCGCGTTCTTCATCTATCTGGGCGCGGCCAACGAAGGCGCGGCGTCGCGCGGCCGGTCTCTCACCCAGGGCATCCCGGTGCGCGCCGCAATGATGACTGAATATCACACGCTCGCCCATGGCGCCACCATTCGCGAGGCCGCGAATCTTTTGCTCTCCACCTCGCAGCAGGATTTCCCCGTCGTGCTGGGCGGCCAGGTGCTGGGCCTGCTGGGCCGCAACGCGTTGTTGCGCGGAATGGCGCAGGGGCCGGAGTCCTACGTAGCAGGTTACATGGAGCGCGAATTTCCGAGCGTGCCGCCCGATAAGGACCTCGCGGACGTTCTGCCGCTCATGGCCCACGCCGGAGCCTGCGTGCTCGTGATGCAGGACGACCGGCTGCTCGGCTTGCTCAGTTCCGAGAATCTTTCGCAGTTTCTGCTTTTGCGCAGCGTGGGTCTGCAACCTTTGGAAGGCTAGGCTATGCGCAAGGTCTGCTTTTTGTTATTGACTTTTTGCTTTTTGGCCGGCGCCGAAAATATCAAACTGTATATGAAGGACGGGAGCGATCAATTGGTGCGCGAGTACAAGGTGGAGAACGATCGCGTGCGCTTCTACAGTCTCGATCGCGACGATTGGGAAGAAGTGCCCGCCGCGATAGTCGACCTGGACAGAACCAAGGCCGGAATTAAAGCCCGTGCCGACGCTATCCGCGAAACCGCGGCCGCCGAGGATGCCGAGAACAAAGCCGAGCGCGCCGCCCGCAGGGAAGTGGCCAGCGTCCCCGCTGAACCGGGCGTCTACCTCATTGACGATCAGAAGCCGTCACCTCAGAATCTGACAGCTCTCAAGGTGGGCGAATCGAAGGTGGTTACCAATAAGCGGCGCAGCGTGCTCAAGGCCATCAGTCCCGTGCCGATGGTTAACGGCAAAGCCACGCTCGAACTCGATGGGCCGCACTCCGCGCAGGGCACCGCGAATCGCAGCCCCGAATTCTACATTCGCCTTTCTGACGAAGAGCGCTTCGGCATCCTGCGCATGGGTGAGCACAAGGGTAATCGCGTGGTGGAAAAGCTGACCATCCAGCCGGTGATCAACGAAACCATCCAGGAGCCGGATCTGGTGGAGGTCTTTCGTCAGCAGGTAGCGGATGGGCTATTCAAAATCTGGCCGCAAAAACCGCTCGATCCGGGTGAGTACGCGGTGGTCCAATATTCAACGGAAAAGGTCGATATGCAGGTCTGGGACTTTTTTATCGCGCCGGGCGCGGGCCAGTAGTTAAACTAAGTAGGTCAAACTTTCGCGAAAAATTCCAAACTTTTCCGCGCGCAAATCTCCCACCGGTACTCACGCCGTGCCCGCGCCAATCCGGCCGTCCGCAACTGTTGCTGCAACGCCTGGGACGCCAGCAGTTTTTCCATCGCCGCTCGAATTTCCGCCGCGCTGCGAGGATCTACCAAAAGCGCGCCTTCGCCCGCTACTTCCGGCAAACACGACGTATTCGAAGTGATCACCGGCACGCCTGCCGCCATGGCCTGCGCCACTGGAAATCCGAAGCCTTCGTACAGGGATGGATAAATGAACGCGCTCGCTCCCGCCATCAAGCCCGGCAGTTCGTCCTCCGGCACGTATCCCAGATACCGCACTCCCGCCGGACGGGACTTGAGCCGCGCCACAGTCTTCTCGCCCGCCCAGCCGCTTGCGCCCGCGATGGCCAAATCAAAATCGCCGCGCAGACGAAAACCGCTCCACGCATCCAGCAGCGTGTCGACATTCTTGCGCGGTTCGATTGCCCCCAGGTACAAAACGTAGGGCTGCTGGCTGGGCCGCGCCTGCGCGCCAAAGTAAACCTCCGGCACGCCTGGATAGATGGTTTCGATTCGATTCGCATCTAAGCCCAGCAAGCGCGCCGCGTCCTGCCGCGAGTTCTCAGAAATAGCTATTAACCGATCCGCGCGCGCCAGCACATTCTTCGCCAGGCTTGCATCGGCTTGAATGTTGGCCGCCGTATGCAGCTCCGGCATCAGGCGGCATGTCATGTCATAAATGGTGGCGGTCAGCTTCACGCCCTTCGGTGGGAACCGGATCTGATTCGACACGTGGAACACATCCGCTTTGGGCATCGTCCAGCGGAGCAGCGGCAACCAGGGCGCTCGGTTCGCAACGAAAACGCGCCCCAGATGCGCCCAGGTGCGCGCTGTTCCGGCAATCGACCGCTCGTGATTCAGCGGCCCTAATCGTGTGAGCGCGGGCAGCGTCAGGATGCGATCGTTGCGCGCCTGCTCCCACAAGCTCTGGATCCAGTAATAGGTGTAATTCTTGACGCCCGCGCTTCTGAGCAGCAGCGGTGTGGCGTCAATCAGGATCTGCATGATCGCGAACAGAGCCCATAAGTAACCCGAGGTTAGCACGGACGCGTTAGCACGAAAGCGCGGCCCCTCAACGTTAGAATGGTCTTGACGAAACGATGAACATCGCCAAAGCTACGCGCGCCTACGAAACCTGGCTCTCCGAGCGCCTCCGCCTGCTGCCCGCCGACCTTCAGCGCAAGCACCAGGCCATGGCTCAGGATTTGTTTCCGTTTTTTCGCGCGACTTTTTACCGCTGGATGCAACTCTGGCCCAAGGTCTGCCCCGATCCGGCTCACGCGCCGCGCGTGCTGGCGGTAGGCGATCTGCACGTGGAAAACTTCGGCACGTGGCGCGACGTCGAAGGCCGCCTGGTCTGGGGCATCAACGATTTTGACGAAGCCTACGAGCTGCCCTATACTATCGACCTGGTGCGCCTGGCCGCCAGCGCGCACATTGCCATTCGCGAGTCCCGCCTGAAGATCCTCGCCAGAGACGCCTGCGATGCGATCCTCACCGGTTATAAGAAGAGCCTCGAAGTTGGCGGCGTTCCTATGGTGCTGGCGGAAGATCACGAGTGGTTGCGTCACATGGTCACCGGTGTTCTGCGCGACCCGGCTCAGTTTTGGCAAAAGCTGGACAGCCTTCCCACTTTGAAAGGCCGCGTTCCGAAAAGCGCGCGCCGGGCCATCGAGCGCTTGCTGCCCGGGCCGGAACTGGATTACCGCATGGTTCATCGCATTGCGGGCCTCGGCAGTTTGGGACGCGAACGCTACGTCGGCATCGCGACGTGCTGCGGCGCACGAGTGGCGCGCGAAGCCAAGGCGCTGGCTCCTTCGGCGTGCGTCTGGGCCGCGGCCGGAAAGGTCTCCGAACGCATTCGGTATCAGGAGGCGCTGGACCGGTCGGTCCGCTCCATCGATCCCTTCGTCCACTTGCGCGGAAGCTGGATCGTCCGGCGGCTTGCGCCCGATTGCTCGCGTGTTGAGCTCGCTTCTATGCCCAAGGAACGCGACGAATCCAAGTTGCTTCGCGCCATGGGATTCGAAACCGCGAACGTGCATCTGGGCACTCCGCGCGCCGCCAAGTTGATTCAGCGCGATCTTGCTAAACGATCGGCCGAATGGCTGCATGAAGCCGCTACCGCTATGGTCAAGGCCACCACCGCAGACTGGCGCGAGTGGCGCACAACCGTTCGCCGCAAGCCCGTCAAGACCGTACAATAAGAATTGCTTCTCCGCTTCTGCGCCGTTCTCGTCTCGCCATTTCTGCTGCTCGGCCAAACGCCCGACTCCGTACTCATCGTCGTCAACCAGCCCTCCGCGCTATCGCGCAAGATCGGCGAATACTACGCTGAGCGGCGCCAGATTCCCGCTTCCAACATTTGCCGTCTCAACGCCAGCATGGACGAAGAGATCTCGCGTTTCGTTTTTGACCAACAGATCGCTCGCCCCGTCCAGGACTGTCTGCGCGGACACAACCTCATCGAGAAAGTGCTTTACATCGTCACCACGGCCGGAGTCCCTTTGAAGATACGCGGCAACCTGGGCATGGCCGGCGAAGCAGCTTCCGTGGATTCTGAAATGGCGTTATTCTACTTCGATCTGCACGGTGGCTTGCACGGAAGTGGGCACCCGCTCCCCGCCGGCGTCGCCAACCCATTCTTCGGGAAAATCGCGGCGACGTTTCGTCATCCCGATTTCCCTATTTATCTTGTCACCCGTCTGGCCGGATTCGATTTTGACGACGTGAAGGCTATCATCGATCGCGCTCTCGCCGCCCGCAATCGCGGGAAATTCGTGATCGATCTGAAGGGCGGTGACAACACCAAAGGCAATGCCTGGTTGATGCAGGCCGCTCAACAGCTTCCGCCCGATCGCGTGGTGCTGGAAGCTTCGCGCACGGTGCTTTCTCATGAATCCGACGTCATCGCTTATGCCTCCTGGGGATCCAACGATCCCGACCGCAAAGAGCGGCATCTCGGTTTCCACTGGTTGCCCGGCGCCATCATGACCGAATACGTTTCCACCAACGGACGAACTTTCGCGCGCCCTCCCGACAGTTGGAACATCGGTGCGTGGGGCGATCTGAAAGCCACCTTCGCGGGATCTCCGCAGAGCTTGACCGCAGACTACATTCACGACGGCGTGACCGGCGCATCCGGCCACGTTTACGAACCTTACCTGCAGTTCACGCCTCGTCCCAACATTCTTCTGCCGGCTTATTATCACGGCCGCAATCTGGCTGAAAGCTTCTACCTTGCCATTCCGCTGCTCAGCTGGATGAACATAGTAGTCGGCGATCCGCTGTGCAGTCTAGGGAAGCCGTAAGCTAGAAATAGATGATCCAACTCTCCGGCGCCGGCAAGCGCTTCGGCCCCAAGCTGCTGTTTGAAGATCTCAACTGGATGATCACGGCCCAGGATCGCGCAGGCCTGGTGGGCGCGAACGGCAGCGGTAAAACCACGCTGCTCAAAGTGCTGGCCGGCATGGAGTCGCTCGATTACGGCAAGCTTAGCGTCACGCGCGGCGTCAGCTCCGGCTATCTGCCGCAGGACGGCCTGTCTCTTTCCGGTCGCGGCGTGTTCGCCGAATGCATGTCCGTTTTCGCGTCGCTGCAACGGATGGAAGTGGAGATGGAAGAGCTCACGCATAAGATGGGCGAGTTGGATCCCGCGGGGCCCGATTATGCGCTGGTGGCTGACCGCTTCCATCAACTGGATAGTGAATTCCGCACCCGCGATGGCTACGCTATCGAAGCGCAAGTGGGGACGGTGCTGTCCGGCCTCGGATTCCCGAACGAAGAGTGGAGCAAGCGCACCGAGGAATTCTCCGGCGGTTGGCAGATGCGCATCGCGCTCGCGAAATTGCTGCTCGAAAAACCGAACCTGCTGCTGCTCGACGAGCCGAGCAATCATCTCGATCTGGAAGCCCGCAACTGGCTGGAGCAATACCTGGCCAACTACCCCTTCGCTTACGTGCTGATCTCGCACGACCGCTATTTCCTGGATGTCACGGTCGGCAAGATCGTCGAAATCTGGAATCGCGGCGTGCATTTCTACTCGGGCAATTACGAAAAGTTTTTGCGGCAGAAGCAGGAGCGCACCGAGCAGTTGGAAGCCGCGTATCGCAACCAGCGCGAGCGAATCGAGCAGCTGGAGGCCTTCATTAACCGCTTCCGCTATCAGGCCACCAAGGCGAAACAGGTGCAGAGCCGCATCAAAGAGCTCGACAAGATCGAGCGCATCGAACTGCCCAATGAAGAAAAGACCATCCACTTTTCATTTCCTCAGCCCAAACCGAGCGGCCGCATCGTGGCCGAGTTCCACAACGTGTCCAAAAGCTATGGCGAGAAGTTCGTTTTCGGCGGCGTGGATTTCATCATCGAACGTGGCGACCGGATCGCGCTGGTGGGCGTGAATGGGGCGGGGAAATCGACGCTGATCAAGCTGCTGGCCGGAAGCGAACCACTCACCAGCGGAGAATATCGCCTGGGCCACAACGCTGAGGTGGATTATTTCGCGCAGGATCAATACAAAGAACTCGATCCCAACGCGCGCATACTCGATGACTTGCAGGGCGAGGCTCCGCGCTCCACCAACACCGAGCTGCGCAGTCTGTTGGGCTGTTTCCTCTTTTCCGAGGACGACGTTTGCAAGCGCATCGGCGTGCTGTCGGGCGGCGAGCGCAACCGCTATGCCCTGGCCCGCATGTTGCTGCAGCCTTCGAATTTTCTGCTGCTGGACGAGCCGACGAATCATTTGGACATGCGCGCCAAGGACGTTCTGCTCGAATCGCTGGAAAAGTACACGGGAACGGTGGTGTTCGTTTCGCACGATCGCTATTTCATCGACAAGCTCGCCACGCGTATCTTTGAAGTGGGCAACGGCGAGGTGAATGTGTTTCCGGGCAACTACGAAGACTACATCTGGCGCAAACAGGGCAAGCAGATTGATCTCACTTTGCCCACCAACGGTCAAGTTAATTCGCTTCCCCAATCCCCAATCGCCAATAGCCAACAGGCCAAACGCGTGAATCCGATGAAGCTGAAGCAGCGGCAGAATCGCGCGCGCGAACTTGAGTCCCAGATCGCGGCCCTAGAGGCTGAAATCGCAAGCGATGAGGAGCGTCTGGCGAATTTTGTGAGCGCCGGGGAAACCATGCACGTTGCAGCGCAATTGGAAAAGCGCCGCGCGGCACTGAGCGCTCTGCTCCAGGAATGGGAAGAGGCATCGGCAGAAGCATGAGCGACTTTCAGGAACAACTTGCTCACCTGCGCAAGAGAATCGCCAGAATCGACAAAAAGTACACACGTTCCACGACAAAACCGCCAATCCCCAAACCCCAGCCCCCAGTGCCCGCCCCCGAAGACTGGCTGCACGGCCAAGAGGTGGCAACCGCGCACGGCGTCCACTACGAAACTGAACGGCTGTACGAACGCCAGCGCCGCCACGGCAGCGTCGGTATTGTCGATCTGCAAGACCTGCCACACGATCTGCTGGAGCCCATCTCGAACGGCCAGATCCGCGGCGTGGCGCCGGAGAAGTGGTGCTTCCTCGATACCGAAACCACCGGCCTGGCTGGAGGGTCGGGCACCTACGCTTTTCTGGTAGGTGTCGGGCGCATCACCCCGCAAGGTTTTCGCGTTCGCCAGTTTTTTATGCGCGACTTCGGCGAAGAGGCCAGCCAGCTAAGCGCGCTCACCGAACATTTGAGGCAGTTTGAAGTGCTGATCACCTACAACGGCCGCACCTACGATCAGCCGCTGCTCGAAACGCGCTATCGCATGGTGAGGCAGCGGCCGCCGTTCAGTTCGCTCGAGCACCTGGACCTGCTGTTCGGCGCGCGCCGTTTGTGGAACCTGCGATTCGATAGTTGCCGGTTGGTAGAACTCGAGAATCAAGTTCTGGGCGTGGAACGGCAAGGCGACCTGCCCGGCGAACTGATTCCGTACGTCTATTTCGAGTACGTGCGGACGCACGAAATCTTTCGCCTGATGCCGGTGTTCCATCACAACGCCATCGACATTCTTAGCTTGGCCTGTCTTACCGCTATCGTTCCTCGCGCGTTTCAGCCGGGTAACGCCGAATTTTCGCACGGGGCCGAAATGGTCGGAATGGCGCGCTGGTGGCGGCAGGCCGAGCAGCATGAAAACGCGCTGGCATTGTTCCGGCGGGCGATTGAGAAAAATCTGTCCGACCATCTGCTGTTTCGCACGCTGTGGGATATCGCCGCGCTTGAAAAGAAGCTGGGGCGTGAACATGCGGCGCTGGGAGTGCTCGCCGATCTCGCCGCATCGCCCAATCCGTGGCGCGCCGCGGCGTTTGTAGAACTTGCGAAATACTACGAGCGGCGGGAACGCAACTACGCGCTGGCGCTCGAAATGACCCGCGGCGCGCTGGAACTGGAACCGTCCGAAGCCCTGGAGCGCCGTGCTGCGCGCTTGGAAAAACGAGCCGGGGCGGCCAAAACGTTTAGGCTTATATGATGAAGAAACTTTCGTTGTTGCTTGTTCTAGTGGTTTTGACGGGCTGCGCAACCGCGCCCAAGCTGGATGTTACTTTGAGCATCGACAAGCAAAGCTCCGATCTGATCTTCGTGAAGGTGAAAGTGGTGAACACCGAAGATCGCGCCACCGTTCCCATCGCCATCGAAGTAACCGGCCAATCGGAGACCAACGGCCACTGGGATAAGGCCTCCACGCTGCTGCACCCCGCGGCGTTCGTGCTCAATCGGAAGGAACAGCGCGAGATCACAAAAGTGTGGAGAGTTCCGGCCGACGCCGCTCGAACCACCCTGACCGTTAAAGAACAGGAACGTGGGTTTTTGTTAAAAACAGAACGGGCGGAAAAGGTCTTCCCGCCGGCTACAGCAACGCCTTGAGCTCGCTCCAGGCCAGCCCCTGCGATTCCGCCACTCCCGGATGCGTGATGTGTCCCGCGTAGGTGTTTACGCCCACGCGAATGGCCGCGTTGTCCCGGCAAGCCTGCTCCAGTCCTTTGGCGCACAACTCGGCCAGGTAGGGAAACGTCGCATTAGTGAGCGCGTAGGTGGAGGTGTGCGGCACCGCTGCCGGCATGTTCGACACGCAGTAATGCAGCACGCCATCGACGAAGTAAATGGGATCGGTATGCGTGGTGGCGTGCGAGGTTTCAAAACAGCCGCCTTGATCGATGGCGACATCCACCATCACGGCGCCCGGCTTCATGGTCTTCAACATTTCGCGCCGCACCAGCTTGGGCGCCGACGCGCCCGGGATCAGCACTGCCCCTACCACGAGATCGGCGTTGCGCACGGCATCGCGTATGGTGAAGACATTGGATGCGAGCGTTACCACCTGGCTGCTGTAAATGTCGTCCAGCGCGCGCAAACGGTCCAGACTGCGGTCGATGATCGTAACGGCCGCACCCAAACCCACGGCCATTTTGGCTGAGTTGTGTCCCACCACGCCGCCGCCCAGGATCACGACGTTGGCAGGCGCCACGCCGGGCACGCCGCCCAGCAGGATGCCGCGCCCTCCATTGGGCCGTTCCAGATACACCGCGCCCACCTGCACCGCCATGCGTCCCGCCACTTCGCTCATCGGAGTGAGCAGCGGCAGTGAGCCATCGGCTTCGCGAATGGTCTCGTAGCCCACCGAGTTCACCTTCGCGTTTACCAGCTTGCCCGTAAGTTCGGGCAGTGGCGCGAGATGGAGGTACGTAAACAGGATCAGGCCCGGCCTGAAGTGCGAGTATTCGGAAGGCTGCGGTTCCTTCACCTTGATGACCAGATCGGCCTTACTCCAAACCTCGGCGGCATTGAGCAGGATTTCCGCGCCTGCGTCCACGTATTCGCTGTCGGGGATGGAACTGCCGGCGCCCGCCTGCGTTTCCACCAGCACGCGATGGCCGGCTTCACGCAACGCGGTTACGCCGCTCGGAACCAGCCCGACGCGCGTTTCGTGATCTTTAATTTCTTTGGCGACGCCAACTATCATTGGGGAGGGGCCGGGGGCGCAACGGTTGGCGTATTGGGCGCCGCTGCTTGAGGCGGAGGCGCGACATCCGATTTCGCGGTCAGGCGTTTGGGACCGAGACCCAAGGCGATAAGTGAGAGCGAATTGATTTTGCCGTCGGGCATCAGATTCTGATCGGCCTGAAAGCGCTTGAGTGCGTCGGCGGATTCGGCGCCCCACTGGCCACTCGGCTCGCCGTGAAGATAGCCCTTGGCCGCCAGGGCTTGCTGGATTTCCTTGTAGCGATCGGCCGTGGGGGCTTGTTGATAGGAGCGCGCGGGAACGCGAGAACCTTTTCCTTTTCGGCGGGGAGTGGTCTTAGCGGAAGCCGGAGTCGCCGCAACCGCTTTGTGCTTGCGCGCGGGCGTGGTGGAGGCAGCCGTCACGGGGTGCCGGCGTTTATGTGGTTTGGCCGGAGTGTCCGCCAGTGACGAGCACGCGATGGCCACCAGCGCCACAGCCGGAAAGATTGCTTTATGCACTCAACTTTATTGTAGAACGGTGGCGCCCGCTTCGTCGTAACACGGTGTGTTAAGACGCCATCACTTCCGTGAATACCCTGCGGAACTTGGCCATCTCCGCGTCCGTGCCGATGGAGGCGCGGATCATCGTGTTGAGAGGCGGAAATTGACGGCCGATGGCGACGCCTTTCGCGAGCATCGCCGCTTGCACATCCTTGGCGTCGCGCCCCGTCTCGATCATTACGAAGTTGGCCTGTGGCGGAATGAACTTGAACTTCTTCTCGCTCAGCCAGGCCGAAAGCTCGTTGCGGGTGTGAACGATCTTGGCCTTGCGCTCCTCCAGCATCCGGGGGCCAAGATCCAGCGCCGCCAGAACCGCGCGCACGCTGACGATGCTGATCACGTTGTTACGGTAGGGCTCCATGCGCTTGATCAGATCCGGACGACCGGCGATGTATCCCACCCGCAGACCCGCCATTCCGTAAATCTTCGAGAAGGTGCGGGACACGATGACGTTCTTGCCTTCCTTCACGAAGCGAAACGACGACGAGGCCTCCGGCGACGTGGCGTAATGCAGATAGGCTTCGTCCACCAGAACGTAGGTGTTCTTCGGGAGATTCGCCGCCAGCCATGCCATGTCGTCGCTGGTGGTGATGGTAGACGTAGGATTGTTGGGATTGACGATGTAGATCAAGCCGCCGCCCGCTTTGCCGGCCTCCGCGGCCAGCCGGCGCACGTCGGGCGCCATGTTCGAATTGAGCGGCGTCTCGATAACGGGATGGCCTTTGTATCGAGTCAGCTCGGGCGCGGCCTCGTACGTGGGCATCGGAATGATCAAGGGCACGCCGGGTGAAGTGAAAGCCTCGACAGCCGCGTGCAGCGGTTCGCTCGATCCGGCGCCCACCAGAATCTGATCCGCGCTCAGGCCTTCGCTCGCGGCCAGTTTGGCGTAGAATGCCGGGAACTCCTGATAGTGATACCGGTTCGACTCGCCGATGACGCGCGCCATGGCATCGATGGACGCTTGAGGCGGCCCTTCGGGAAATTCGTTTCCGTTGATCCAAACCGTGTCGGCGGGTGCGTCGCCTGAAAGCTTTGCGCGCTGTGCGAACGCGGCCTCAGTGAGGCCGGCCGCTATCATTCCTGCAAAGGCTCGTCGAGAAAACATAGCATGCTCCTATCGCCTGATCTCTTGCGGTTGCCTGTTCGACGGGGAGGAACGCGAGGCGGATCGGCCATGGACCCAGTCGCACCCCTTGAAAGTGCGGCCTCACTTAGAGGACAGAGTAGCATAGCTCATAGCACCACCGCTGCCGCGACGCGAACCAAGCTGCCGCGAACTAAACTGGGGGCAGGACTGCAAAAGGCACCTTGTTTGTGACGGGAGCGTCCGGGCATTTCGACCCAGGCACCTCGACCGGAGGGTTGTGGGGCTCCTCTTGGAGAAGGACGCGGGGAGAAGGACGTGGGCGGAATCGCGGCGGGGACGGCAGCGACGCCATTGATCGGCCAGGGCGCAGGCTGGCGCAACATCAGGTGGCTGTCGCCGTGAGCGGGGTGTGAAGCACGCCGTGTACAACGATAGCAATATTGCATGTGATATCATTTAGCACAGACAGGATGCGTCTGGTTCTTGATGCCGACGTCGTTGTGGCAGCTTTGCGCAGCGATCGAGGCGCGTCAAGGCAGCTGGTCTTGGCGGCGCTCGACGGCCGCATTGAAATGTTGGTTTCAGTTCCGTTGGTTCTGGAATACGAAGCAGTGCTAACTCGTCCGCAGTTGCTGAAGGATGTGGCAATGACGATTGCAGACGTCGGCGCGGTCCTCGACGCCATCCTGTCAATGGCAGTTCCCGTTGAGATGCGGTTTCTGTGGAGGCCGCAATTGAAAGATCCTTCGGACGAGATGGTGCTGGAAACAGCCGCGAATGGCAGTGCCGACTACCTGGCGACTTTCAATCTGCGGCATCTGCGGGAAGCCGCGGCTGTCTTCGGGATTAGAGCGGCTGTGCCGGGTCAAATCTTGCGAAAGATCAGGAGCGAATATGAGAAAGAGTAACGTCGCGCTTCGTTTGCAACCTTCGTTGTTCGAGGAGGCGAAGCGAGTGGCTGAAGCGGAAGGCGTGGCGCTGAATCAACTGATCAATGTTGCGGTGGCGGAGAAACTTTCCGCGCTTCGCACCGACGAATATTTTCGCGTGCGAGCCGGACGTGGCGACGTGGCTAAAGCCAAGCGCATTTTGAAGCGGGTCGGGCGCGGAAAGGCGCCGGTCCCGGGTGACGAGATCGAGTGAGCGAATATCGTAAAGTCACTTATCGAGCCGAAGGGGGCATTGCGCGCATTGCGCTGAATCGCCCCGAGCGGCGCAACGCACTCGATCAGGAGTTGCTTTCCGAGTTGCGGGACGGCGTGCGGCTTTCGGCGGCCGACGAAAGTGTCCGCTTGGTTCTAGTGACCGGCGCGGGGAAAGACTTCTGCTCCGGAATGGATTTGCGCACCTTTGCGGACGACACCTCCGGAGACCTCGCGAAGTTCCAAGCGGAAGCGCGCAACATGGCTGGGCTGCTGCTCGATATGCGGCGTCATCCACGGCCGATTATTGCGGCGGTACACGGGCGCGCGCTGGGCGGCGGGTGCGGAATTGCGACCGCGGCCGATATTGTACTCGCGGCGGATTCGGCGCAGTTCGGCTATCCCGAGATCAACATCGGGTTTGTGCCCGCCATCGTCATGGCGATTTTGCGGCGGTCGGTGTCGGAGAAGCGGGCGTTTGAGTTGCTTGCCTCGGGCGAGAGCATTTCCGCGCAGACGGCGCTCGATTACGGTATGATCAATCGCGTTTTTGCAGCCGATGCGTTCCAGCATAAAGTTGAAGAATTCGTCGTGAACCTGGCTTCGAAGTCCACTTCGGCTCTGACCATGTCGAAGGAATTGTTCTATCGGACGGACGCCATGCAGTTCGAGGCCGCCGTTCAAGCCGGCGCGGAAGTGAACGCCCTGGCGCGGGCGACGGAGGACTTCAAGCAGGGCATCGAAAAGTTCAGGAAGAAGACCTGATCAGGAGCGCACCAGAAACACCGCGACTTCGGCCAGGAGATTCGGCAGCCGCTTGATCTGGCGAGCGCCCGCCAGGAAGATTCGCTTCTCGATCTTCCAGTGTTCCAGCTGCACCAGCCCCTCGAAATCGTCGACGGTGAAAAAATGGATGTTGGGCGAATCGAACCAGTCGTGCGGAAACAGCTTAGTTTTCGGCGCGCGGCCGCTGAACAGATGCGCCAGCCGCACGGTCCAATGGCCGAAGTTGGGAAACGCGACGATGGCGCGGCGGCCTACGCGCAGCATTTCGCGCAGCACTTTGAGCGGGGCGCGCGATTCCTGCAGCGTCTGGCTTAGGATTACGTAGTCAAAGGCCTGGTCCGGCAGATCGGCGAGCGCGTCTTCGATGTCGCTGTGAAAAACCGAAACGCCTCGCGAGATGGCCTGCTGAACCTTCGAGCCTTCGATCTCCACTCCGCGCGCATCTACGCGCTTGTTTTCGGCCAGCCAGGCCAGCAACTCGCCCTCGCCGCATCCCAGATCCAACACCCGGGTTTTAGGCTCAATGATGGCGCTGATAATGGCGTAGTCGCTGCGTCCGAGCAACTTCGGGACAAACGCTTCGGACACTGCCTAGCTTTGCTCCCGGGACGTGCTCCCGAGGAAACCCCGCACCAGATCGGTCTGTTCGGCGACGTTCACCAGGAAGGCGTCGTGGCCGTAGGTGGACGGCAGGTCGCAATAAGCCACATCGCAGTTGCGGCCGCGCAACGCGCGCACGATATCCAGCGATTGGTAGCTCGGATACAGCCAGTCCGAGGAGAAGCTGATCACCAGGAATCGCGATTTCACGCCGTCGAACGCGGCGCTGAGCGACGGACGCCCCGCCGTGAGATCGAAGTAATCCATGGCCTTGGTGATGTAGAGGTACGAATTCGCATCGAAGCGATCGACGAATTGATTACCGCGGTAACGCAGATAGCTTTCCACTTCGAACTGATCCCGGTCGCGCAGGCGGCGGCCGAATTTTTCGCGCATGGAAGCGTCGCTCATGTACGTGATGTGTCCTACCATGCGCGCCACGGCGAGCCCCCGTGCGGGCGGGCGCTTGCCGTAATAATTGCCTTCGTTCCAATCCACGTCCGCCATGATGGCCTGGCGGCCCACTTCGTTGAACGCGATCTGCTGCGGGCTGTGCCTGGCGGTTCCCGCGATGGGTATGGAGGCGGCCACGTTATCCGGATAAGCCACGGCCCATTGCAGAGCTTGCATGGCGCCCATGGAACCGCCGGCCACCGCGAGCAATCTTTCGATGCCGAGCTGCTCCACCAGCATCTTTTGGAGGCGCACCATATCCGGGATGGTGACGGGCGGAAACGACATCGCGTAGGGGCAGCCGGTTTCCGGATTGACGGCCCCCGGGCCGGAGGAGCCGCGGCATCCGCCCAGGATGTTCGAACAAATCACGAAGTATTTGTCGGTATCGAATCCCTTGCCGGGACCGATCATGCTGTCCCACCATCCGGCGGCGCCGGTAATTTTATCGGCGCCGGCAGCGTGCGCATCGCCGGTGAAGGCGTGCAGCACCAGGATGGCGTTGTTCCTGCGCGCGTTCAATTCGCCGTAGGTTTCATAGGCGACATCCACCGGCGCGAGCGTCGATCCGCAGTCCAGCGCTATAGAATCAAACCGGACGATTTGTGTTTCGGTGATCATCCGGCACTTTAATTCAAAAGCGGGCCGATCACCGGAAATCTTCCTGCAGCCGGTCGAGCGCCGCCGCTCCCGGGCAGAGCTTTCGATATGGAACTTTGGTCAAAGCGATCTCGGTGGTCTTGTTCATCTCGTGCAGATCGGGGAAGGATTCGTCCAGGTACAGCAGGCCCGTGACAACTTCACCCTTGCCCTGGTGCTCTTCCAGGTACTCCATCACCTTGCCGCGATCGGTGGGATCGTAGTTCGGGGGAACGCCTTTGAATCGCACCATGCTTCCATCGTGCATGGTCACGTTGACAGCGCCGTTCTGGCCAATCTGCGCCAGGATCTCACTTGCGGGCGGAACAAAATCGGTCTCCGTCGCTTTGAGCTCGTGCTGGCGCGTGTAGAGATAGCTTTTGGTGGAACCCTCGTGGTCGTTGAAAGTGACGCACGGCGAGATGACGTCGACCAGGGCGAAGCCGCGATGCGAAATGGCGGCCTTCAAGATAGGCACCAGCTGTTCCTTATCGCCGGAGAAGCTGCGGGCGATGAAGGTGGCGCCGATGCTCAAGCCCAACATCACGGAGTCGATGGGCGCCATGCGGTTGGGATCGCCGCGCTTGCTTTTGGAGCCGACGTCGGCCGACGCGGAGAACTGGCCTTTGGTGAGTCCATAGACGCCGTTGTTCTCGATCACGTACACCATCCGGACGTTGCGGCGGATGGCGTGGCACAGGTGGCCCAGGCCGATGGACAGCGAATCGCCGTCGCCCGAGATCCCGATGTAAACGATTTCGCGATTGGCGGCGTTGGCGCCGGTGGCGATGGGCGGCATGCGGCCGTGCGCCGAGTTCAACCCGTGCGCGCCATTGACGAAATACGCGGGCGTCTTCGATGAGCAGCCGATGCCGCTGAGCTTGGCGATCATGTGCGGAGGCGTGGCTACTTCCCAGAAGGCTCGCGTAATGGCGGCGGTGATGGAGTCATGCCCGCATCCGGCGCACAGCGTAGACATGGTGCCTTCGTAGTCGCGAATAGTGAGGCCCAGCTGGTTGCGCTGGAAGCTGGGGTGTGTGGCGACGGGCTTTACGATGGATGGCATGTTATTCTTCCATGGGCACTTCACCGGCTGGCCGGCCGGCTGCCGCGAACTCCGGCTTGTGCTGCAGGCCGAACTCCTCCATCACGCCGTCCACCACGTGGCGCGCGCTGAGCGGGAATCCGCCGTACACCAGTATGGAGCGCAGCTTGTCCTTGGGGACGTCGGTCTCCAGCGTTAACAAAGACCGCAGTTGCGCATCGCGGTTTTGCTCGATGACGAAGCAGATCTCGTGTTCGGCGAGGAACGCCTCCACGGCGTCGTCGAAGGGGAAACCGCGCACGCGCATGAAATCCCCCACGGCCCCGCGTTCGGCGAGAACATCGAGCGCTTCGCGAACAGCCGGATCGCAGCCGCCCAGTGTCACGACGCCGAAGGTGGCGTCGGGGCGGTGCTGGATGATGGGAGCTGGGACGAACTTCGCGGCCGCTTTGTGCTTTTTCAACAGGCGATCCATCACTTCGCGGTACTCGTCCGGAATCTCGGTATACCCGCCGAACTTGTTGTGTCCGGAACCGCGGGTGAAGAACGATCCTTTGGGATGCACGCCCGGCAGTGTGCGCGGCGCCACCTGATTTTCGTCTTCACCGGTGTAGCGCTGAAACTTCGGCAGATTTTCGATGTCTTCGAGACTCAGTACGCGCCCACGGTCGGGCTGATAGCCGTCGTTCCATCGCAAGCGCGGGACCACCCAATCGTTCATCCCAATATCGAGATCGGACATCAGAAACACCGGCGTCTGGAAGCGCTCGGCGAGATCGAAGGCCACCGGCGCGAAATCGAAGCACTCCGCCGGGTTGGACGGAAACAGCAGAATATGTTTCGTGTCGCCGTGCGAGGCGTAGGCGCATTCCAGCAGATCGCCCTGCTGGGTGCGCGTGGGCATGCCGGTGGACGGGCCAACGCGTTCCACATCGATAATCACGGCGGGAATCTCGGCGTAATACGCCAGGCCAAGCAATTCGTTCATCAAAGAGATGCCGGGGCCGGCCGTGGACGTGAACGCGCGAGCTCCGTTCCAGGCGGCGCCGATCACCATACCGATGGCAGCCAGCTCGTCCTCGGCCTGGATGATGATGTAGTTGTTCCGGCCGGTTTCGGGATCTTTGCGGTACTTTTCGCAGAACACTTTGAAAGCGTCCATCGCGGAAGTGGAAGGCGTGATGGGATACCAGGCCGCCACCGTGGCTCCCGCGTAAACGCAGCCCAGCGCGATAGCCGTGTTTCCGTCGATCAGAATCTTATCGCTGTTCGCGTTCATCTTTTCGAGGTGGAACGGCAACGGGCAATCGAAATGATCGCGGGCGTAATCGTAGCCCAGGCGCAGGGCGCGGGTGTTCGATTCGCTCAGCTTCTTTTTACCCGCGTATTTTTCTTCCAGCAGCGCGGCCACAATCTCCATGTCCACCTGAAGCGCGGCCACCAGCGTTCCGGCGTACGCGATGTTCTTCATGAGGATGCGCTCGCGCGGATCGCGGAAGTTATCATTGCACAGTTGTGCGAAGGGAACGCCCAGGAAGTGCACGCCGTCGCGGAGCAGAGCCGGATCCAGCGGCCAGCTGGAATCGTACAGCAGATAGCCACCCTCGCGAACTTCTTGAATGTCACGCGCGTAGGTCTGCGAGTTCATCGCCACCATCAGGTCGTAATCCAGGGAGCGGGCCGTGTAGCCGAGCTTATTTACCCGGATTTCATACCACGTGGGCAGGCCCTGAATGTTCGAGGGGAACAGATTTTTGCCGGACACAGGAATGCCCATCCGAAAAATGGCCTGCATGAGCAGACCGTTGGCGCTGGCCGATCCGGTTCCATTGACGTTTGCCAGCTTCAGGGCGAAATCGTTTACGCGGTTACGCATGTTTCGGTGTTTACCGGCCTCCCGGCATAAGGAATGAGCAGCTCAAACTTCTGCATGTCCCAGGCTGCTGTGGGACAGCGCTCGGCGCACAGGCCGCAATGCACGCACAGATCTTCGTCCTTGGCCATGATGCGCGCGGTTTGCGGCAGAGGAGCCGAGACGTAGAGATCTTGCGTCAGATTGATCGCGGGGGCCGAGAGGCGCCGGCGCAAATCGTCTTCTTCGCCGTTGCGCGTGATGGTGAGGCACTGCACCGGGCAGATGTCGATGCAGGCGTCGCACTCGATGCAGCGCGGGGCGACGAAGGCGGTCTCCACGTCGCAGTTCATGCAGCGCAGCACTTCGCGCGCGGTCTGTTCGGCGGAAAAACCGAGCTCCACCTCGATGTTCATCTGCTGGAAGCGCCGCGTCAGCTCGACATGCTGCATCTTCTGGCGTTTCGAGGGATTGTAGTCGTTGTGATAGCTCCACTCGCTGATCCCCATCTTCTGGCTGATGAGGTTCATGCCTTGCGGCAGGCGCTCAGTCACCGCCACGCCCTGGCAGTAATTGTGGATCGAAATGGCGGCCTGATGGCCGTGCTCGGCGGCCCAGATGATGTTCTTGGGCCCCCACGCCGCGTCGCCACCGAAGAAGATGCCTTCGCGCGAACACTGCATGGTCTTTTCGTCCACCACCGGCATATCCCACTTGTCGAATTCGATTCCGATGCCGCGTTCGATCCAGGGAAACGAGTTTTCCTGGCCGATGGCGAGGATGACGTCGTCGGCCGGGAGAAAAACAGTATCGATAGTTTTTGATTTTTTGGCCTGAGCATCCCATTCCAGGCGCTCGAAGTCCATGCCGATGAGCTTGCCGTTCTCGATGACGAAGCGCACGGGCGCGTGATTGATGAGGATCTCGACGCCTTCCTCTTCGGCGTCCTCCAGCTCCCAAGGCGAGGCTTTGAAGAAGCCGCGCGGGCGGCGCGCCATCACCTTGATGTCTTTTCCACCCAGCCTGCAGCTGGACCGGCAGCAATCCATGGCCGTATTGCCGACGCCGATGATCAGAACGTTTTCGCCCACCGAGTCGGTATGGCCGAAGGCGATGGATTCCAGCCAGTCAATTCCAATATGGATGCGACCGGTATTGTGACGGCCTGGGATGTCGAGTTCCTTGCCGCGCGGGGCGCCGGTGCCGACGAAGATGGCGTCGAAGCCTTCGGCCAGCAGCGCTTTCATGCTCGTGATGTCGGAGTTGTAGCGGATCTCGACGCCCATGCCGAGAATCTGGTTGATCTCGTCCATGAGCACGCTTTCAGGCAGGCGAAAAGCGGGGATGTTGGTGCGCATCAAGCCGCCCGGCCGGTCGTACTTTTCGAACATCACCACTTGGTAGCCCAGCGGCATCAGGTCGTTCGCGACGGTGAGGGAAGCCGGGCCCGCGCCGATACATGCGATTCGCTTTCCGTTTTTTTGGCTCGGGATCTTGGGCAGCCGGTCGGTGATGTCGTCGCGCAGATCGGCCGCCACGCGCTTGAGGCGGCAAATGGCGACGGGCTTGCCATCCACGCGGCCGCGGCGGCAGGCGGGCTCGCATGGCCGGTCGCAGGTGCGCCCCAGAATCGCCGGGAAAACATTCGATTCCCGGTTGAGCATGTAGGCATCGGTATAGCGTCCCTGCGCGATGAGGCGGATATACTCGGGGACGTTAGTATGGGCCGGACAGGCCCACTGACAGTCCACCACTTTGTGGAAATAGTTCGGATTGCTGACGTCCGTGGCGTTCACGCATGGATCCTTTCGATCTCAACCACAGTCGATCTCAACCACAGTCGATTGGGAGTTCGTTGGAGATAAGCGAATCAGTATGTTCTCATTGTACATCCGAAGCGCCGGGGCGTGGACCATAGACCGTCTCACCAAGTCTGGACGTGCAGACCGTGAATGGCCCGGAAATGAACGTCCCGAGTGACCAGCCGCATCCGATGATGCTTCGCCAGGGCCGCGATCCAGAGGTCGTTAGTCGGAATGGGAGTACCGGCGGCCCTCAGCTCACGCCGGATCTCGGAGTAGCGTTCGGCGGTTTCGCGAGCGATCGGAAGCAGATCGAAGAAGGGAAGGTTCACTTTGATCCAGCTTTCGTAAGAGGCCCTGAGTCGCGACTGCTGAATTCCATACAGGTATTCGCCAAGAACGATCACGGGCAGCGCTAACTCCGCTTCATTCTCAATAGCTCGCAGCAGTTTCTCGTCGCCGTCGGCGAAGGCCGAAAGGGCATTGGTGTCGAGGATTAGCGCCACTCGTCCTCTTCAATCTGCCCAAACTCCCGCTCCAGGACTCGATTGATCCGCTTCGTTTCTTTGTGCAGGTTCTGGAGCCCTCCGAATGCCGCCATCCAGCTTGGAGCGGAGGGTTTGTCCATCGAAGAATCGCCAGCGGCTCGATGGAGGTGTTCACGCACCGCCTCCGTCAGCAAATCCTTCAGTGGCACGCCCCGTTCCGCGGCCGTGGCTTTGGCCTTGCGGAAAAGTGCGTCGGGTATTTCGACCGTGGTCTTCACTGGTACCCATTTTCCCATAAATATGGGAAACGTGGGAAGAGCAGAGCGTCCTGCGTTGACGTCAGATGTCAGCCTGTAGCCCTCCCGGAAGTTGGCGCTGATGTCTGTGGATCGGGGTACGGACGAGCGCGGCGCGGGGGTCCTCGAAGCTGGCGGCGCAGAATGCCGCCCGGTTTCAGCACACGCTCGGCCTCTCGTGGCGTTCACAGGTGGATCCTTTTGATCTCAACCACAGTCAAGGGATCAGGTCGTTGAAGCTAAGCGAATCAGCATGGGTTTATCGATCGAGCGGGGTACGGTGCATCGAAACCATCGCCGAGCCAGCTTGCGGGAGCCCTGGATGATAGGGAAATGCGGTCATGCGTGCCAACTCGAATCCAGGTGATACGGGGACAGCGTCAATTCAGCGCGCTCGGGCCTACGCTGGCTTGCTCACCTTAAAAATCATCTCGCACGCCCCCACGTATTCGCACGCCAGTATTTCAAGATTCCACTCGCGTAACTGTGTCTCCAGTGTGTCGCGCGTAAAACGTGTGACATGCCGAGGTTTATATCCTTGGGATTGAATTCTTCGGCGAATCCACTCCAATGCCAACCATAGACGGCGCGCATAGTCGGGTGTCCCAAGAATTAAAGTTCCACCGGGCTTGAGAAGCCGCAGCATCTCAGGGATCACATTTGAATTGTCCGGAACCTGATCGATGAGCAAAGAGCAAATCACACAGTCGAAAGTGTTGTCAGAGAACGGCGCAAGGTTGCCGTCCGCTTGCACCAGGCTGGGGTGACGACGGCGAAGCCAGCGCAACTTATTATGTTGCCAGTCCAGGCCGGTGCAGTTTGGAATTTTGAGAGCTGTTCGCCCTGAGCCGCAGCCTACATCCAAAACACGCTGACTTCCCCGTGCGAAACGAGAGATGATTTCTATTCGCTTTCTCCGCCAATAGCGTTGGAGGAAGATCGGGCTATCAAAGGCGCGGTAATCATAATCCGCGGCGTCCACTGAGTTGCGGAGACGATACATGCGGACCAACGTGTTGAGATACGCCCACGCGAACTTCAGAAGCCGCACATGCGATTTTCCAGAACCTCGCGCCATATAGTGGAACGGTACCTCTTGGAGCCTCCAGCCGGCATTCTGCGCTCGAATCAGAATCTCTTCCAATACGTCGAAGTCTCTGGACTCGAGATGCATACCTTCCAGCACCGGTCGCCGATACATGCGGAATCCGCTCGACAGGTCGCGTATATCGAGCGAGAGAACACGCCGGTAAACGAGATTCAATATTTTGCTCAGAAACAGTCGAAAACCAGCAACACCGGCGTGTCCCCCTGGGATATAACGCGACGCAATGAGAAGGTCGGCTTGCTCGCGCTCCGCCCACATCTGTTCTACGATTACTGGCCGATGCGAAAGATCCGCATCCATGGTCAAGATGAACGGAGCACGGGCATTCGAAAATCCCGCCAGCAACGCTCCGCCGTAGCCACGTTCAATCTGACGAATCACGCGCGCGCCTAGCGTTCTAGCCGTTTCGGGCGTGCCGTCGACGGAACCACCATCGATGACCAGGATTTCGCACTCGATTCGCAGTCTTCGAATCACCTCTTTCAGGGCGGGCAGGAGTAGCTCGAGATTGTTCTTTTCGTCAATTGCCGGTAAGACGATCGAAAGGTCAGGTTCTGGCAGGGAGAGACTCTCCGTGGCCCTATCCGCGGTGGGAGGCGCGGCGATCGCTATCTCGGGGTCTTCTCGGCGTTCCGTAGTCTTGCAAAGCTCCTTTTGGTTTAGATCCGGATATCTCCCTCGTACGTCATTCCTGGGGAACCCCATTTTCCCATAACACTGAGAAGCCTTCACCACCCGCGCTTGGCGCCGAAGAAGGGGCATAGCCGGCCACGGATCTATATTCTCTCCACGAAGAACGGTTATCATGCGGAAGCAACCACGTTCTTGATGACCTCATTTGCCGGCCCTCATCGCTCTTCGAAGTCCGTCAGTTCCTGGGTTTGCGCGTTGACCATTCTCCTTTTGAATGTAATCATCGCGAAGCGGCTTTTCTTTCTCGGTTTCTCGATGCGAATGGAGTCGGTGGAGAGCGCCTATATGAGTATCAGCCGCTATTCCATGCTCCATTGGGGAGATTTGACCTGGTTCCCGCTGTGGAACACAGGTATGCCGTACTACATCGTGTATCAGCCTCTGTTGCAAGTCACAGCGGCGGCCGTGGCCACGCTGGCGCACCAACCTGCGCAAGTGGCGTGGCATACCGTGACGGCGCTGGCTTACTGCTTGGGACCTGTGGCGCTGTTTGCGCTCTGCCTGGAGGCGACGCGTTGGCGGGCGTTCGCATTCCTGACTGCGCTACTGTATTCACTTTTTTCGCCCCTGAATTTCCTGAGTTCCGCGATTCGTATGGATGCGGGCGGCTATCTAGGTCCGCGGCGCCTGCAGATACTGGTGCATTACGGAGAAGGTCCGCATACGACGGCGTTGGCAATGCTGCCACTGGCCATTTTGCTCCTGCATCGGGCGATGACCGCCGAAGGGAAGCATAAAGCAATAATAGCGGCGGTCGCGCTGGCAGCCGTGGTGATGACCAGTTGGCCTGGAAGCGTGGGATTGACCATGGCAGTGGTCGCGTACTTGGTTTCCAGAATTGGGCAGCGCCCGGGAATCCGCTGGGTGACGCTGGCCGCCCTGTGTGTGGGAGGGTATCTGCTGATCTGCCCTTGGCTCCCTCCTTCCATGATTTTGTTCGTCCAGACCAACGCGCAACGTTCCGACCCTCCCGACGCAGCCGGCCTGCGGCTGTTGGCCCTTGCTGTGGCTGCGGCCCTGTGCTGTGCGCTGTATTTTGTGCTGCAACGCACGCGGGCTAATCCGTGGATGGGCTTTTTTCTATATTTTCTGGTCCTGAGCGGGACGGTGGCGCTGGGAAGATTTTGGTTTGGCATTCGAGTACTTCCCCAGCCCAATCGTTTTGAGTTGGAAACCGGAATGGCGCTCTGCGGGGTAGTCGCTTACCTGGCGCTTGCCATCTTCAAGCGTGTCCCGAATCAAGCGGCCCGGGGGATTGTCATCGCCGGATTTGCGTTGCTGTGCGCGGCTGAACTCCGCAGGGATATCAGTTATGCAAGACACCAGATCCTGAGCTTCGACCCAAGCGACACCATCGAATATCGGATGGGAAAAGCGTTCGAGCGGATTGCGGGAACCGAGCGCGTATTTGCGCCAGGTAATGTGTCGTTGTGGCTGAACATGTTTACCGACGTGCCGCAGCTGTCGGGTTGCTGCGAGAACGGGATCCCGACCATGGAACATCGCATCGCAGCGTTCGTCATCTATACCGGCTTGAACGCGGGCGATCGCGATGCGGCCATCTCGACGCTTTGGCTGCAGGCCTACGGAGCCCATGCCGTGGGCGTGACAGGCAGGAACAGCGAGGAGCCGTTCAAGCCGTTCGTGAATCCCTCGAAGTTCAATGGCGTGCTGCGGGAGTTGTGGAGGGACGGCGACGACGTGATCTACGAAGTGCCGCAACACTCGCCGGGGCTCGCGCACGTGGTGAACCCCGCTGACGTGATTCGCCGTGAGCCAATCCACGGGTTGGACACGGGGCCCTTGGAGCCTTACGTCCGCGCGATCAACAATCCCGATTATCCGCAAGCCGAATTCGCGTGGCTCAACCAGCACCAGGCGCGTGTGAAGGCGACATTCGAACCTAATCAACTGCTTTCGGTGCAGGTCTCGTTTTTTCCGGGTTGGCATGCGCGCGTAAATGGGGCCGAGCGGCCCGTGACCGCGGATGCGCTGGGAATGATGGTAATCGAACCACGCTGCTCTGGCGCGTGCGAAGTAGACTTGTCGTTTGAGACCACAGCGGAATTGCGATGGATGCGCGTGGTTCAAATTGCAGTTGTTTCGTTTGGAATCCTTCTAGTAGTCCGAAGCCAGCGGAACGCACGAGCGCATTAGGCTATGCACGTGCTACCTGCAGCCATACCGGCGCTAGCGCGCGGCCCGAAATCAAAATCTCTAATTGGCGTTCCCCGTTCTTCACCTGGGGCGAGGGGTGAAAGGCGAATTCGTAGGTGAACGTGATGGGATCCTTGCATTCGTATTGCAGATATTCGGCCGGGCGTCCATCCACGAGAAAGGACACCTCTTCGGGGCGCTCGATGTCTTCGATAGTCACTTTCACGCCGCCCTTTTCCACGCGGAACTTGGACAGGATATTGATGCCGTCGCTGACCGAAACAACCTTGGGTTCCCAAGGCGGCCCAGGCGTTACTTGAATCGCCACGGGCCCAGCGATCCTTGGACCGCGAAAATCGTGTAGCGTTACCGGCACCGCTCCGATACGCACGCCTCTGGGTAGCACAACGTCGAACTGGCTGCCGCCGTTTTCGCCGATCGGCGAGATATAGCAACCTTGCGTGAGCACGCCATCGAGGCCCACGGCCAGCGTCGCCAGATCGGCAGCCTCAGGCATGCCTTCGATCCACAGGCTGACAGCGGCTTCCGGGCCCCGCGCCGGTACCGAATGTTTTCCGCTTCCGGCGGCGGTAACAGCTTTCAAAACTACGTGCGAGAAATCCGGCTCCGGCAACTGCGCCGGCGGTTTTCGCATGGTCACCCACATGTATTGCGTCTGAAGACCGGAAAGAGCCACCACTTGCAGATGATTCTGGCGCGCGATCGCAGCCACCTCGTCGCCGCTAAAATGGCATCCGGTCCAGGTGGCAGATTCGCGCTTCATCTCCGAAGCGAGCGGCGGCGTTCCTCGAAGCTGGCAGCGCAGTATACCGCCCGGTTTCAGCACGCGCCCGGCCTCGAGGAGATAATTCAGGACCACGTCGCGATCTGGGATGTGCTGAAAAACGATGTACGAATACACGAAATCGAAGCTGCCGCCGGTGAACACGGAGAGGCTGGAATCCGGCGTGACGTGGACGTGCGCGTGTGGAATATCTTTGAGCTGCTCCTCGGCCAGGCGAATCATTTCGTCGGAAATATCCACGCCGTGAATTTCGCCGAAGTGGCGGCTCATCGGCCGCATCAGCCGGCCCGGACCGCATCCGATCTCAAGAGCTTTGCGCGCACCCGCGGAACCGGGCGGGAGGCGCGAAAACTCGGGTTCCAGCGCGCTGGTCACCTCCGCCGCGCTTGCCAGAAACTCCTGTTCCTGCTGGCCGCGACGTCCGAACGCCACATAAAAATGCGCATCCTCCCGCGCCCGGCGGTTCCAGTCTGCCCGCATTCGCTCGTTCACGTCCATGTTTCCATAGTAAGCGTCGGAGCGAAAAATGGATTGCTTCGGTAATATTGTGAAGATGGGGTATGATTCTCAGAGATTCCGTGAGGAGGTAATTGGTGGCCCTGACGATCGGAGTGCCGCGCGAGACCTTCCCTGGTGAGCGACGCGTTGCGCTGACGCCGCGCGCGAGCGAAACGCTGGGGAAGCTGGGCGCCGGCGTAATCATCGAAGAGTCGGTAGGTGTCGACGCGGGTTTTGCGGACCAACTTTATGTCGCCCGGGCGGCACGTGTCGGCACGCGCGCCCAGGTTTTCGAGCAGTCCGACATTATTGTCCAGGTGCGGGCACTCGGCGCGAACCCAGTAGAGGGCCGCGCGGATCTGCCGCTAATGCGCGAGGGACAACTCGTCATTGGCTTCGGAGAACCGCTGACGGCGGTGGAGGAAGCGGCCGAACTGGCGAGAGCGGGCGTGTCGTTTTTCGCCATGGAGCTGATGCCGCGCATCACGCGCGCGCAAAGCATGGACGCACTTTCGTCGATGGCGACCATCGCCGGATATCGCGGAGTTTTGCTCGCGGCCGAAGCGTTGCCGAAGATTTTTCCGATGCTGATGACTGCGGCGGGAACCATCACGGCGGCGCGGGTGCTGATTCTGGGAGCGGGTGTGGCGGGCTTGCAGGCCATCGCGACGGCGCGCCGGCTGGGCGCCGTGGTCTCCGGTTATGACGTGCGCGGCGCGGTGAAGGAACAGATCGAGAGCCTGGGCGCGAAGTTCGTGGTGTTGGATTTGGAAACGGGCGCTTCGGAAGGGCAGGGCGGTTATGCCAAAGCCATGGACGAAGATTTTTACCGGCGCCAGCGCGCGGCGCTCCAGGAAGTGATCCGCGAGCAGGACGTGGTGATTACCACGGCCGCGGTCCCCGGCAAGAAGGCTCCCATTCTTGTGACCGCGGAGATGGCCAGCGCCATGGCCCCGGGATCGGTGATCGTAGATATCGCGGCCGAGCGCGGAGGAAACTGCGAACTCACGCGGCCGGGCGAGACGGTGATGCACCAGGGCATCTCGATCCTGGGCCCGCTGAATCTGCCGTCCACGGCGCCTTATCACGCCAGCCAGATGTACGGATCGAATATCGCGGCATTTTTGAAATTGATGGTCAAGAACGGAGAGTTGAGCGTGAATCGCGAGGATGAAATCATCCGCGAGACGCTGGTTACGCATGGGCATGCAGTGGTGAACGCCCGAGTGAACGAGCTGTTGGGCCTGGCCAGCGCGGCTCCCGCCGGCGAACGGAGATAGGGACATGGGCAATTACGAATTTGATTTGTGGGTTTTCATGCTGGCTGCGTTCCTGGGCTTCCAGCTGATTCGCGGCGTGTCGCCGCTGCTGCACACTCCTTTGATGTCGCTCACCAATGCGATCTCGGCCATCACCGTGGTGGGCGCCATTCTGCTTACGGGCGAAAAGGACGCCAGCACGCTTTCGCGCATCCTGGGATTCTCGGCGGTATTTCTGGCTGTGCTCAACGTAGTGAGCGGATATCTAATCACCGATCGCATGCTCAAGATGTTTAAAAGAAGAGAGCCTGAGAAGAAATGAAACTGGACGATACCCTTCTTCCGATTCTGTACATGCTGGCGGCCATGGGCTTCATCCTGGCCATCAAATGGTTGAACTCGCCCGCGACGGCGCGGCGCGGCGTGATCGTGGGCGAGATCGGGATGCTTTTGGCCGTGGTGGGCACGCTGCTGCGATTTGAGGTGGTGAACTACCAGTGGATCCTGGTGGCGTTCGTCCTGGGGACCGCGGTCGGAATACCGATCGCATATATCATGCCCATGACGGCGGTGCCGCAGCGGACGGCATTTTCGCACGCGTGTGGAGCGCTGGCCTCCGCGTTGATCGGAACCGCCGAGTATTACAAGGGGCTGGACCAAGGGGCCGGATTCTCCACGGTGGTGATGGTGGCGCTCATCATTGAAACGCTCCTCGGTTTCTTGACCTTCACAGCCAGCATGATGGCGTTCGGGAAATTACAGGAGGTTCTGGCGCAGCGGCCAATCACGTATCAGGGACAGAACTTCGTCAACCTGGGCGTCTTCGCCGCCGCTGCCGGGGTGGGGCTGGCTCTGATTGTTTCGCCGGCGCGGAGTGTTCTGTTTCCGGTCTTCGCGTTACTGGCGCTGCTGTTCGGCGTGCTGTTGATCATACCCATAGGCGGCGCCGACATGCCCACCGTGATCGCGCTGCTGAATTCGTACGCCGGCTTGTCGGCCAGCGCCATGGGATTCGTGCTGAACAACAAGCTGCTGATCGTGGCAGGCGCGCTGGATGGATCGTCGGGATTCATTCTGTCGATCATCATGTGCCGCGCCATGAACCGGTCTTTCACCAATGTTCTGTTCGGCGCGTTCGGCCAATTGCAGACCAGCGCGGCCGGGCCCGGCGAGGCCAGGCCCGTGCACTCGGCCACCGCCGAAGATGCCGCGCAGATTCTCGATTCGGCACGCAACGTGGTCGTCATTCCAGGCTATGGAATGGCCGTGGCGCAGGCGCAACACAAGCTGCGGGAAATGTTCGATATGCTGACCAAGCGCGGCGTAGACGTGCGCTTTGCCATTCATCCCGTTGCGGGCCGCATGCCCGGGCACATGAACGTGCTGCTGGCCGAAGCCAACATTCCCTATGACAAGCTGTGGGAGATGGACGATATCAATCCCGAGATGTCGAATGTGGACGTGGCGCTGATCATCGGCGCGAACGACGTGGTGAACCCCGGGGCGGAGACCGATCCGCACAGCGCCATCGCGGGCATGCCGATCATTCAGGCGTACAAGGCGCGGACGGTGATGGTGATCAAGCGCAGCATGAACCCCGGATTCGCGGGCATCGACAACGATCTGTATTACCGGGAAAACACGCTGATGCTGTTTGGCGATGCCAAAGCTTTTCTGTCGAGCGTGGTGAAGGAGCTGGGCGCGCTGGTGAAGGCGTAAATCCGGCTCGACTCACGCTCGCGGTTCCGTCCAGGGCGCCGCCGGCAAAACGACGTTGACGGTGGGAGCGGCCGAGGGCATCCCGATCTTGGCTTCTCCGAAGCGCTGGATGATCCTGCGATTCATTTCGCGGCCCACCATCCATTGCTGATTGGGGATGGTTTTGAAGCGGGCCTTGATCACGGCGCCGGAGTCGGCCAGTTTGTCGACTCCCAAGACTTCGATCGGTGCGAGCACAGCCGCGCGATACGGCGCCTCCCGGCCCAGCTCATCGCCGATGGCTTGGAGCACCGCTACAACATGGCCGATGTCTTCGGTGTAGGCGACCGAGAGATTGAAGACGTAATAGGAGTATTCGCGCGTAAGATTCGACAGACCCTGAATGATTCCGTTGGGAAAAATATGTACCGCGCCGTCTTCGCCGCGCAGCACCGTGGTGCGGAGGTTGATCTCTTCCACCAAGCCCGTCTTGCCGTTGATCACGGCCACATCGTTGACGCGGATCTGATTGTCCATCATGAGGAACATGCCGGCCAGGACGTCCTTGATGATGTTCTGCGCGCCGAATCCGATGGCCACGCCCGCCACGCCGGCGCCGGCCAGAAGGGGCCGAACGTCGAAATTCATTTCCTTCAGGATCATGAGTGCCGCCATGATCCAGATGAGCAGGAAGAGGGTCTTGCCTGACAGGTTTTCAATGGTCTCGGCGCGCTTTTCCAGCTCGAATTCGTTGTCGCCGCCGCTCTTGAGCATCATTCTTACCGTGTAGCCGCGAAGGGCGAGTAGCATTCGAGCAACCGCACGTGTCGCGAAATAGGCGAATACCAGGATGGCCGCGATGCGGAGTGCGTTAGACAAAAAGGGCGCGTAATAATCCGGGTTCAGCAACTGGCGGCGGGTAGGCATGTATGCGGCTTATCTGGTAGCCTGCTTCTCTGAGGGAAGCGGTTTCGGCATGGGAACGCGCGGCATCATTTGCGGGCGCATGGCGGTGTTGTAGACGAACGCCGCCATGATGGCCGCGCACTGCATCATGTCGCCTGGCTGTACCCGATCATAGAGGTCCATGTTGGAGTGGTGGGTGCGCGTCGAGTAGTCCATGGGATCCTGGAGAAAATTGAAGCCAGGTAAACCGACGAAGTCGAACGACGTGTGATCGGTGGCGCTGGGGCGGGGCGCCGCAGGGGCAGTGACGCGCACCACCGCAGTGGCGCCCAGATCGTGGAAGGGCTTCAACCACTCTTCAAAGATGGGTTGCGCCTCATCGTTGCCCGGCGCGCCGATGCCGCGGAAACGGCCCGTTCCGCTATCGTCGTTGTAGTAGGCGGACAGTTTGAAATACTCGGCCTTGGGCTGCATGGTCTCGCGGTCCGCGAAGTGCTGCTTCACGTAAGCCTGGGAGCCGAGCAAACCCTGCTCTTCGCCGCCCCACAGCGCGACGCGCACGGTGCGATCCATTTTGAGATTCAAGGTTTTCAGAATGCGCACCGCTTCCATGGCAACCGCGGAGCCGGTGGCATTGTCGGTTGCTCCGGTGCCGCCGTGCCAGGAATCGAGGTGCCCGCCCAGCATCACGATTTCGTCTTTCTTGCGGCCGCCTTCGATCTCGCCGATTACGTTGAACGAATCGGTTGGCGAATCCATGAACTGCGCTTGAATATCGAACGCCAGTTTCACCGGGATATTGCGATCGAGCAGCCGCACCATGCGATTGTAGTGTTCCGGCGTCAGGACGACCATGGGCGGCGGAACCGGATCCTTGGGATCGCGCGAGCCACCGGCCTGTCCGAAAACGATGCCTGCGTCGCCATTGTTCCCCGACTGCAAGACCACCACGGCGCCTTCCTCCTTCAAAAATTGGTTCACCTTATTGCGAAGGGCGGCGCGCTGCTGCTGTTCGGGCGATTGCGGCGGACCGAGCGGGCGGAACAGATTCGGGAGGCGCGCCGGATCGAGGGTGGGGTTCAGCTCGGCGTCGGTGAGGCGGCGTCCCGGCGGATCGGTGGGCATTGCGAGATCGCGGGGTTTCATCGACAGAACGATTTTGCCGCGCAGCTTGCCCTTGAATTTCTCGAAATCGGCGTCCGTTTCGAGCGGCGCGTAAATCGCTTCGGCTTCAACCGGGCCGGGCGTGCCGGGACTCCAAGCCAGCGGGAACCCGATCAACGGGGCATAAGCGGGTTCGAGCATGTGGCCCGAGAAGCGGGTGTAGGCCCAGCCGCGGCCAAAGGGGCCCCAGGACTCCTGGCGGACGTTGGTGAGCCCGTACTCCTGGAGACGCTTCAACACCCAATCTCCCGCGGACTTGAAGCCGGGCGAGTTAGTGAGGCGCGGGCCGTTCACGTCGGTGAGATAGAAGACGTGTTCCATCACCTTGGAGTTTTCGAGCGCCTCGGCCTTGATGCGATGAATGACCGCGAGGTCGACGGGTTCTTCAGAGAAGGCGAAGAAGGCTGGGAAGAAAACGAACATGACGCCGCGCGACAACCTGCGGAATAGCATCGGGGAGCTCCTTGAATAGAGCTTACATCGGCCTGGGTTGGGGGTTGGGGATTGGCGGCTGGGGATTGGCGAGCGGCTTTGCCGAACGAAGCTAGACAAGTTGAGCGAGCACATCGCGCTGAAAAGGGAGAAGCTCGTGGAGCGCGCCGCGCTGGATCTGGGCAGGCCAGGAGGGATTCACGATGAGCGATCGCCCGATGGCCACCAGATCGAATTCGTCGCGTTCCAGGCGGTCCAACAACTCGTCGATGCCGGTTACCGAAGTGCTTTCCGGGGACGCGAATGAGGTCATGAATTCGTCATTGAGGGTCACCGATCCGACGGTGATGGTGGGCTTGCCGCTGATTTTCTTGGTCCAGCCCGCCAGGTTCAGGCTGCTTCCTTCGAACTCCGGTTCCCAGAACCGGCGGGTGGAACAGTGAAAAGCATCCACGCCGGCCGCCGCCAGGGGCTCTAGAAAGTGCGCCAATTCCGCGGGAGTGTGCGCGAGCTTGACCGAATAATCGAACAGCTTCCATTGAGAGAAACGCAGGATTACCGGAAAATCCGCGCTCACGCGCCGCCGGATCTCCTGAATCACTTCGACGGCGAAGCGTGTGCGCGCCATCAGATCGCCGCCATAGCGGTCCGTTCTGCGGTTGGTGATTTCCCAGAAAAACTGGTCCAGGAGATAGCCATGCGCGCCGTGAATCTCCAACCCGTCAAAGCCCAGGCGCTGGGCCGCTTCAGCGCTGTCGCCGTAGGCGCGAATGACGTCGTCGATCTCGCGCTGGGTCATCGGCTCCTTAATTTTTTCACCCGACCGGTCGAGACCCGATGGGCCCACCGAGTGCGGGCCGGGCTTCTCCCCGGGCCGTGAAGTCAGGCCCACGTGCCAGAGCTGAGGAACGATTTTTCCGCCTGCCCGATGGACTTGTTCGGCCACGCGACGCCATCCGGCCAGTGACTCCTCACCGTAGAAGCGCGGAACATTCGGATCCGGGCCTGCGCTGGGATGAGCCACGTAGGTCCCTTCGGTCACGATGAGGCCAACCCCGCCCTCGGCCCGCCGGCTGTAATAGGATGCTACGTCGGGCCCCGGGACTCCAGCGGGCGACTTGGAGCGGGTCATCGGCGCCATTACGATTCGATTCGCCAGCGCCAGCTTTCGGATGGAAAACGGCCGGAACAATGCGGCAGTGTTGCGGTTCACTTTCAATTCTGCAGTCATTTCATAAAGAGATGCTGCCGCGGTCCTGCAGGTCGCAACAGGTTGTTTGAAGCGGCGTTGCGGCGGCCAGGCGCGGCGCTCTGCGCTATAAATAGGCTAGTGCGAATTCGGGAACAAATCGGAAGTTCCAAGCCGGTGCCCGCGGAACTAGAGACGTGGCTGCAGATGATTCGCACCTTCTGGACGCTGCAATCCCGGGTGGAAGAATCGCTGAAGGCGCACCAGCTGACGCTGGCTCAATTCGACCTGCTCGCGATGCTATTCGGCCTGGGAGACAACATGAATCAGCAGGAGCTGGCGAATGAGTTGGCCGTTACGAAGGGAAACATGGTGGGTTTAGTGAACCGCCTTAGCCGGCGCGGTTTTGTGAGACGCGTTCCGGCGCAGACCGGCCGGCGCGCGAATCTGATCCGCCTCACCACCGCGGGGCGGAATCTGGTAACCGCCGCGCTGCCGGATCATCTGCGCTTCGTAAAGGCCATGATGAAGCCGCTCAGCACTGACCAATTACAAAACCTGCGCGTGTCGCTGAAGCAGCTGGAAGAAGGCCAACCAAACACGTTGGCAGAGGGATCCGTGTCAACTGACCGGTGGGCGGCGCAAAACAGGGGCTAACGGCCTTGACTTCCGGCAGCAGGTAGTTTATATCTGTAGCGATACGGTTCATACGTAAACTCTTCTCGGGACCAATGGGTTCAGTGGGATATGAAGTGAAACGAAATATAAAGGAAAACATGAAACGGACACTGTTGTTCTTGGCTATCGCGGCGGCTTCCGTGTTGAGCACTCAGGTAAGCGTATATGCGCACCACTCGTTTGCGGCCACCTACTTCGAGGATCAGACGGTAACGATTAAAGGCAAACTGGTACAGTTCCTGTATCGGAACCCTCATTCATTTGTCCACGTGGAAGCTCCCGATGATAAAGGCGAGATGCAGGTTTGGGCCGTGGAATGGGGCGCCGGTGGGCAGTTGAGCCGCGACGGCGTGACGCGCGAATCGCTGAAGCCGGGCGATATCGTCGAAATCAAGGGCAACCCGGGACGCAACCCCGACGACCATCGCATTCGCATGCAGAGCATCACGCGCCCGTCCGACGGATGGAACTGGAAGGGCGTGGTTCAGTAGGGAGCAGCACCGGGACTAGCTTCGGCAGGGCCTACTCGGGCAGCCTGGCTGCGCACCCTTGCAGAGCGCCAGTTACGTCACTATACTGGCCGAGATGGTCCACTAGGCTGGCGCCATCCCGCTGGGCCGATGCCCAAACGCTAGCCCAGGCTCAGAGAAGAGAAGCAGGCCGCTCGAAGCCAAGGATACCCGAGACAGGAGATTTTCATGCTGCACAGGTTGGTGGTTCTCGTTAGCGCATTCATAGCCGTGGCTCTCGTTCCCGCGCGCGGCCAGACTTGGACTCCGCCGCACACGCCCGACGGCCAACCCGATCTGCAGGGCACTTGGACGAACGCCACCGTTACGCCGTTCCAGCGGCCCGCGCAACTGGGCGACAAGCAGGTGTTCACGGCGGAGGAAGCGGCTGCCTTTGAAAAGCAGCGCGTTCAACAAACCAATAACGACCTGGTGGAAGGCCCACGCGGCGCAACCGACCTTTCGCGGCGGGCGTACAACAACTTTTGGACCGATCGTGGAACACACGTAGGCAAGACCATGCGTACTTCCCTGCTGGTGGATCCGCCGGACGGAAAGATTCCGCCTTTCACTCCGGAAGCGCAGAAAAAGTATGACGCGTTTCGCGCGGATCTGGCGCTGCACGCCGCCGACGGTCCGGAAGAGCGGCTTTTGACCGAGCGTTGCCTGCTGTTTGGCGCAGCCGGTCCGCCCATGCTGCCGGAGCCGTACAACAACAACTACGAGATTGTGCAAAGCCGTGGAGTGGTGGCGATCCAGGTGGAGATGATCCATGACACGCGGATCATTCCGCTGGACGGACGTCCGCATGTGCCTCCGCAAATCCGCGAGTGGATGGGCGACTCGCGCGGCCATTGGGAAGGCGACACCCTGGTGGTGGACACTACGAATTTCAAATTCAATAACCAAGGCCGCTTCGGAGTGAGTTACATGGCCGGAATGTCGGACGAAAATCTTCACGTGGTGGAACGCTTCCGGCGCACGGATCCCAACACGATTATTTATCGGGCCACGGTGGAGGATCCCACGGTTTATGCCAAGCCCTGGACGGTAGAGGTTTCCATGACAAAAAGCCCGAATAAGCTGTACGAATACGCCTGCCATGAGGGGAACTACGGTATGCTCGGCATCCTGGCGGGTGCGCGCGCCGAAGAGAAAAAAGCTGCCGCGTCCGCGCCGAAACCATGACGGTGTCTCGATTCGCAATTGCAACGGTTCTGCTGAGCTTTCCTCTGCTTGGCCAGTACGATCTCAGCGGCGAGTGGGGCGCGCGCTATCACGAGGACCAGTCTGAGCGCATCCCCGGGCCGGAACTGGGCGACTATCTCGGCTTGCCCATTACGGATGCAGCCCGGCTGCGGGCGGACAGTTGGGACGCCTCCATCGCGACGTTGCCGGAATGGCAGTGCCGTCCACACCCGGCCGACTACGGATCGCGCGGCCCCGCCGACTTGCGAATCTGGAAGGAAGTCGACAATCAGACGCAGCAAGTGATCGCCTACCACACCCACGTGCAGTGGCAGGCGCAGGAGAGGACCATCTGGATGGATGGCCGGCCGCATCCTCCCGAGGACGCTCCGCACACCTGGCAAGGATTCTCCACTGGAAAATGGGAAGGCAATCAGCTCACCGTCATCACCACCCATCTGAAGGAGGGCTACGCTCGGCGGAATGGCGTTCCGCGCAGCGACCGCGCCACGCTGGTGGAACACTGGGTCCGCCATGGCGACTTTCTGACGTTGGTCAGCATCATCCACGATCCGGTGTACCTGACCGATCCGTTCATCCGCACCACCAACTGGGTTCTGTCGCCCTATCAATCCATCGATCCGTATCCCTGCGAAGTAGCCGAGGAAGTGGAGCGGCCGGAGGGCAAGGTTCCTCATCACCTGCCGGGTGAGAACAAATTTCTGAATGAGTTTCCCGACAAATACCATCTGCCGGCCGCGGCGACCCGCGGCGGGCGGGAAACTATGTACCCCGAATATCGATTGGCGATGCGGGGATCGGCTTCCATCGTTTTTCCAGAAGCGTCACCGCAATACACGGCGCCGGCGGAACCGCAGCATGGAATTCATGTGCAGCGCGTACGCGGTGGCATCTATATGCTTTCGGGAGCGGGCGGCAACATCACCATCGATGCGGGCAGCGAAGGCGTGCTGCTGGTGGATACCGGCCTGCCGGACAAGACCGACCAGGTGCTGGCCGAGATCGGGAAAATTTCCGACAAGCCGGTGCGCTATATCATCGATACGCATCTGCATGCGGATCACACGGGTGGAAACGAGAAGATCGCCAAATTGGGGCAGACCATCGCGGGCGGCGATGTCACCAACCTCACCGACGACGCCAGAGAAGGCGCGAAGGTGATTGCGCATCAAAATGTTCTGAACCGGATGAGTGCGCCCGATGGGGACAAGCCTGCGTCGCCCTTCGGCATGCTGCCCACCGACGCGTACTTTGGATCGCACAAGGACCTGTTCTTCAATGACGAAGGTATTCGTATTGTGCATCCGAAAAATGCGCACACCGACGGCGACAGCATGGTTTTCTTTCGCCGCTCCGACGTCATCAGCACGGGCGATGTTTTTACCATGAACGGTTATCCGTTCCTCGATCTGGCGCACGGCGGAAGCATCCAGGGGGAACTGGACGCGCTGAACCAGATTCTTGGAATGGTGATCACGGCGCACAATGAGGAAGCGGGAACGTACATAATTCCGGGGCACGGCCGGCTGTGCGACGCCGCGGATGTGGCTTACTATCGCGACATGCTGACCATCATTCGCGACCGGATACTCGATATGAAAAAGCGAGGCATGACTCTGGATCAGGTGCAAACGGCCAACCCGACGCGGGACTACGATCCGCGCTGGGGCGCCACCAGCGGCTTTTGGACCACGCGCATGTTTGTCGCGGCGGTGTACCAAGGTCTCGGCGAGAAGGGAAGGCCCTAGCTTTATGACACGGTTTCTTGCGATGGCTCTGCTGGTTTCCGCGCCCCTGCTGGCGCAGGTGGATTTCTCGGGCGGCTGGTCGCCCTTGTATCACGAGGATCTGCCGGATCGAATTCCCGGCCCCGAATTGGGAGACTATTTAGGGCTGCCCCTCAACGATGCCGCCCGGCTGCGGGCCGACAGCTACGATGCGGACCGCATCTCGGTGGTGCCCGAGTATGAATGCCGGCCGCACTCGTCGGACTATTCCATGCGCGGTCTGGCCGTCATGCACGTGGATGCGATTCGCGATCCGGTAACCCAGCGCCTGATCGCCTTCCACACGCGCATGAACTTCCAAGAGATGGAACGAACCATCTGGCTGGACGGCCGGCCGCATCCATCCGAGTACGCGCCGCACACCTGGCCGGGCTTTTCCACCGGCACGTGGCAGGACAACATGCTGGATGTGTACACCACTCATCTGAAAGAAAGCTACCTGAAGCGCAACGGCGTTCCGCGCAGCGACAAGGCGACTTTTACCGAGCATTGGGTGCGGCACGGGAATTATCTGACGGTTGCTACCGTGGTGACGGATCCGGTCTTCATGACCGAACCGCTGGTGCGGACGCAAAGCTGGATCTTAGATCCTACGCAGGTGATCGGCCGAGACATCTGCGAAACCGCCGCTGAAGTGCCGAAGGCCGCCGATTATGTGCCCAACCACTTGCCGGGGACCAATCCATTCCTGCATGAAGTGGCGGATTGGTACGGATTGCCCTTCGAAGCCACGCGGGGCGGTGCGGAAACGTTGTATCCGGAGTACCGCAAGAAAATGGAAAAACCTGAGCACCCGCGCGAGCGCTGCGAGCGCTACTGCGCCTGCGGGGCCGAAGGCTTCGTTTGCCTGAGTCCCACTGCCCCTCCGCCAGACAAACAACCATGACGCGCACCATCCTGTACGCTTCTCTCCTTGTAGTCTGCGCCGTCAGAGCCGACAGCCAGCAGCAAAATTTCGACAAAGTCCAGATTCACGTCGAGCACGTGCAGCACAATGTGTACATGCTGGCGGGCGCGGGTGGAAACACCACGGTGCAAGTGGGAGACGAAGGCGTGCTGATGGTAGACACGCAGTTTGCTCCGTTGGCGCCGAAACTCATGGCCGAGATTCGCAAACTTTCTCCAGGCCCGCTGCGTTACATCATCAACACGCACATGCATCCGGATCATGTGGGCGGAAATGCCGCCATTGCGAAGCTGGCCGGATCCGATCCAGCGCTGCCGTTGAGAATCATTGCGCACGAGAACGTGCTCAACCGGCTGACCGCTCCCGGCGAACCCCGTTTTCCGGAGGCAGACCTGCCGAACGACGAGTACGCGACGCCGGTTAAGAACCTGCACTTCAACGGCGAGGCCGTGGTGATCATCCACGAGCCGAACGCGCACACCGACGGCGACAGCATGGTTCTATTCCGGGGCTCGGATGTAATCAGCACCGGAGATATTTTCACGCCCGGCGGCTATCCCTTCATCGACATCGAGCACGGTGGAAGCGTGCAGGGAGAAATTTTAGCCTTGAACCATATCCTGGAACTGGCGGTTCCGGCGAAGACCCAGGAAGGTGGTACTTACTTGATTCCCGGCCACGGGCGGATTTGCGACGACGCCGACGTGGTGGAATTTCGCGACATGGTGGTCATCGTTCGCGACCGCGTTCGGGACATGATCAAGAAAGGCAAGACGCTGGACGAAGTGAAAGCCGCCAAGCTTACGCGAGACTACGACACCGAGTACGTTTCGAGCGGCAGCTTCGTCAGCGCAGACCGGTTTGTCGAGGCGGTTTACAAGAGCCTTTCGCCCTCCACAGGCAGCGGGAGGTCGTCCCGGTGAGGCTAAAATCGCTTCTTCTGATGCTCGGAATGGCGGGAGCGCTGGGCGCCCAATTGGGTCCCGGTCCTGCGGTACCGGCGCCGGGAAAGCCGGGCGCGCCGATCGATCTGACGGGATACTGGGTGGCTTACGTCACCGAAGACTGGCGCTGGCGCATGGTGACGCCTCTCAAGGGAGACGCGGCCAGTGTTCCCACCACGGCGGAAGCACGCAAGGCGATCGATGCATGGGATCCTGGGAAGGACGAAGCGGCGGGGCTGCAGTGTAAGTCCTATGGCGCGCCTGCCATCATGCGTGTTCCCGGACGGCTGCACATCACCTGGCAAGACGAGACAACGCTCAAAATCGAGACCGACGCCGGCCAGCAGACTCGCTTGTTCCATTTTGACGGCCAGCCGCCGCGCGCAATGGCGCCGTCATGGCAGGGATATTCGGCCGCAAAATGGGAGGGCGCCCTGCCGGTGGCGAATCCGCCGGTTTTTTTCGGCCTCGGCATCGCGCCGCGGTTGGGCGCTCGCTCGCGTTCCCTGGAAGTTACTACCACGCAATTGCGCGCCGGATATCTGCGTAAGAACGGCGTACCTTACAGCGACAAGACGGTACTCAAAGAGTATTACGACATCTTCAGCGAGCCGAACGCCGACACGTGGCTTATGGTGACTACCGTGGTGGAGGATCCAATGTATCTGGCAGTGCCGTTCGTCACCACCAGCCACTTCAAGAAAATCCCGGACGCCTCCGGCTGGGATCCCGAGCCGTGTACCGCGCGGTAAGCCGGCCAATCCGTCAATCGCAACGGCGTTCAGGTATGATCCAAGGATGCGAACTCAGCATTTCATCGGCGCCATTGCCATTCTGACGCTGGGCGCGACGCTGTCCCAGGCGCAATGGATCAAAGTTCCAGCCGCGCCCGAGCCGAAGCTTACCGCGCCGGCCCCGCGGCTGCCCAACGGCAAACCGGATTTTTCCGGCTCCTGGTCGCCCGACAATAACAAGTATCTGCGCGACATCGCCCTGGACATGAAGCCGCAAGACGTGCCTTTTCAGCCGTGGGCTCGTGCCTTATTCGAACAGCGCAAAGACGGGTCGCATTCGGCGGAGGACCCGGATGCGCACTGCCTGCCGCAAGGCGTGCCTAAAATCGACGCGGTCTCTTATCCTTTTAAATTCATCCAGACGCCGAATTCGGTGGTGATTATTTACGAGATATTCAACTTCTGGCGGCAGATTTTCACGGATGGCCGCGAGATGGATCCGGATGCCAATCCCACCTGGATGGGATATTCGACCGGCAAGTGGGAGGGCGACACTCTCGTGGTGGATACCCGAGGGTTTAACGGCAAGGCGTGGCTGGACCAGTTGGGACGGCCCACCAGCGACCGTCTGCACGTGACGGAGCGCTTCCGGCGGGTGGACTACGGACACATGAAGATGGACATCACTATCGACGATCCCGGCGCGTATACACATCCCTGGACGGTTTCTGAAGAGGCGCACCTGCGGCCAGGCTGGGAACCCCAGGAATTTATTTGCAATGAAAATAACAAGGACCTGGGGCATTTGCCGGGCAAGACGCCGGAATTCTAAGCGGGTTGTGGAAAATCAACCATCCGGCCAGCGGTAATTTTTCGGCGAGGTGGCACGGTGGAAACTATTCCGGCGGATCGATCGGCAAGTGCGCGATACTCCGCCGCCGCGCGCCTGGACCGGCTTCCCATCGGTTCCTTTCACAAGCAGGCGATGTGGCTGCTCGCCTATGTTTTTTTCTTCGAGCTGGGAGACCTGAATAGCTTTGCGTTCGCGGCGCCGGCGCTGCGGGTGCAATGGAAGCTGTCCATCGCCACCATCGGGATCGTCACTTCGGCGGCCTTCATCGGCATGTTTGTGGGAGCCATTGGCGGCGGCTGGTTCTCGGACCGGGTGGGGCGAAAAAAAGCGCTGCTTTTCACTACGTTGTGGTACTCGATTTTCTCGCTGCTGAATGCTCTAGCCTGGAACGTCCCCAGCCTGTTTGCCGCGCGATTCCTGACGGGTGTGGGCCTTTCGGCGATGACGGCGGTGGCGATCACCTACATCAGCGAGATGTTCCCGGCGAGTAAACGTGGTGCTTATCAGGGCTGGATCATGACAATCGGCCTGTTTGGAATTCCCATCACCGCGTTGGTGGCCAGGGCGCTCATTCCCATGGCTGGCTACGGCTGGCGGCTGGTATTCGTGTGGGGCGCGCTCGGAGTGCTGATCCTTTTGTTCTCCAGCCGGCTGGAGGAATCGCCGCGCTGGTATGAGAACCAGGGCCGCTTGGGGGAGGCGGACGCCGTTCTGGATCGGATGGAGGCGCGCACCAAGGCCGAGTTCGGGTCAGTTCCGGCCGTGGCCGGCGAGCGGACGACAGCGGTCCGGCCCAGCAGGTTTACAGATCTGTTCGCACCCGCCAATCTGCCCCGCACGGCGATGCTCATCGGCGCATGGATCTTCCAGACGCTGGGTGTCTACGGCTTCCTGGCGTGGGTGCCGACGCTGCTGGCGGCGCGCGGGTTTCCGCTGGTAGAGTCGCTGATGTGGGTGTCGATCATGCAGTTTGGCGCGCCCCTGGGAGCTTTGATCGCGGCGCTGGTCTCGGACCAGTGGGAACGCAAATACCTGATTGCCGGCGTGGCGCTGGTGATTGCGTTCTTCGGTTTGATGTATGGGCTGAGTTCCACGATGCTGCCGATTGTTATCTTCGGCTTCTCGGTATCGATGTTCATTCAAACTTTCGCGCCGCTGCTGTACGCTTACACGCCCGAATGTTATCCCACCTTAATCCGCAATTCAGGTTCCGGCCTGGTGTATGGAAGCGGCCGGATGGCAAATAGTTTCGGCCCCCTCATGGTGGCGTTCCTGTTTACGCACTACGGGTACCGCAGCGTGTTCGTCTATATTGTTGCAACGTGGCTGATGACGGCGCTTATCATCGGCGTTTTTGGGCCCAGAACCAAAGGCCGGACGCTGGCATGACTGACAATGCAATCAACGGCGATTTATCGGGATGGGATGTATTGGTGATCGGCGGGGGCAACGCGGCCTTGGCGGCGGCTCTGACCGCGCGGGAGAACGGGGCCAGCGTGCTGGTGCTGGAGTCCGCGCCGAAGCACTTCCGCGGCGGCAACAGCCGTCACACCAGAAACCTGCGGTGTATGCACGACGCGTCGGCGGAGGCGATGGCCGGCGCCTATCCGGAAGACGAATTCTACAAAGATATTCTGAGTGTGACCGAGGGCCGGACCGACGAGCAGCTGGCGCGAATGACGATCCGCGCCTCGGCCAACTGCAGCGAGTGGATGAAGCGCCAGGGAGTCCGTTTTCAACCTGCCCTGGGCGGCACGCTGCATCTGGGCCGCACGAACGCGTTTTTTCTGGGCGGGGGAAAAGCGATGCTGAACGCCTATTACGCCGCGGCGGAGCGCGCCGGCATCCGGGTGGTTTACAACGCCGAAGTGGTGGACCTGCGGGTGGTGGATGGCGAGTTTCAGAGCGCCAGCGTGCTGGTGGAAGGCAAGCCGGTGGGGGTCAGCGCGAAAGTTATGGTGGCTGCTTCGGGCGGCTTCGAATCGAACTTGGAATGGCTCAAAGAGGTGTGGGGACCGCCCGCCGATAATTTTCTGATTCGCGGCACTCCTTACAACCAGGGCAAGGTTCTGAAGCGCCTGATCGAATTGGGCGTGGAATCCGCCGGCGATGCCAAGCAGGGACACTTTGTGGCTATCGACGCGCGCGCGCCGAAGTTCGACGGCGGCATTGTCACCAGGCTGGACTGCGTGTCGCTGGGCATTGTGGTGAACAAGAACGGCGAGCGCTTCTACGATGAGGGGGAGGATTTCTGGCCCAAGCGCTACGCCATCTGGGGCCGTCTGGTGGCGCAACAGCCGGATCAGATTGCCTATTCGATCCTGGATTCCAAGGCCATGGGAAAGTTCATGCCGTCCGTCTTCCCGCCCACTGAGGCGCCGAGCATCGGTGAGCTGGCCCAGCTGGCTGGGCTGCCGGTGGAGAAGGTGGCGGCCACAGTGCAGGCCTATAACGACGCCGTTCAGAAGGGAACGTTCGACCACGCGATCCTGGACAACTGCCGAACCTCCGGCTTGCAGCCCGAGAAAACGCATTGGGCGCTGCGGATCGATCGGCCGCCGTTCTACGCCTACGCACTGCGGCCGGGTTTGACGTTTACTTATCTGGGAGTGAAGGTGAATGAGCGCGCGAAAGTGGCGCTGAAGAACGCTCAACTGTCGCGCAATATTTTTGCCGCCGGGGAGATCATGGCGGGCAGCATTCTCGGCAAAGGATATGTGGCCGGCTTGGGCGTGACCATCGGGACGGTGTTTGGCCGCATCGCCGGGCGGGAGGCAGCGCTCGAAGCACTGGAGAAGGGCCGCAATGGAAGCGAGGATGCACTCTCGCGATGATGCCCGCCGACTTGCTGCGCGAGGGTGAGCATTTGTTGACGGTTTGTAATGCCTGCCGCTACTGCGAAGGTTATTGCGCGGTGTGGAAGGCGATGGAGAGGCGTCTTGTTTTCAAGGAAAGCGATCTGAATTACCTGGCGAACCTGTGCCACAATTGCGGCGAGTGCTATTACTCCTGCCAGTATTCTCCGCCGCATGAGTTCGACATTAACCCTCCGAAAACGTTCGCCAAAATTCGTAAGTACAGCTACGAACTGTATGCCTGGCCGGGCCCGCTAGGCAAGGCCTTTCGCAAGAACGGGCTGCTGGTTTCGCTCCTGATGGCGGCGGTGCTGACCGGCTTCCTGCTCGCTACCAGCCTGCTGGCCGGCGGCCGGCTGTGGAAGCCGGTTCGCGGGGGCGATTTCTACCAGATCGTCCCGCACGAAGCGATGGCGTTGACGTTCGGCGCGGTTGGATTGTTCTCCGCGCTAGCCTTGCTGATGGGATTTCTCCGCTTTTGGCGCGACACCCGGAGCAACATCCGGAGCAATATGGGCGGGACTTACTCCGAGCTGGCCAATTCCGCCGCTCTGGCCTTGACGCTGAAGGATGTGCTTCGCCTCAAGAATCTAGACAACGGCGGTGCAGGTTGCGCCTATCCTGGAGCAAAGAGTTCGCAATGGCTGCGCCGGTTCCATCATGCGACGTTCTATGGATTTCTGGCGTGCTTTGTGGCCACCACGCTGGGCGCCATCGACTATTACGCGCTCGGCCGGCATTTGCCGCCCGGCTACGCCAGTTGGCCGGTTATCTTCGGCACGCTGGGAGGAATCGGTCTGATAATCGGGCCGATCGGTCTCCTGGCGCTGAAGCAGCGCCGCAATCGGGACATCGTGGACCAGAGCCAGCAGGGGATGGATGTATCCTTTATTGTGCTGCTGATTGCGATCAGCAGCAGCGGCCTGCTGTTGCTTTTGTTGCGCGAGAGCGCGGCGATAGGTACGCTGTTAGTAGTTCATCTCGCCTTCGTCATGACGCTGTTCCTGACGATGCCCTACGGGAAATTCGTACACGGCATCTACCGTGCGGCGGCCCTCCTAAGGTGGTCATTAGAACGCTCTTAACCCACCGGGACCCAGGCGTAAGGTTGAATCTGCGAAACGCTGGACGGCGTGGAGCGTCGATGATATGGGCCGCGCAAGGGATGCTGGAACTGCGCGGCCGCGGTCTATCAGGAGGAATATGCATCTTCGATCCGGTTTATTTTTGTTATTTGTAGCTTCGCTTCCTTTAGCGGCGCAAGCCAACGTGCTGACTTATCACAACGACAAGGCACGCACGGGGCAGAACCTGGCGGAAACCACGCTGACTCCGGGCAACGTGAATTCGACCACGTTCGGCAAGCTCTTCCAGGTTACTCTGGACGGCGTGGTGGACGCGCAGCCCCTTTACGTGGCCGGTGTCGCGATTCCGAATCACGGAACGCACAACGTGCTGATCGTGGCCACGGAGAACGACAGCTTGTACGCACTGGACGCGGATAGCGGCGCGCAGCTGTGGAAGACGTCGCTGCTCGCGAGCGGCGAAACGGCCTCCGACGACCGGGGCTGCGGTCAAGTAACTCCCACCATCGGCATTACGTCCACTCCCGTGATCTACCTTAAGCCTGGCACAGCCGAAGGCGCTATCTTTGCCGTGGCCATGAGCAAGGACTCGTCGGGCAATTATCATCAGCGGCTGCAAAAACTAGGCTTGGCCACGGGCACGCGGCTAGCCGCCGCCGTGGAAGTGACCGGAATGTATCCGGGGACCGGCGACGACAGCACGGACGGTGTCGCTTACTTCGATCCCGCGCAGTATAAAGAACGATCGGGCCTTTTATTGCTGGACGGGGTGGTGTACCTGGGTTGGGCGTCGCATTGCGATGATACTCCGTACACCGGGTGGATCATGGGATACAACGCCACCACGCTCGCGAGCACCAGCGTGTTGGACGTGACTCCCAACGGCGCGGAAGGGGCCATCTGGGGCGCGGGCGGAGGTTTTGCGGCGGATTCGAGTGGCTACATCTATTTCCTGGATGCCAACGGAACGTTTGACACCACTCTCAATGCGCAGGGCTTTCCCAGCGGCGGAGATTACGGCAACGCCTTCGTTAAACTTTCGGCCGCGGGCGGCACGCTGGCTGTGGCGGATTATTTCACCATGTCCAATACGACCGACGAATCGAACATGGATCAGGACTTGGGTTCAGGCGGCGCGCTGGTGTTGCCGGACATGACCGACTCCAGCGGCCAGGTGCAGAGTCTGGCGATCGGTGCGGGCAAGGATGGCAATATCTATTTAGTGAATCGCTACAACATGGGTAAATTCAATCCGCAAAACGACAAGGCAATTTACCAGGAGCTGGATGGCGCGCTGCCCGGCGGAATCTGGTCGATGCCGGCTTATTACAACGGCCGGGTATATTTCGGCGCGGTGGGCGGTCCGATACGGGAGTTTCAGCTCAGTTACGCAAAGCTGCCGTCAACTCCCACTTCGATGACGCCCACGTCATACCCGTATCCCGGCGCCACGCCGAGTATTTCGGCGAACGGCTCAATCAATGGAATCCTCTGGGCGGTGGAAAGCAACTCAAACGCCGTGCTGCACGCCTACATGGCCAACAATCTGGCGAAGGAACTGTACAACACCAATCAAGCGGCCGGAGGACGCGACAATTTCGGCGCAGGCAACAAGTACATGGTGCCAACCATAGCCAACGGCAAAGTGTACGTAGGGACGCCGAATGGGGTAGCGGCGTTCGGCTTACTGGGCCAGTAGACGCTCCGGTCAATATCGCCAACTGGTGAGGTCGGCACCCGGCGGCGCAGTCTTTTGGATGCGCTCCATAATCTGCGGAACATACATCTGATCGTAGTGCAGCCGCGAGTACCAATTCGGCTGGTCGGGATCGCCATTCCAGCAGTGCTCGGCGCGCGGCCCATAGCGAACCTCGCCTTGGTAGGGCACGCCGTGTCCGGGAGTGCCGGTCTGTTTTAGAAAATCTTCCATCAGGTAAACCGCGTCGTTCAGGAAATAGGTGTCGTCGGAGCCGACGTAAAGGTGCAGCTTACCTTGCAACTTCGGCCCCAGCGTGGCCCACTCACGCTGCAGTATAGCGTCCAGATCGTAATGCTCTCGCCAGTATTCGGCCGTCTCGTGATCGATGACACCGGTTTGTTTGTCGAAGATCTGCCGCGGATAGCCATCCTCCGCGGTGGGAGAATATACGGCCTGCCAGATGTCGAACTGTTCGCCGGAACGGCCGTGATCGCCGAGAGCGGCCTCGTAGGCGATATTGTCGCGCATCAACATCAGCGTTTGGCCGAGATAATTGCGCATGGACGGCTGCTCTACCTGCTTGTTCGCGCCCTGGAGGAAGAACATATTGTCCTGCTTATAGAGGTCCACCGTCATGTAAGCGTGGAAGTCGACCGGATCGGGACAGGCCACGAAGGCGCCGTTGTAGTCTTCCGGATAAAACATCTGCACGGCCAGCGATTCCCAGCCGCCGGTGGAGCCTCCGTAGAGGAATCTGGCCCAGCCCTGGCCGATGCCGCGAAACTGCCGCTCGATGGAGGGAATCAGTTCGGTCTCCAGAGCGTCGCCGTAGGGGCCCAGGTTGGCTGAGTTCACAGCGTAAGAGTCGTCGTAATAAGGATTGGCGTGTTGCAGCTTCACGATCAACATGCGGGGCCTGCCGGGCGCGATCCACGACTGGTAGTTCTTATACGCTTCCTCTTGCTGGATGCGGTTGTAGCCGGCCAGATGAAAGCGATCGGAATAATCGGGCTTCAGATTGGGGTCTGGCGGAGTATCGCGGAAGTCGTCGAAGGTGGAAACGAAGTGATCTTGGGAAACGATCAGCGGATAGTGCGCCTCCGGGTGGGAGTCGAAGCCCTCCGGCACCAGAACGATGGCCGAGAGATAAACCGGCCGGCCCCAGAACGCAGTCAAAAGCTTGGACTGGATGCGGATGTGGCGGACGTATTTTGTATCGGGGTCCGGTTTGATTGGCGGGATTACATCGGTGAGCGACACTTCAATGGGCGGCGCCGCGGGCCCGATATGAACCAGCCGGGGCTTGGAAAGCAGATTGCCCGGCGCGAGATTCCAGTGCTGTCCTTCGCCGCGATCCGGCGCCAGCTTCACGGTCTTGCCGTCGGAGCGGTGAAAGGTCTCGTAAACATTCAGCACGGCCTGAATGGTGTACTCTCCGGCGGGCACGTCCTTCAAACTCGCGCGCGGGTAGCCCTGCGCATTGTCTCCGATGGTGAGCGGCTCAGCTGGCTTCCATCCATCCACCGTCACGCCGAAAACCATCTGCGACTTCATGGTGTCGTCGATCTGCATGCGCGGCTCTTCTTTCGGATCGTTCGAGAGCAACAAGAGCACGCGGCCGTCCAGGGGTTTGTCAGAGCGAGCGGCTGGAAAGAACACTGTGATGGTTTGAGCGGAGGCAGAGGCAGCCCATAACGTTCCGGCGGCCAGTAACGGGACTATCGAAGCAATGACGCGCATACTGGAGTATACGAATTTCTTGGCACGGATTGATCGGCTTTACCGCGCGCCAATCTGCTTGACGATCCCGTCCACCAAGGCATTCGGGATGGGAACCGAAAGGTTGTACTGCGCGATCTTCCATTTACCGCCCAGCAAAACAAGGACGCCCGATCCGCGGCACAGGCCCAGGTCCAGCGTATCCAGCATCTCGTCGAACCAGGCCGTTTTGCGATCGGCTGAAAAATCGATGTGCCGGGCGTTCGCCTTAAAGGTCCAGGTGGACTTGCGCTCGAATCGCGACTTAGCCCATGCCCGGAATTCAGCGACGGTCCAGCGCTCGGTGGCGTCGGTGCCCATAAAGACGCCATTCGGCGCGAAGTGGGCGAAATAGCGGGCTTCGTCGGCCACAGACGCGGCCTGGTGCCAGTCATCGAGGACGGCTGCAATCTGCTGCTCGGGAGGTTGAGCAAAGGCGGCTGAGGCAGCGAACGCGAGCAGGCAAAGCAGGAAGGTTATCGTAGATCTGTTCATTATCCTGGGAGAATAGCACGGGCGCGGTCCGTGGATTCAATGCCGAAGATCCGGCGAGCTAGTGCGCCGCTTGTAGCTCTACCTCGAAATAGCTTCCTGGCCTCGCCGCATTCACAGCGGTGGCAATCTTATCCACGTGCAGCTTCACTACCGGCCATTGCGGAGTGCTCAACACCACGAGGGCTATGCGGCGGCCTTCCAGATTCTGCTGATAACGAATGTTCTTGTCGGTTGTGACAAGAACATCGAACCCTGCGTCCTCAGCAATAGTAAGCAAGTCGCCATTGCTGAGCGTATCCCAACCCCGGTCTCTAGCCTTGGTAACTGCATCGAGGAATGGAATAAGCGGAGCTGGCGTGCCGTGATCAAACAGAACGCGCATCGAACGAAGTTAATGGACGGCTTTCAAAGGCGGGAGGACTCGGCGGATCGAGACTCCGCGCCGCGAACTCCAACACAGCGACAATCTGCTCCCGCGTGACATCGAACCATTCCATGATCTCGTCAATGGTCGCTCCGGCTTTCAGGTTCTCAAACACTGTGGAAACCGGCATGCGCGTGTCCTTAAACACCCATGCACCGCTCAGTCTGCCCGGCACGCTTTCTACGGCGGGACATTGCGACCAGTCGGAGAGTTGCCATCTTGTGCCCTGCTCCCATCGTATCGCCTTCGGAGGCTGGGCAGGCTCGGCTCCTGGTGGCTTAACATTTAAGGCAACGCGATTCCAAGCGGCAGGAGACACCACTTTGAGCACCGTTTCGAAAACATTGCCGGCGCGCTATTACACAGACCCCGCGCTCTTCCGTCAGGAGATGGAGAAATTTTATTTCGACGGTTGGATCTGCGCGGGACGCGCGGAGAACATTCCCAACGCGGGCGATTACTTTCTGCGCGAGATCGCCGGCGAAAGTATTATTGTGGTGCGCGGCGATGCGGGCCTGGTAGAAGCTTTTTATAACGTCTGCCGTCACCGGGGCACGCGCCTGTGTTCGGCCGCGGAGGGCAGCTTCGCGGGAAGGATTCAATGCCCGTACCACGGCTGGACCTACGGGCTGGACGGCCGCCTGCTGGGCGCGCCCCATATGGATCACTCTGAAACCTTCCAGCGTTTGGACTACCCGCTGCACAGACTGCACACCGATCTTTGGGACGGTCACGTATTTATCAATGCCCGGCCGCATCCCGATCCGCTGGCCGTTCAGCTGGCCGATTTGCCGGCGCGCTTCGCTGCCTGGCGCATGGCGGAGTTGCGGTTGCACCGGCGAATCACTTACGACGTTCATGCCAACTGGAAGCTCATCGTCGCAAACTACAACGAGTGCCTGCATTGCCCGCTGTTGCACCCCGCGCTGAATCGGCTCACCGATTACATGGGCTCGGATAACGAGACGCCGCAGCCCACCTACATCGGCGGCTCTATGGGCTTTCGCGCGGGCGCTGAAACCATGAGCATGGACGGTAAGCGGCGGCGGGATTACTTGCCCGGCCTGAGCGAGAAAGAGCGGAGTAGAGTCTGTTATTACGTCGTTTATCCGAATCTGCTGCTGAGCCTGCATCCGGATTACATGCTGGTTCACACGCTGTGGCCGCGAGCGGTGGACCGCACTGAAATCGTCTGCGAATGGTATTTCCACCCATCCGAACTGGCAAAGCCGGATTTCACAGCTACCGACGCCATCGAGTTCTGGGACCTGACGAACCGCCAGGACTGGCACATTGTCGAGCTCTCGCAGGCCGGGATTCAATCGCGAGCCTACACTCCCGGTCCTTATTCCAGCCGTGAGGAACTGCTCGCGGCCTTCGATCGGGTGGTCATCCAGCGCGACGCAGTGGCGGAAAGCCAATGATTTCGAGCGATTCCAACGCGCCGGCTTTGCGCCGCGAGCTGCGGCTGAGAGATCTGGTCTTTTTCGACATCTGCGCCGTGGTCAGCCTCAGGTGGGTTGCGGCGGCCGCGCACGCCGGCCCGGGTTCGTTTGTCCTATGGATTATTGCCGCGCTATTTTTCTTCTTGCCTTCGGCTATTACAGTATCCAGCCTGTCGCGGCGGATGCCCGAAGAAGGCGGCATGTACGTCTGGACGAAGAAAGCTTTTGGCGACCAGCACGCCTTCCTGTGCGGCTGGTTTTACTTCATGTCCAACGTTCTGTATCTTCCGTCTCTTCTGCTGGCGGGCATCGGCATGACGGCCTACGCGTTCGGGGATATCGGCCAGCGCGTCGCCGAAAACCGGGGATTCGCGCTGTCCATCACGCTGGCCGTGCTATGGACCGCTTTCGCCGCCAACTTTTTCGGCATGAAGGTGGCGAAGTGGATCTCAGCGTTCGGTGGAATCTCGACATTCGTTATCGGCGCGGCGCTCGCGGCGCTAGCCATCGTCGCAGCGCTACGTTACGGCGTTCAAACCAGATTCGACCTGCTGCCCAAGGTGAATTTCGACACGGTCAATTTCTGGTCGCAGATCGCATTTGCATTTGTCGGACTGGAGCTTGCCTCCATTGTCAGCGGCGAGATCCGCAACCCTGCCCGCGACCTTCCGCGAGCCGCCGCCATCAGCGGAGTTTTATCTGCGGCGCTCTACATCGGCGTGACCGCGGCGCTTCTTGTTCTGCTGACGCCCGAACAGATCAGCCCCATGACGGGACTGGCCCAGGCCGGGGCGGCCGTCGCACAGAAATTGGGAGCGCCGATCCTATCGATTCTGCTCGCAAGTCTGATCGGAATCGCCCTGGTGGGCCAGCTTGACACGTGGATCGCCGGAAATACGCGTTTGCCGTACGCGGTTGGGCTGGATCGCCACCTGCCGCCCGCGTTTGGCCGGGTTCATCCGCGCTGGGGCACACCTTACGTGTCATTAATGGTGCAGGCGGTGGCGGCCACGGTTTTCTTGCTGATGGCTCAACTGGGCGAGACGGTTCGGGCAGCCTACCAAATCATGGTGGACATGACGGTAATCGTGACGTTCGTTCCGTTCGTGTACATTTTTGGCGCGGGGTTCCGATTCGCGAACCGCACGGCAGCCGTGTCCGGGCTCGCCGTGACCGTCATCGCCATTGTGTTAGCAGCGGCTCCCCCGCACGAAGCCTCATCCGCAGCCATATTCGAGGTGAAAGTGGTCGGCGGAAGCCTGTTTTTCGCGCTGTTGGGATGGATTGTGTTCAAGCGATACGAAGCCATACGAGGCAGGGATTTGGGTTAATGCAATGGGAACAAAGACTTCATCAAATGCGCCTAAAAAAACTTCGGGAGAATAGCCTTGCGTCAAGACCTTCGCTTCGCGCTTCGTCAACTATTCAAGAATCCAGCGTTCAGCATTGTCGCGGTGCTGACGCTGGCGCTGGCCATCGGCGCGAATTGCGCGATCTTTTCGGCTATCGATGCCGTGCTACTGCATCCGTTGCCTTATCCGGATCCCGACCGGCTGGTCTATGTGGGCGAAGACCTGAAGCATTTCGACCTGGAGAAAATCCCGGCCTCGGCGCCGGAGGTGAACGATTACCGCAACATGGTGAGGTCGTTTTCAGCGATCGGGGCGGTGGATCACGACACCACGTTTACGCTCACCGGCAACGGCGATCCCGAAATCGTTCCGGGCATGAGGATCACCGCAAGCGTGTTCTCGATACTCGGCGTCAAGCCGATCATCGGCGGACTGTTCACCTCCGAAGCCGAGCAGGTTGGCAAGAATCGCGTTGCCGTTATTTCCGAGGGCCTGTGGAAACGGCGCTTTGGAGGCGACAGCTCCATCATTGGAAGAAACATCCAAATCAATCGGGAAAGCTACACGGTGACGGGCGTCATCCGGCCGATGCTTGAATTTCGATTCTCCGGCGATATCTGGACGCCGATCGCATTCACCCCCGCCGATCTGGCGGTTTCATCGCGCGGCAACCAGTACCTGGACGTGATCGGACGCTTGAACCCCGGCGTGACGATGGCAGGGGCGAACGCCGAGTTCGGGACCATTGCCAGGCGCCTGGCGAGCCAGTATCCGGATAGATACAAGCCGGAGTACGGGTATTCGCTCGAAGTGGACCCGCTGGCGGAACAAGCCGGCGCGGATCTGAAGACGCCGCTGCTGTTGCTGATCGGCGCGGTGGGCGCGGTGATGCTGATCGCGTGTGTGAACGTATCGAACCTGCTGCTGGCCCGCGCCATGATGCGCAAGAAAGAGATGAGCATCCGCTCCGCCCTGGGCGCCGCGCGCGGCCGCGTGATCCGGCAAATGCTCACCGAGAGTATGCTGCTGGCGTTGATCGCGGGCGCGCTCGGCCTGGTGGTTGCGACGGTCGGATTGAAGCTTTACGTGCAATTGGGGCCGCACGATCTGATTCGGGGCACGCAGCCCGCCATCAACGGATGGGTGACGGCGTTCACGATGATTCTCTCCATCGCGGCGAGCTTGATTTTCGGACTGGCGCCGGCGCTCGAAACCTCGCGCATCGATCTGAACGACACTTTGAAGGAAAGCTCGCGAGGCGCTACCGGCGGCCGCCGGCTGCTGCGTGAATCCATGGTGCCCATCGAAGTGGCGGCGTCGTTAATTCTGCTGATCGGCGCCGGATTGCTGGTGCGCAGCTTCGTGCGCCTGCAACACGCCGACCCCGGATTCCGGGCGGGGCAAATTCTCACGGGAAGCATCGTGCTGCCGGTGAATCAGTACCAGCAGCCCGCCCAAATCGCCGCCTTCGAAAAATCGCTGCTGGAGCGCGCGTCGTCGCTGCCGGGAGTGGTGACGGCCGGCGCCACCAATCTGATGCCATTCTCCGGGGACTACTCGGCGGGCTCCTTCGAAATTATCGGCCACCCGCACGATCCCCGCGCGCCGGAGCCGATAGTGATCAAGAGCGTGGCCACGCCGGGTTATCTCCAAGCGCTGGGCATACCGCTGGTGCGCGGCCGCTGGTTCACCGACGCAGACGTTTCCAACTCAACGCCGGTGGCGGTGATCGATGAGACGGTGCGGAAGAAGTTCTTTTCGAATCTCGATCCGATCGGAATGCAAATTTCCTGTCCAACGGAGAACGTACACTGCACCATTGTGGGTGTAGCCGGGGCGACAAAATTCAAAGATCTGTCCGCTCCGGAGGAACCTAACATTTACTACGCCGCGGCGCAAATGCCGAAGCCGGCGATGCATCTGGTCATCAAAACCGCGGGCCATCCATTGCAACTGTCGGCGGCGATGCGCCGCGAACTCGCCCGGCTGGACCCGAACCTGCCGCTGTCGCACGTGGACACCATGGAGCACGCCCTGGCCTTGTCGCTCGCGCAGGAGCGATTCTCCATTCAACTGATGAGCGTGTTTGCCGCCTTGGCGGCCGGCCTGGCAGCGCTCGGGATTTATGGCGTCCTGGCGTACCTGGTGGATCAGCGGCGGCGTGAGTTGGGCATTCGTATTGCGCTGGGCGCGACGCGCGGGAATGTGCTCGGGCTGGTGGTGCGGCAGGGATCGCTGCCGGTCGGGATCGGGCTGGCGGCTGGAATTGCCGGCGCATTCGCGCTCACGGGCGTGCTGAAGAGTTTCCTGTTCGAAGTGAGTGCGACGGACCCGCTGACATTCGCCGCGATCACACTCGGGTTGATCACCGTGTCACTGATTGCGATGGTGGTTCCGGCACGCCGCGCGGCAGCTGTAGATCCGCTGGAAGCTCTGCGGCACGAATAGCAAGCTTGCCCTTGCCGACGTCGTGGCCATCTCTGGCCTTCAGCTGATCCTCATCTGGCATTATATTTGGAGGCCGGGCGGGGGAGCGCTAGGACTGCCAAGGGGAGGGCAACGGGGATAAACTAGCCTGAAGAGGAAATTGGCCGGTAAAGGAGCATGTCAGTTGTGAAATCACGAATTGCTTGCTTTGTGTTGGCGGTTGGAGCGGGCGTACCGGGATGGTGCCAGGTCCCACAATTCACGATTACCACAGTGGCTGGGAATGGCAACGCCGGTTCTACGGGCGACGGCGGGCCGGCCACCAGCGCCGAATTGAATGGTCCGCGCGGCGTTACCGAGGATATATACGGGAACCTGTACATCGCCGAATATTATGGCCAGCGCGTGCGCATGGTGACTCCCGACGGCACCATCACGACGTTGGCGGGGAAACGGCGAACAGGGCTACGGGGGTGATGGCGGACAGGCGATCCACGCAGAGCTGAACGGGCCCTATCGCGTGACTGTGGATGCGGCAGGCAATGTTTATATTCCAGACTCCAGCAACAGGCGCGTGCGCAAAGTTTCGCCCGATGGCACCATCACCACCGTAGTAGGCAACGGCGTGGAGGGCAATCAGGGTGACGGCGGCCTAGCTACTTTCCGGCGCAAAAATGAGATGGTTGGAACAATGTTTACCGAAGTTGGGGTGAGCGGGTAACTGCCGAAACATATCGTTCGCCTAATGTTGTAGAGCCGAGCAATGGTCCGAACCCACC
>Ga0302325_10001031_pt1 | contig 73189 bp, 62 predicted proteins | sample Palsa_T0_2_FD_201948 | JGI IMG/M metagenome (GOLD analysis project Ga0302325, IMG submission 201948) | Peat permafrost microbial communities from Stordalen Mire near Abisko, Sweden - Palsa_T0_2 | ecosystem: Environmental > Terrestrial > Soil > Palsa > Peat permafrost | place: Sweden: Abisko...
GCTGGGAGCGCAGTTGCGCTTTCATTCGTCGCTGCCGGACAAAGTGCGTGAACTCGCGATCATCATGACGGCGCGATCCTGCAACGCCCAATACGAATGGTACGCGCACAAAAGGCTAGCGCTTCAGGTGGGCCTGAGCCCGGCGCTGATCGACGCTATCGCGGCCGGAAAGCGGCCCGCGTCTATGGAGCCCGATGTGGAAGCGGCTTACGACTTTGCCGGCGAGCTGCTGAAAACAAAACAAGTTAGCGATGGAACGTTTCACGCGGCGGTCGCGAAGCTGGGCGAACGCGGCGTGGTGGACCTCACTGCCTTGATGGGTTACTATCACATGGTTTCGATGTTGCTGAACATCGATCGCTACCCGTTGCCGGACGGCGTCCAACCGGAACTGAAGCCCCTGCCCTAGAACTCTCGCAGTCCTTTATCCTTTTCGCTCAAGAAAGCCCAGTGCGGGCCGAAGAGTTATTCGGCGATTGGACTTTGCATATGACGGTAAAAAAGAAACTCACATTGGCTGCTGCGCTACCACTGGCGTTGGCGGTCGCCCTGGGCTGGACGTGCTTTCACGCCGTCAGCACGCTGGGCTCCGCGGCAAATCAACTCGCGATAGTGGGCCGGAAGGTGGGGATGCTCGGCGAGTTTGAAGCCGACATAACCAAGCTTAGGAGCTGCCAGCGCGGTGTCATCCTTTATACCATCGCCAACGACGCCGGGAAGGTTCAGGAGAACGATGCCGCGTTTCGAGCGGCGAAGGACCAAATGCAGCGGGTTGTGACCGAGCTTCGCCCATTGATCCAAACCGAGCAAGGTCGCATCGCCTTAAACAGCCTCGAATCCAATCTGGCAACCTACGCGGCTTCCTATGAGCAGAAAATCCTGGCCCTTTGCCGCGCGCACGACACCACTGGCGCGCTTCAGGAAGCCAAGGCCATCAGCTCGGTCGGCGGGCAGATGGAGGCTGCGGTCAAGGAAATGGTCGAGTTGCAAAACGGATTGAGCCAATCTACTATGGCCGCTAGTTCCAGCTCGCAATCATCGGCCCGCTGGACCACGACAGGTGTTTTGGCGGTAATGCTGCTTGTCTCGGTGCTCGCCTTCGTGCTCAACGATCAGATTAGCCGCCAATTGCAGCGCATAGCGGCGCGGGTGGCGCAAGGCGCTCATGAAGTATCGAGCGCGTCGCAACAGATTGCCAACTCGAGCCAGTCCTTGGCGCAGGGGGCCTCCGAGCAGGCAGTGTCGATCGAAGAAACTTCTGCTTCCGCCGAGGAAATGTCGTCGATGACCAGAAGAAATGCGGAAAGTTCGCGGTCCGCCGCGGAAGCGACTTCCAAGGTGGGCCAGGCGGTCCAGGATGGCAACCAGCGGCTGAACGAAATGTTGGGATCCATGCAAGGCATCCACGCCTCCAGCGACAAGATTTCGAAAATTATCAAGGTAATCGACGAAATAGCGTTCCAGACCAACATCCTGGCCCTCAATGCCGCCGTCGAAGCGGCCCGCGCGGGCGAGGCCGGCATGGGTTTCGCGGTGGTCGCCGACGAGGTCCGCAACTTGGCCCAGCGCAGCGCTCAAGCCGCCAAAGATACCGCCCCCTTGATTGAAGAGTCGATTCAAAACTCAAGCGATGGCGGCCAAAAGCTGAAGCAGGTGGCCGAGGTCATGGCCGTCATCACCAGCCATTCCTCCCAGGTGGCCACACTCGTGGAGGAAGTTCGGCAAGGCAGTGGCGAACAGGCTCGAGGCATAGACCAGATGGCCAAAGTCATTTCCCAGATGGATCAGGTCACTCAAACTACCGCCGCGAACGCCGAAGAAGGCGCGTCGGCCAGCGAAGAACTGTCCGCCCAGGCCGAGACCCTCGCCCAGGTGGTGCAGGATCTCGAGCGGTTGATTGGTTCATCCAGCAACGGTTAATTCCATCCCAAACTGGTACCAAACCGAACGCCGTCCAACCCGATAAAAGCTCGTAACACGTTAATTACCCTTGACAGGGGCTGTGAATTGGTCCACAATTGACCAAATTTAGTCGCTGTCACAACAGAGTGTGCTGTTGAACGGGAGGAGAGCTTCATGTCCAAGCTGTCGTCTTTGTTGACCCTGCTTGTCCTTTTTCTGGCGACCATCGTCGCCGCCTACGCCCAAGCCCCCGGCGGAACCGTGTTGGGAACCGTTAAAGACGAATCCGGCGCGGTCATCCCCAACGCGAACATTACCATCACCAACAAAGCCACGGGTCTCACGCGCACCGTGACAACTAACTCAGACGGACTCTACAGCGCACCGGCCTTGCAGCCGGGTGATTACGAGGTTCGCGCCGAAATGCAAGGATTCCGCACATTGCTGCGGGAGGCAACCGTAACCGCGGGTGGCAATATCACGGTGGATATGGCCATGGTGCTTGGCGAGGCCCGGCAAGTGGTGACCGTCGAAGCCGCCGCCTCACAGATCAACTATGAGAGCCACACCGTACAAGGCGTCATCGATCGCCAGACTATCGAGGATCTTCCGCTGAATGGCCGCAGTGCGCTGCAAGTGGCGAGCCTGGAGCCTGGCGTCACCATTCAAGCCGGCAGCACGTCCCAGTTCAATGCCATCGTGAACATCAGCGTGTTCGGAGACAACGCGGGCGCCACCGGCGGCTCCGGCGTCGGCATCCTGATGACCGTCGACGGCGGCACCATCAACGACGAGATGGAAGGTGGTACGTCGATGAACTTCTCGCAGGAAGTGGTGCAAGAATTCCAGCTCCAACAGAACAGCTTCGACCTTTCGACTGGTATCGGCGCCTCCGGAGCGATGAACATCGTCACCCGATCCGGCAGCAACGACTTCCACGGCAGTGGCTACTTCTTCTACCGTGACCACAACATGGCGGCCTATCCCTTGCTTCAGCGGAATCCCCTCTTCCCGGATCCGTTCTTTGTCCGCCGGAACCCCGGATTTTGGCTGGGTGGCCCGGTCAAGAAGGACAAACTATTCTTCTTTTTTAACTATGAGTACCTGAACCAGACTTCCGTGGTGCTGGCACAGCAGGACCTTCCTTCGCTGCAATCCTTGTCCGGAGCCTTTCCGACTCCTTACCATTACAATTTCATTACCGCGCGATTCGACTATCGCATTTCGCCCAAGAATACCCTGTTTGTCCGCTATTCGCATGACGGCAACTTCGGCGTGGGTCCGTACTACGGCTCGCCGCTTCCCTCGGCAAATAACACCAACCAAAACTGGTCCGACCAAAGCATTATGGGTCTGACCACGGTGATAACCCCGACCCTGGTTAGCGATCTCCGCTTTCAGTATCATTATTGGGAAAACAATGTGTTGGATGTCACGTCCGCAAATTGCCCGAACTGCATCGGCCTCGGGCTGCCGTCCATTCTCGCGGCCATTCCCTCGGGTACTTTCATCGGCGGCACCAACGTCAATTCTCCCCAATTGCGCCAAGCGCGCGCGTACGAGTTGAAAGACGGCTTGAGCTGGCAGAAAGGCACTCACCGGTTGAGCTTCGGAATGGACTACGAACACATGAAGACCAAGGTCGCGCCGTGGGACTACTGCAATCCAGGTTGCGACTACGTCTTCGCTCCCGAGGCCATCGAGGCACTTGGACTGGGACCGCTGCAAAACGCGCTCTTCCCCAACCTTCCTACACAAGTCACCACCACTCAGGACCTTCTCAATTTGCCGGTTTTGAATTTAGGCCAGAGCATCTATAGCGGAACGGGCGTCGGCAACGGGACCTTCCCGGGACTTTACGATCACGGCCAAGGAGGGAGCAACCAGCGCTTGCACCCGTATTTCCAGGACTCCTGGAAGATTCGTCCGAACCTTACGATTAACTTCGGCTTGGCGTACGACCTTGAGACTGGCTTGTTTTACTCTAATCTCGCGCTGCCGCAATACCTGGCGCCCATACTAGAAGGTCAGACTGGCGGCGAACCGTACGGCCTGGGCGCGACGCAGCCAAATAAAAAAGATTTTTCGCCCGCCCTTGGTTTCGCTTGGGCCTTGGGTAAAGACAAAAAGACCGTTATTCGTGGCGGCGGCGGGATCTATTGGGATACACAGCCCATCTGGCAACACTTCCGCGAAGGCTCTTCCATTGGACCTCCGGGCGACGGCAGGTCAACGCTGGCCGCCAGCGCATTCACCAACACAATTCCGGGGATTGTTGATTTGAACACCCAGAGTGTTCTCCCGGTAGGCGCACCCATCCCGCTCGGCGCGCTAACCACGATGACCCTTGGCCAGTTCATTAGCGTCGTCAATCAGGAGCTCCCGGGAATTACGGCGCAACTTGCTCCGATACCCCCGGCTAGCGGCCCGTATTCAGTGACTGGCATCGATCTCGCCAAGCAAGGAATCGAGATCTATCCCTCTCACTTCCCTCTGCTCAGGAGCTACCAGACCTCCCTCGGCGTCCAGCGCGACCTCGGCCACGAAATGGTGCTGACGGTGGATTGGGCCCGCCGCCAAGGCGAGAACACCAATCTCGGGGAGGTGGACGTAAACCACTTCACGCGGTACATTAACGGGGTACAGACACCCGTGATTCCGATCTGTTCGACGTCCCAGTATTTCGTGCCGGGCCAGGAATGCTCCACCGGTGCGGTTACCATGTGGACTCCGGAAGGGCGCTCCGTATATGACGGCTTGCTGGTTAAGCTGAACAAGCGTTTCTCACATCATTTCAATTTCGTGGCCTCTTACGCGCTGCAGAAGAACCTGGGCGAAGATGCCAGCCAGAATCCGCTGAATTTCATGGCGGGCTATGGCCCGACTCCCGGGCTTGGAAAACAAAATCTGAATATCGCGGGTACCGTGCAGCTCCCGTGGGGTTTCACGTTGACCATGAACTCATCGATACTCACACGGCCCCCGGCAACGGCCTACATCCCCGGCGATATCCTGGGAACGGGAGACTCGAATGGAGCCGGCACGGCGATTTCCACCTTGGTTCCAGGGCTCCAGTTCGATTGCTTCGGGTACTCCTGCGGCAAGGGCACTCTGACGAAGGCCGTGGCGGAGTACAACGCCACCTATGCCGGAAAGACGGCGCCCAATGGGTCGGTCAACCCGTACGCGTTTGTTCCGTCAGACTTCCAATTTAGCGACCCGACCATTTCTCAGGACTTCCGTTTGACCAAGACGTTCACTGTCAAGGAGCGTTACAAGTTCGCGATATTCGGCGAAGTTTTCAATGCGTTTAATATCTCGAATTTGCTGTATTCAAGCTACGTTCTGGGGACATCCAATAGCCTGAGTACGCCTCCCGCCCCTGGGTCGAACACATACGGGCAGCCCAACAATCGAACCGCTAACATATTTGGTTCGGGCGGACCACGATCCTTCCAGATCGGCGGACGATTCAGCTTCTAGCGGCGAACCGAGTTACAGCGGAGAATCCGGTCGCGCGATGGTGCGCCACATGTGCGCGACCGGGCTGTTGTCGTTTCCAAGGCCCTCTTTCGGCTGCTTGAAATGACGCCCGATGATATCGGTGAACGGATCGATGGTCACCACCGCCTTGGGATCGAAGGCGTACAGGTCGTTCACCGTCACCAACCGGGGTTCCAAATACCATTTGTGGTTGCGCACCATCTTGTACGCGGCCTCGACGTGCGGCGGCGGGACGTAGTCTTTCCCGAAGAGCCCGTAGTACATCTCCGGGTACTCGTAGCCGTTCGCCGGATCGGCGTAAAAGCGAAGCGCCTGGTGATACCGGATGGCGAACGAAGTTTTAGCGGGAACGTAGGGCTCGAAGAGCTGCGCGCCCCACCAGCCGTGATCCACCTTAATGAGCTCCTGGGAAACGTCGTGCAGCAGACAAGCAAGTATAATTTCCTCGGTCATGCCGGTCTTGAGCGCTCGCGTCGCGCTTTGGAGCACGTGATTCGCGGGTGCGAACCGGTACTTGAAGAAATCCTGTAACGTGGGATTGGCCGGTAGCGGCTCCAGCTTCCGCACGTTTCGACCGCCGGCGAATAGATTGCCGACGCCCCTGCGGTAGTTCTTGGTTCCGATTTGGGCCTCGAGTTCGGCCACAGTGGGGTAATTCTTGGCGCCGGGTTGAGTGCCTGCCACGCTGTCGTCCAACTGGTCGGAAAGGTAAGCCTCGAGGGCGTCGGCTTTCGCCTCCGAGTCCATCAGACTCACGGCTGCCGCGCCACCCAGACTGGAAAAGAACGCTCGACGATCGATCTCCATGGACCCCTCCTACGGGAGCTTCTCACATTCCCAGATAGCTCAGAGTATATATTAATTTCGCGTAGTGTGAGCCGATTCAGTCCCCCTTTACGCGTTTAGTGGACAGACGGGAGGAATTGTCATGTTCTGCGGTTCTTGCGGCTGTCCGGTCGTCGAGGGTGCCAGCTCATGCATTGTCTGCGGGAAGCCCGTGGCCTCGGCCGGGTCGGTTCAAGCCGCACCGTTTCAAGCCGTTCCCACTCCGGCAGCTTCATCCTTCCAGGCCGCGGCGGCGGCTCCGGCGCTTGCTCCTACACATGTCGCAACCCCGGCCCTTCAGCTCAGCGGCTTCGGGCTGGCGGGCATGGGCGAACGGCTGGGGGCGGCGGTTCTCGATATGGCCGTGGTCGTGATCATATTTGCGATAGCGGGCATGGCGACCGCGTCCCGGCTGGGCGGAGTCACCAGTAGCGGGTTTTCGCTCGATGGTGCGCCGGCGGCCCTCGCGATCTTTCTCACGTCGGTATTGGGATTCTTATACTTCTGGCTGGCGGAGGGGCTCTTCGGCGCGACTTTGGGCAAAGCCATCGCCGGCATACGGGTGCGAGCGAAAGATGGCCAGCGATGCGGGCTCAAGGCGTCGCTACTCCGAAACGTTCTCAGGATCGTCGACGGCATCGGCGTCTATCTCGTCGGATTCATCATCGCCATACTTTCGAAAACTCGACAGCGTTTGGGCGACTATGTGGCCGGAACCGTGGTGGTCGAAAACGCCATCGCCAAGCCGCTGCGCATCTTCGCGGCGGTGCTCTGGGTTGTAGTCCTGGCTGGAGGGTTGACGGCGGCCGTGATCATACACAGCGGATCTCCCGAAACGATCACTGGAGTTTTTACCGCGCTCCCCGCGTCGATTCCTATGGCCTCCACCGGACGCCTTAAAGCGGGAAATTTCGCGTTCACCGAGGGCAACGGCGGACCGGTTCGCTCGAATGCGGTTTATAAACCGGGCGATCGGGTGTTTCTCAAATACGATATCGGGGGATATGCGAGAGACGCAAAAAAAGCGCCGCATCTGATTTTCCTGTTGAACGCGGCCGATCCGTCCGGCGTCGCGGTCCACGCGCCCTGGAACACCCGCTTCGATGGACCGGTGGACATCGGAAATCCCGTGAACGGCAGCCTGGGACTGGAGCTGCCGTCGTTTGCTCCGCCGGGAAAGTACAAGATCGCGATTAATGTTCATGACGAGGTCGCCAAATCGAATATCGAGCTGACGCCATCGTTCGAAGTGAACGCGACTGCGGTTGCGCCCCCGCGCGGCCTGGAGTTTCGCGATTTCGGGCTTTCGCGGTCCGCGAGCGGCCCCGCCGATCCCATGCCCAGCGTGGAAACCGGCGCCACAGTTTATATGGGCGCCAATGTGTTCGGGCTTCAGTTTCGGGATGGCCGCACCAAGGGACACATGAGTCTGAAGATTCTCGGCCCGGATGGGAGCGTGGCTCTGGACCAACCGAACTATCTCGACCTCAGCGAATCGCAGTTCTACAGGCCGCCGACCTATTGGGTGCACGTTCGCGGCGAGATCACGATCCCGCCCGGCTTGAAGACGGGTGTCTACACGGAACAATACGCGGTGATGGATGACCTATCCGGTCAGAGCATCACGCAGGAAGCGAAGTTTGAGGTGAAGTGAGGATGATCATGAAGACGAGATTTTTGTGGACTTTGATCGCTTTTGGCCTGCTTGCCGCTACGTCGTGTTCCAAGGGAACCACCGCACAGTCGACGCCGCAGGCAGCGCCAAGCCAACCCTCAGCGCCCGCGGCGGTTCAGCCTGTCACACAACCGGCTGCCCAGCCCGCGTCTCTATCCAGCCAACCCGTTCCGGCGGCGCCTGCGGCGAGCGGCATTGCGAGCGCCCAGTATTCGGCAAACCCGGATTTGCGTTGCGACCTGCTGGAGGTGAAACGCGTAAGCGGCGGCGGCGTGCTGGTAAAGTGGCGAATCGTGAATAGCGCCGCAAAGGACGTTTACTACGATGGCCAATGGGCCGATCTTTACTACATCGATCCGGGCGAAAACAAGAAATACCCATTTCTCACCGATGCCGGCGGGGCCCGGATTGCGGAGGTCTTTTGGGGCGCTGTTCCTTTCGGGCAACAGCGGGCAAGCTGGGCAAAGTTTCCAGCGCCGCCGGCTACTTCGAACAAAATCGCCGTACATATTCCATCGTTTCCTCCATTCGAGGACGTCCCACTGGCGCAGTAATGCCGATCGGTTCCATTGTGCGAGGGATCTCTTTTGGTTGGCTTTGCGTCCTGGGCGTGTTGGTTGGCGCGCAAACAGCCGCAGCCCAGAAATACAAACCGGACGACCCGATTCCCGCGAGCGCACAAGGTAAAGTGCTGCCTCTTCAGGGCGCCGCTGTGGAAATCAAAGGTCTCGCCGTCGGAGTGGCTGGCAATGCTCAAGACTTGAATGCGGCCCTCAAGGACCTGGGCGCCAAAACTACGACTACCGAGATTCGCATCGAACTCTCGAGCGACGTGCTGTTCGACTTTGACAAGGCCGACCTGCTTCCGAAAGCCATTCCGGAGCTTGAAAAAGTCGCGACGGTCCTCAAATCCTATCCGCATGCGGCGTGCTCTATTGAGGGCCATACCGACAACAAGGGCCTGAAGGACTACAATCAGAAGCTCTCCGAACGCCGCGCGGATTCCGTGAAGGCGTGGCTCGTCGCGCATGGGGTTTCAAGCCCTATGACGATTCGCGGATGGGGTGCGACGAAGCCGATCGCGCCCAATGCCTTGCCCAACGGCCATGACGACCCCGCGGGCCGGCAAAAAAATCGCCGCGTGGAGATTGTGGTGAAGAAAAGCTGAGATCTACTTGAGCAGCTTGTCGATCTCCGCGAACAAGCCCGGGCCCTCAAATGCGGCTTTATCCTGATCGGTGTAAGCGAAGTCGTTTCGGATCATGCCTTGCTTATCGATAACGAAAATGTGCGGCACGTCCATGTGCGCCATGCCCGGCTTCGCGTTCATGTAGGAAATCGTCATCTGCCCCATGTCGCACACGATCGGGACGGTGACATGATTCACTTCTTTGTATTTGGCCACCGTCTGTTGATTGTCGGGCGGCAACACTACTGAGATAATCGCGAGCTTATCGCCGTATTTCTCCTTGGCCTTCTCGAGCGTGGAAGACAGCAGCATGCAGTGTGGGCAAGTAGTGGTCATGATATCGATCACCACCACCTTCCCGCGATAATCCTGCAGATCGTAGAAATGCTTGTATTCGGGATCGGGCAGAGAGAAACCCGGCGCGCGCCGATTCGAGAGTTCGCCGGAGGCGGATAGAAGGCCCGCCGCGAGCCCCGCTAAAAGTGAAATACGTCGGATCATAGGCTTAACTTACCAGCTTTCGAAGGGATTCTGAATAGGGCGCCCGTGCGACGCCGCGCTCCGTAACGATGGCCCGGACGTAACGATTCGGAGTGACGTCGAACGCGGGATTTTGTACCATCGTGTCCCGAGGTGCAATCGCAATGCCGCCGAAATGCGTAACTTCCGCCGCGGCCCGCTGTTCAATCGGAATTTGATCGCCCGACGCGAGTTTCAAATCCAGCGTCGAAATGGGCGCCGCAACGTAAAAGGGCACCTGGTTTTCCTTGGCCAGCACGGCGAGGGAATAAGTGCCGATCTTGTTGGCGACGTCGCCGTTGGCCGCGATGCGGTCGGCGCCGACGATGACACAGCCGATTCTGCCGGAGTGCAGGAAGTGCCCGGCCATGTTGTCGGTGATCAGCGTGGCCGGGATGTTGTCGTGTTGCAATTCCCAAATGGTCAGCCTAGAACCTTGCAGGAACGGTCGCGTTTCGTCGGCGAACACATCGATGTTCTTGCCTGAGGCTACAGCGGCGCGGATGACGCCCAGCGCCGTGCCGTAGCCGGCGGTGGCCAATGCTCCGGCGTTGCAGTGCGTGAGGACGGTCTTGCCGTCAGGGATCAGGGGCGCGCCGTTCCGGCCGATGCATTCGTTAATCGCGATATCCTCCAGACGAATCCGTTGGGCTTCGGCCACCAGCTCCGCCCGAATATCTTCGATCGGCCGCCCCTCCAGTGCCGCATAAGCCCCGCGCATCCGATCGATGGCCCAAAACAAATTCACCGCGGTGGGACGCGTCGAGCCGAGCGTTTCGCAGATGCTTTCGAATTCGCTCGAGGAGCGCGCTTCCAGCATCCCGAGCGCGATGCCCATCGCGGCCGCTACTCCGATCGCCGGCGCGCCCCGAATCACCATGCCGCGGATCGCGTTCGCGACTTCTGCATGCGTGCGGCACGTGACGTATCGCTCTTCGAGCGGCAAACGGGTTTGATCGATCATGACCACGGCGTTGTCGACCCACTGGATGGTTTCGATCATTGAGATATGGCTTGCGCGAAAAAGGCCGCCAGTTGCGTGAGGTTGTAGGTGGCGTGCATGAAGATTGAGGCGGCGATCGAACCGGTTTTGTAACGCACCCACCCGAAAGTAGTTCCCGCGGCCGTGATCAGCACCACATGACGCCAGGACCACGAGTATTCATAGGCGTGCAGCGCCCCAAACAGGACGCCGGTGCCGACAATTCCGATGATCGGGCCAAAAGAGCGAATCAGTAGCGGCATCAGAAAACCTCGGAACGCGAGCTCTTCGGCCAGCGGCCCCAAAATGACCACGAAGATTGAAAAAAGAATGATGGTGGGCCGGTTGCCCAGCATCTGGCGAAAAGGCATAGGGATGTCCGGCGTTCTTAAGACATAGCCCAGTATGGCGACCCCGAAGGCCAGCAACGGGCCGCCGAAGAGAGTCAAGCCCATCCCGCGGAACGGAAACCGCCACCCCAGCGAGCGCCAGAACGGCCGATCATATCGAATCCGAAGCAACCCATATAGCGACCCGAAAATCAGGACGTACCAAACGAGTTGCCCAAGCATTCCTTGAAACGGCTTGCCGAGAGACGCTGGAGCGATAAATCGAACCAGCAACATCGACACCAGCAAGCTAGGCAAGCAGAGAGAAACGAAAAACAGAAGATCCTGGTAATCCCAGAACGGCGAACGCGGGTTGGGAAGATAGGGGCCAGCGGGTAGCGCATCCTCGACGCGCTCCAACTGCTCCTCGGGTGGATCGGTGGGGATCATGCCTTCGATTCAATCAGCGCCGCAGCCAGTAGCGGAATCATGATTTCGTGATGGCCGGTGATGGAATAGCCCTTGCCGCCGGCGCGCGCGTGGGGGCGCTCCACCACGTTAACCCGCGGGCGATAGTGCTGCAAGAAATCGAAATTCACGGTAGTGAAATTCGCGAGCGGAGCGCCCAGATTGCGGACCACGGAAACAGCCTTGAGAAATACTTCCGGCAACACCACGGCCGAGCCGACATTGAGATAGACTCCGCCGTCGTTCAATTCTTTCACCAGCGAACAGAGCAGCCGGAAATCGTGCAGGCTGGCGCGGCCGATCGCCTCGCCGCGCGCGGATGGATGCGTGTGCGGTGTATCGGTTCCGATGGCGACGTGCACGGTGACGGGCGTCGAATTGCGGTATGCCTGGCACAGCAGACTGGCGCCCGTATAACGCGGATCGGCGATCTTTTCCAGATGCCGGCCGAGCGACTCGCCGAATCCGACGTTGCCCGAGCCGCTCGCGAGCGCGGCGTTGAACTCCCGGCCCGTTTCTTCGGCCGTCCCGAAGCGGCCATCCGGCAGCACGGCTTCCACGTCTTCGCTGGTTTGGCCCGCGATGGCGATCTCGAAATCGTGAATCGCGGATGCGCCGTTCAGCGCGAACGCGGTGGCGTAGCCGCGATCCATCAGATCCACCAGCACGGGAGCCAGTCCGCACTTGATCACGTGCCCACCCAGGCCCCACAAAATCATTTTGGCGCCGGCTCGCGCGGCAACCACGGCCTCAACCACCGCGCGGAACGAATCCGCCGCGAGAATGCGGGGGAGCGCATCCATCCAAGCCGCGATGCCGGCGCCCGGCGCGCTGGGTTTGGCGAAATCCTCGGTGCGAACCTTGCCGCCGCGCGCTTCGATCGGGATCGTCCGCAGGCCGCTCAGGTCCAGCGGTGCGCGGCTATATCTGCTCATGCGGCCACTCTCATGCAACCACTTTTCGGCTGCGCAGAGATTTCTCCAGCGCCTGCGCGGTGTGGCTCTTCTTGAATCGCAGAATTTGCTCGGGCGTCCCGGCCGCCACAACGTTGCCGCCCTTGTCGCCGCCTTCGGGCCCCATGTCGATGATCCAATCCGCCGATTTGACAACATCCAGATGATGTTCGATCACAATGACAGTATTGCCCAGATCCACCAGCCGCTGGAGCACTTCGAGCAGGCGCTTCACATCCTCGAAGTGCAGTCCCGTGGTCGGCTCATCCAGGATGTAGAGAGTCCGTCCGGTTTGACGCTTGCTCAGCTCGCGCGCCAGCTTGATCCGCTGAGCTTCGCCGCCCGAGAGCGTCGTGGACGATTGTCCCAGATGAATGTAGCCCAAGCCGACGTCATTCAGCGTTTGAAGCTTGGCCTGGATCAGCGGAATGTTCGCGAGTACCCCGATGGCCTCTTCGACGGTGGCTTCCAGCAGATCGGCGATCGAATGACCCCGATATTTCACCTGCAGAGTTTCGCTGTTATATCTCCGGCCGCGGCAGACGTCGCAAGTGACGTACACGTCGGGTAGGAAATTCATCTCGATGCGCTTCAAGCCATCGCCCTGACACGCTTCGCAACGCCCGCCCTTTACGTTGAAGCTGAAGCGGCCCGGTTTGTATCCGCGCTCGCGCGATTCGGGCAGCATGGCGTAGAGATCGCGAATGGGAGTGAAGAGCCCGGTGTAGGTCGCCGGATTCGAACGCGGCGTGCGTCCGATCGGCGACTGATCGATCTCCACTACCTTATCGATGTTTTCCAGACCGAGGAGCGAATCGTGCTCGCCCGGCGCATCGTGCGAACCGTAGATCTCGCGGGCCAGCGTTCGATAGAGGATGTCGTTGACCAGCGTCGATTTGCCGCTGCCTGAAACGCCGGTGATCACGATGAAAGTGCCTAGCGGAAATTCGACCGTGATGTTTTTGAGGTTGTGCTCGCGCGCCCCGTTCACGATCAGCTTCTTGCCGTTGCCGCGACGCCTGCCGGCCGGCGGGTCGATCCGCAGCGTTCCAGCCAGGTATTGACCTGTGAGCGAGGCTGGATTCCGCTCGATCTCTCGCGGAGTGCCCGCCGCCACCAAAGCGCCGCCCAACCGGCCCGCGCCCGGACCCAGGTCGATGACGTAATCGGCGCGCTCGATGGTTTCGGCATCATGCTCCACCACCAGAACGGTATTGCCGAGATCGCGCAAGCGGCCCAGCGTGTCGAGCAGCCGATCGTTATCCCGAGCATGCAGCCCGATGGAAGGCTCGTCGAGAACATACAAGACGCCGCGCAGCTTCGATCCGATCTGGGTTGCCAGACGGATTCTCTGTGCCTCCCCGCCGGAGAGTGTCGCGGCCGACCGCGCCAGGCTGAGATAGTTGAGGCCGACTTGCGTGAGAAACTCCAGGCGATTGCGAATCTCTTCCACCACGCGCGCCGCGATTTGCCGTTCGCGTTCGTTGAGAACCCAGCCCTTGACGGTTGCGAGCGCGCGGTCGATGGGCATTTCGGTCAGATCGGCCAATCCGGCGTCCTTCACGCGCACCGCCAGGCTGCTCGGCCGCAAGCGGCGCCCGTGGCAAGCCGGACAGACGGAAGGCGACATATAATCCATCAGCCATTCGCGATAGCCCGCGCGCGCGTCTTCAAACGCCTCGTCCAGAATTTTGAGGATGCCGGGGAAACCGTTGCCGCCTTCGAGCAGCAGCGCCTGCGCTCGCTTAGGCAGATCCTCGAACGGCTTTCCGATATTGATCCGCAACCGCTCGGCCGCTTCCTCGATCTGACTGGTCACGAACGACGAGCTTGCGCCCGGCCCGAGGCCGCCATCGAGCAGCGGTTTCGATGGGTCCACCATCACCTTCACCGGGTCAAAACTCCAAGTGCTTCCGAGCCCGTTGCAAGTTTCGCACGCTCCGAACGGACTGTTGAACGAAAACGAGCGCGGCTCGAGCTGCGGGACGCTGGCGCCGCAATTGGGACAAGCCAACTTCTGCGAATACAATTTCTCGTCGCCGTTCACCACCGCCACGATCACCAATCCGTCAGTAAGTTTCGCGGCGGTCTCGATGGACGCCTCGATGCGTTTTTCCGAGCCGGGCTTGAGCGGTAAGCGATCGATCACGATTTCGATGCTGTGATTCTTGCGGCGATCCAGCGGGATTTCCTCGTCGAGCGAACGCAAAACGCCGTCCACGCGGGCGCGCACGAAACCCTGGCGCGACAGCTTTTCCAAATCCTTCTTATATTCGCCCTTGCGGCCTCGCACGATGGGCGCAAGAATCATGATACGTTCGCCTGTCGGAAGCGCGAGGATCTGCTGCAGGATCTGCTCCGTGCTCTGCCGCGAAATCTCGATGCCGCAGTTGGGGCAATGCGGAACGCCCACCGATGCATAGAGCACGCGCAGGTAGTCGTAGATTTCGGTGATGGTGCCGACCGTGGAACGCGGGCTTCGGTTAGTGGTTTTTTGCTCGATCGAGATGGCCGGGCTAAGCCCGTCGATGGAGTCCACTTCGGGGCGCTCCATCTGATCCAGGAACTGCCGCGCGTACGGGGACAGCGTTTCGACGTAGCGCCGCTGGCCCTCGGCGTAGATGGTGTCGAACGCGAGCGAGGACTTCCCGGAGCCGCTCAATCCCGTAATGACCGTGAAAGTATTGCGCGGGATCTCGACGTCGATATTCTTTAAATTATGCTGCCGTGCCCCATGCACGGTAATGCGTTTGAGCATCGGGATTGCGGGGGGAGAGACTCTATTCTACCAAGCGCGTCCACGCCACGGCCAGGTTCAGAGCAAGATGTGGAGTAAAATAGAACCAGATTCGTCCAAGGGCGGCTAGCTCAGCTGGGAGAGCGCTGCGTTCGCAATGCAGAGGTCGGGGGTTCGATCCCCCCGCCGTCCACCAACCCAAAACTACCGGCCGACCAACGGCAGCCGGGGATCTTTCGTGCGCCACGTCTTTCGGACCCACGCGTAGTCCGGATCGTCCGAAGCCGCCATGCTGCGCGCCGATCCCGCCAGCGCGTTCAAGTAGTAAACATCGTAGCCGTGCGCCGCCACCACCGGATGGTAACCCTCCGGAATGCGCACCAGTTGGCCGTTGCGAACCGTGAGGGTCTCGTCCAACCGCCGGTCGGCGGAGTAAACTTTCTGGATCGCGTACCCTTCCGGTTTGTCGATCCGATAGTAGTAGATTTCCTCCAGATCCACCTCGCCCGGCGGATTGTGCACGTCGTGCTTGTGCGGCGGATAGCTGGACCAATTCCCGCTGGGCGTATACACTTCGACGATCAGCAGGCGGTCCGCCGGGAAATCGGGCTTCAGAATATGGTTGATCTGACGCGTCGCGTTTTCGCCTCCCCGGATCTCGACCTCGATTTCGGCGGGAGTCACCAACTGCGCTGGATACACCTTGCTCGCCGCGCAATAGCAAAACGCGAGGTCGCAACTTGTTTCGGCGGTGACAGAGTAGCTGGTAGAGATCGGCACGTAAACGGCATAGGGAAGTCCGTCGAATACGTTCGCGCGCGCGCCGATGTTCTTCCAACTGGCTCCTGGAGTTTCCACCGAGCACTTCCCGCCCAGCACCACGATTCCCAATTCGCGATCGCCCGTATTCTCCCGATGGCTCTCGCCGGGAGCGAGCGTCCAAGTCTTAAAAGCTAAAAGTTCAAACCCGAAAGTCTCGATATTTCCGCGATTTTGAGGGACGGCAAGCAGGTTCATAATCCTATTTGTGGGCGGCCGCGCCGTCGGCGACGGCCGGTTTGAGTCGAACGGCGCGATAGCCTCCGATGGAGCGGTAGTAAATCAGCATTCCGCTGAAGATCACCGTCAGCACAATCGGCAGCACGCCGACGAAACGAAATGCGTCCGCCGCGCCGCGGGTGTCATACAAGCTTCCCATCAGCGGCAGGATAAAGGCGACCGCGAGGTTTCCCGCGCCCCCCATAATCGCCAGTAGCAGGGCGCCGCCGCGAGGGAACTGTTCGGAGGTCACGCCCATCATCGCCGGCCAGAAGAATGCTTTGCCCGCCCCAAAAATCAATGCCGCTGAGAATGCTTGCGCGGGCGTTTTCACGGCCGCCAGACCGAACAGCCCTATTGCCGATGCAATGGACGAAAGCGTCAGCAGCCCGATCGGCGAGAACAGGCGGGCCAGCCTGCCCCCGGCAAAGTTGCGAAGCACAAACATGATACCGGCCGTGAAGACCAGGATCAGAATCCCGCTCATACCCGTGAGACTGGTGATGAGCGGGGCAACCCATTGGTCCGGACCCAACTCCGTACACGTCGTCATCCACATGCACACGAAAAGCAGCAGGAACATGGGACGTAGCGCCTCGCGGAACATATCCCGCGTGGAAACTCCCGCGTCCACCCGCTCCGTATTCGGAAAACGCTGCCCCAGCATCATGACGCCATACGTCACTGCCGGAATCATCAGCACACCCATTTTGATCTGCCATCCCAGCGTGGCGCGCGCCGCCGGGATACCGGGCAGGTCCAGACCCATCAGTTTGGTGATCCCATAAGCCGCGAGTCCGCCCAAGATGGTGCCGCCGGGCCACCAAGCGTGCAGCACACTCAGCTTGTTGGTCTTGTCGTCCGGGTTTAGGGTCGCAACCAAGGGATTGACGATCCCTTCGACGAAGCCTTGCGATAATCCCAACAACAGCATTCCCGCGTAAAGACAAAGAAAGCCCGGGTCGGAGTAGTAGGGCGTGACCGCCGCGGAAGGCCGTGGCGCCAGGATAATTAAAGTCGGCGCGATAAGATAGCCCGCGCTCGATAACAGCAGCAGACGGCGCATGCCCACCAGATCCACCAAAACGCCGCCAACAATGATGGATAGCGTGCAACCCCAAAAAGCCGGACTCAACACCAGCCCGATTTGCTCGTGAGTAAGATGGAAGTCCGTTCCCAGAGCGTCCAGAACATCGCCACGAATGGAGAAGGATACCGCCGTGGTGAGCAGAGCGATGCAACTGGAAACGAAGATCTTACGGCGATCCATGTTTCACTTACGCGCGGGTGGACTGTGCCGCAAGCAGATATTACGTCACACTAGTGAAGTGGTTGTCAACAACGCGCCTTGACATCGGCGACTCCATATAGGTAGCATTCCTTTGTTGGCCTGCACACGTGTGTTGAAGAAAGCTGGGATATACTTACCAGCGAGGAACTAAAATTGCCACCAAGTCGAAGATCGCTACTTCACGGAATCGGCGGAGGGCTGATGCTGAGCGCGGCATCGAACACAGGGAAGGCACAAAACAGTCCAGCCGCTCCCAAGCAGCAGGGCAACATTCACCAGTCGGTTTGTAAGTGGTGTTTCCGCACTCTGTCTGTGGAGGAGTTGGCGCACGGCGCGGCGGCCATCGGCATGAAGTCGGTGGAGTTGGTTCCACCCGAGGATTGGCCGACCCTCAAGAAGTACGGGCTCACTTGCGCCATGGCTTCCTATGGGGACGCGCTTCGCAATCCGCAGATCCGATACGGGCTCAACCGCAAAGAGAATCACGACGCCTGGGAGCATTATTTCCGGACGTTCATCGACGCTTCGGCGGAAGCGGGCGTCCCCAATGTGATTTGCTTTTCCGGATGGCGCGAAGGCATGTCGGACGAAGAGGGCATCGAAAACTGCGCCATCGGCCTGAAAAGAGTGATCGGGCAAGCCGAACAGCGCAAAGTGACGCTGTGCATGGAACTGCTCAACAGCAAATTCGAAGGCAAACCCGGCGAGTACATGGCCGACCACACGGCCTGGGGCGTCAAGCTGGTACAGCGCGTGGGCTCGCCGCGATTCAAGCTGCTTTACGACATTTATCACATGCAGATCATGGAAGGGGATGTGATCCGAACCATCACTCAGAACTGGGATTACATCGCGCACTACCATACGGCCGGCAATCCCGGACGCCATGAGATCGATGAAACGCAGGAACTGAATTATCGCGCCATCGCGAAAGCGCTGGCCAACAAGAACTACAACGGGTACCTTTCGCAGGAGTTCCTGCCGCTGAAGGATCCGCTGACTTCGCTAGGCCAGGCGTTCCAGATCTGCGACGTGTAGCTCGATGGATAAGACTCTCGAAACGATTCTGAATTTGGACCGCCGCCAGGCCCTCCGCTATGCGCTGGGGATGATGGCCGCGGCCGGCGCCGATCCGCTTGTGCTCGACGGGTGGATGCAACAGGTGCACGACTCCGCGCGGTCGGCGAACAATGGCGCGAAGCCGAAGCACCGCCCGCTGGTGGAAGGCGCTCCGAAATTTTTCAACGCGAGCGAGTATAAAACGCTGACGCGCATGGCCGACATGATCATCCCCAGAACGGATACTCCCGGCGCGGCCGATGCGGGGGTGCCGCTCTACATCGATATCATCGTCAACTCCGACGCCGCGCTCGGAGAGAAGTTTCGAAACGGCTTGAGCGAGCTGGATCGAGCCAGCCAGAAAGCCGCCCAGAAGAATTTCGCGGACGCGCCCGAGCCCGCTCGGATCAAAGTGCTCGAATCCATGCTGCCCCCTCAGGCGCCCGGAAACGACTTCTTCGAAACCGTCAAGGCCATGACCATCGTCGGCTACTATTCCTCTGAAATCGGTTTGTTTGAGGAACTGCATTTCATCGGCAACGAAGCTCTGAGCAATTTCCCGGGATGCCCGCACGGCGGACACTCACTCGATGTTCCGGCCCGCCGGCCCGGCGTGGCGAGCATAGTTCGAGATCCGCGCCGCAAGTGGCCGTTCCCCAGCGCCGACAACATCACCGGGGAGGATCTGTGAGCGAAGTCTACGACGTAGTGATTGTCGGTACCGGCGCCGGCGGTTCCACCATGGCGATGGATTTGACCCAGCGCGGCCTGAAGGTGCTCAGCCTGGAGTACGGCCCCGACGTTCGGCCCAGCCAGTTGATGTCCATGGAGATGTTCTACCAGGCGTTTCGCCGCGTCCCCTATCCGGAATTGAAACCGTGGTTATCCGGGCGGCCGGAGCCCAACTGGAATAACGGCAAGTATTTCGTAACCAAGCAGGAGAGCAACTACACCACGGTCGGCGAGGATTGGCGCTGGCGCCGTTACCGGCTGATCGGAGGCCGCACTAAGTTCTGGAACTGCGTTTCGCCGCGCTTCAGCCCTCGCGATTTCACCGCCGCGCTCGAGGACGGCTACGGCGAGCCTTGGCCGATCACCTATCGGGATATCGAGCCTTATTATGACCGCATCGAAACGATGGCGGGCTTCTGCGGCGGCGACGAGGATCATCCGGAATGTCCCAAAGGCAAGTACATGCCCGCCGCTCCGTTTCGCTGCGGAGAGCGCATCGCCCACGACGCGATTAAAAGGATCGGGAATCCGATGCTGGCCTACCTGCAAAGCCCCATGGCGATCATCACTCGTCAGCACAACGGGCGCGCGCCCTGCCATTATTGCGGCCATTGCGTGGATGGTTGCGCTACTGCGTCCAAGTTCGACGGCGCGCAGGTGTTTCTGCCGCTGGCCCACAAGACCGGCCGGTTCACGGTCCGCACAAATTCGGTTGTGTCGGAAGTGCTCATCGATTCCAATACCGGAAAAGCCCGCGGCGTCCGCTACATCGATCGCGAAACCAAGCAGGATGGCGAAGCGCTCGGCAAAGTGGTGGTTCTCTCGGCTTCCTCCTTCGAATCCGCGCGCATCCTGCTGAATTCCAAATCTCGCCAATATCCGAACGGTCTCGCGAACAGCTCCGGCCAAGTGGGCCGCAATATCGTGGATCATATTCAGTGCGGCGGCGGCGGATCGTTGCCGCAATTGTTCGACATGCGTAGCATGAATACGGACAGCTACGGCGGCGGAGCGTACATGCCGCGCTTCAATCGCTCGTACCAGAAATCGCTAGGCTACATTCGCGGCTTCGGAGTCCAATCCGGCAGCGGACATTCCATCGTCGCGCGCTATCCCGGTTTCGGGCCGTCGCTCAAGAAGGCCATCAAGACGCGCTACATGTCGCGCGTCGGCTTTAGCTGTTTCGGCGAGCGCCTCGCCAACCCGGACACTTACATGGAGATCGATCCGAGCGGCGAGAAGGATGTCTACGGGATTCCAACCATTCGCATCCATGCCAAGACCGGCGACAACGAGAAAAAAATGTTCAAGGATATGCAGGATCAGCTTCGCATGTTGCTCGAAGCCTGCAAAGCCGAGGACATCGCGATCACTCAGGAAATGTGGCCGCCCGGATGGTCCGAACACGAAGTGGGCACCTGCCGGATGGGCAAGAACCCGAAGACTTCGGTAACCAACGCGTTCGGACAAACACACGACATCAAGAACGTATTCATCGCGGACGGCGGGCTGTTTACTCAATCGTCGGAAAAAAGCCCTACCGTCACGATCATGGCTTTGAGCTTGCGAGAGGCGGAATATCTCGCCGGCGAGTTTCAACGCGGAAATCTATAGAACATCGAAGGGAAGGTCTTCCCGAATCGCAATGACCCGCCGACTGACAATGGCGCAAGCCACAATCGCTTTTCTCAAGAATCAGTATTCGGAACGCGACGGCATCGAGCAGCGTTTTTTTGGCGGCTGCTTCGGCATATTCGGTCACGGCAACTTGACCGGTGTGGGCCAGGCGCTCCAACAGAATCCCGATTTTCGCTACTACCTGGCTCGCAACGAGCAGGCCATGGTGCATACGGCCTGCGGCTACGCCAAAGCCTCCAGCCGGCTGCGGACGCTGGCGTGCGCCACTTCCATCGGTCCGGGCGCCACCAACATGCTCACCGGCGCGTCCGCCGCCACCATCAACCGCCTCCCGGTGCTCCTGCTCCCCGGCGATGCATTCGCGCGCCGAGCGTTGTCTCCGGTTCTCCAGCAGCTCGAACTGCCGGGCTCGCCCGACGTTTCGGTGAACGACTGCTTCCGTCCGGTTTCGCGCTACTGGGACCGCATCCAAAAGCCGGAGCAGATCCTAACGTCGCTGCCGGAGGCGATGCGCGTCCTCACCTCGCCGGCCGACGCGGGAGCCGTGACGCTCGCGCTTCCTCAAGACGTGCAGACCGAAGCGTTCGATTGCCCGGAGGAATTCCTGGAGAAGCGTGTGTGGCGCGTGGCGCGTCCGCGCGGCGACCGGGCGTCGCTGAAGCAAGCGGCCGAGTGGATTCGTTCGGCGCAGAAACCGCTCATCATCAGCGGCGGCGGCGTGCTCTACTCGGATGCCAGCGCCACTCTGGCCCGGTTCGCCGCGAAAACGGGCATCGCCGTGGTCGAGACGCAGGCGGGCAAGGGCGCGCTGGTGTTCGATCACCCGCAGTTGCTGGGCGCCATCGGCGTCAGCGGAACGCCCGGCGCGAATATTCTGGCGCGCGAAGCCGACCTCATCGTCGGCATCGGTACCCGCTATTCGGACTTCACCACCTCTTCGAAAACGGCTTTTCAGAATGAAGAAGTGCGCTTCATCAACATCAACGTGGCTGAGTTCGACGCCTTCAAGCATGCGGCGCTTCCGATTGTCGCCGACGCACAGAGCGCGCTCGAGGAACTGACATCCGCCCTAGGCGATTACTACGTCGCCACCGAGTACGCCGCGCGCGTTCGGCATTTTCATCAGGACTGGGACGCCGAAGTGGAGCGTCTGTACAACCTGAAGCATGGGCCGCCCATCAGCCAGAGCGAAGTGATTGGCACGGTCAATCGGGCCAGCAAGCCTCGCGATGTAGTGGTCTGCGCCGCGGGGAGCATGCCCGGCGATCTCCACAAACTGTGGCGCACGCGCGATCCGAAAGGCTATCACGTCGAATACGGCTATTCGACCATGGGCTACGAAATCGCTGGAGGGCTCGGCATAAAAATGGCGTGTCCCGACCGCGAGGTGTACGTGCTGGTCGGCGACGGCTCGTACCTGATGATGGCGCAGGAAATCGTGACGTCACTGCAGGAATCCTACCGGCTGATCATCGTGCTGGTGGACAATCATGGTTTCGCCAGTATCGGCTCTTTGAGCCACGCCAGCGGCAGCGGAGGATTCGGGACTGAATACCGGTACCGCCTGGATGGCAGTCTGAACGGAAACACGCTAGACGTGGATTTTGTTGCCAACGCTGCCAGCCTGGGCGCGCATGCGAAGCGCGTTACCACTTGCGAACAATTGGAAGAAGCGCTGGCGGCGGCGCGCACGCGGCCGCAAACATCGGTGATCGTCATCGAAACGGATATCTCGGAGCAGGTCCCCAGCTACGAATCGTGGTGGGACGTCCCGATCGCGGAAGTGTCCAAGATGTCCGAAGTCCAATCGGCCCGCCACGCCTACGAAGAGGCCAGGAAGCGAGAGCGCTATTTCTTGACGCCGGACGGGTCGCGCGAGCGGATACGAGTCATTCCAGGGGATAGGCGATGAAGAAACTACTTCTTGCGGGTATATGCACATTCGCGACACTGTCGTTCGCGCAGACCTTTGATGTCGTCTTGGCCAACGGCCGCGTGATGGATCCCGAATCCGGGCTCGACGCCGTTCGAAATGTGGGCATCCGCGGTGGCCGCGTCGAAGCGGTATCCGCCACGCCGCTCACGGGGCGAACCGTGGTGGATGTCCGCGGCATGGTGATCGCGCCCGGCTTTATCGATTTGCATTCGCATGGGCAGGACCCGGAGAATTACGCCTTCAAGGCGCACGATGGCGTGACGACGGCCTTGGAATTGGAGATCGGCGTATATCCGGTAGAGCCGTGGTACGCCGCGCGCAATGGCAAGGCGCTGGTCAATTTCGGCGCCAGCTCAGGACACGTCCCCGCTCGAATGGCGGTGATGCACGACACCGGCGATTTTCTGCCTCGCGACCAAGCCGCGCACCGAGTAGCCACCGATGAAGAAAAGCTATCGATTTTCAACGACGTCCGCCAGGGGCTCGATCAGGGCGCCATTGGAATCGGTTTCGGCATCGCCTATGTGCCCACCACCAGCCGCGAAGAAATCCTGAAATTGTTCCAATTGGCCGCGGAACGGCACGTTCCGGTTTTCGTGCATATGCGCGGCTCGTCGGATTCGGACGGCGCCATTGCTCCGCTGCAAGAAGTAATCGCTGACGCGGCGGCGACCGGCGCTTCCCTGCACGTGGTCCACATCACCAGCGTGGGCGCGCGCAAGACGGCCGCGTGTCTGCAATTGATCGAAGGTGCGCGCAAGCACGGCGTCGACGTCACCACCGAGATGTATCCCTACACCGCCTCCGCGTCGCGCATCGAGTCCGCGATTTATGACGGCGATTGGCTGGAGCGCAGCGGCGCGAGCTATCACGACCTGCAGTGGGCCGCCACCGGCGAGCGCTTGACGGCCGAATCGTTCGCGCGCTACCGCAAGCAAGGCGGGGCGGTGATCGCGCACACAATTCCCCCGGAAGCCCTTCGACTGGGGCTTACGAACCCGATAGTTATGTTCGCCAGCGACGGACATCTGGTGAATGGCCAGGGACACCCTCGTAGCGCCGGTACGTTCGCCCGCGTCCTCGGGCTCTACGTACGCGAGGAAAAGGTGCTTCCGTTAATGGACGCGCTGCGAAGGATGACTCTGATGCCCGCCCAGCGGCTGGAGGCTTCGGTCCCGGCGATGCACAACAAGGGACGCATCCGCGTCGGCGCCGATGCTGACATCACCGTCTTCGATCCCGAACACGTCATCGATAAGGCCACCTTCGAGAATCCGGCTCAAAACTCCGCCGGCATTCTAGACGTGCTGGTGAACGGCGCCTTCGTGGTGCGGGATGGCAAGACCGTGGAAGGGGTTTTTCCCGGCATCGGCCAAAAGACGAAGTAACTATCCCGAAAGTTCGGGTTTATTGGTCTTCGATCGAACGAAGATAAAGCCGATTCCGCAATGCGCTGGCCTTAGGCGTGCCCATCCCCGGGAGGACATCCTGCTCCACCAGCGTAAAACCGGCGTACCCGGTTTCTTTCAAACATCGCAAGACCGCGGGGAAATCCACGCACCCAGCACCCAATTCGCAGAAAACTCCGTGCTGAAGCGCTTCAAAGTAATCCCATTTTTCGGAGCGGGCCCGTTCGGCGACGCCTGGGTGGCAATCCTTCAAATGGATATACCAAACACGGTCTCGAAAACGCCGCAATCCCTCAACGATGGCGCAGTCTCCCGCGCCGTACGCAAAGTGCCCGGTGTCGAAGACCAGGCCGACCAGCTTTGGATCCGTCAGTTCCAGAAAATGGGCGATTTCGTCGGGAGTCTCGACATAACCGGCACAATGATGATGAAATACGGTGCGCAGTCCGGTCTCCGACAACACGGCCTCGGCCACCTCGGTCGCGCCGTTCGCGAAATGCTTCCATTCCTCCAGGCTTAAACCCAACTCCGGCGTAATGCGGCCCGCGTTCTTGGTCCTCTCCGGATCGGTCGCGTTGTCATCCGCGAGAACGAGAAACGGCTTAGGATCGCCGGCAACATCGGCGAGCAGCCTGGCTGTCTCGACCGCGCGTGCCACGCCCGTTTCATGCGCTTCCGGACGCTTCAGCGCCACCTGCACGAAGGCGCCCAGCATCACCAGATTTCGCTTCGACAATTCTTTCTGAAGCTTCGCCGGATCGGTCGGCATATAGCCCCAATCGCCCAATTCCGTGCCTGTGTAGCCGGTCTCGACCAACTCGTCCAGCATCCGGCCGAACTCGATTGGAGTTCCCTGCGTTTCGTCAAACTCGAGCGTGCCCCAGGAGCACGGCGCGTTCCCCACGCGAAATGTCGGCATCGTCATTTTAGCTGTCGGTCGTAGTTCTCTTTCTGGATGGCCGGCGTGATCTGGTCGTTCTTGACGTTGCGGACCGCTTCGACCAGCAGCTTGGTGATGTGCTCGTTTGAAAACTTGCCTTCCTCGACATTGGCTGCCGCGCCAACACCGGCATAGTGATTGGGAAAGCGGGCGTACCAACTCACCGCCGTCCACAGGTTCGGCATGCTCTCCAGGCGTTTCTGATCGCTGCCGTCCTCCTGATTGGCGCGGTCGAGTTTCACCAGATCCGGACGAATCGCGAGAATGCGGGAAGTTTCCTGCTCGCCCGCGTGCTCGTCGCCCACCAGAGGAGTCTTTCGATATTTCTGAAACTCCTTGGTGTATTCGGGATCGGGCGCCGGATCGAAATAATAAACCACATAGTCGCGGCGTTTGTCCAATTGGCTTTGGACGAAGAATCGCAGCCAGTGCGGGTTGCCGCCGTGACTGCTGTAAATCAGGATCTTCTTGAAGCCGTTCCTGGCGATTTCGTCGATCGTCGCCTGCAAGACCTTACTGATCAATTCCGGCGGCAGCGCCACCGTGCCCTCGCCGTATTTGGCCTCGTAGATCTGTCCGAAGTAGTATTCGGGAAAGACCACGACGTATTCTCTGCGCGCCACCTCGCGCGCCCGCGCCTGCGCGCCGATCAGGTCCGACCCGATAGGGAGATGCGGGCCGTGTTTCTCCAGAATTCCGATCGGAAGCAAGCATGTTCCCTTGGAAAGCGCGATCGCCTTGGCCCAGTCGGACGCCACCAGTTCATCCCAGCGGACCGGAAGTGATTGAGCCGTCAGCACGCTACCGAACAAGAACAAAAGGGATAATGGTCGTTTCATAAGGTTCGCCTGGAGCCGCTCGTGAATCGCACACGTGTGCGAACATTGATCATACTGCACAAGGGGAAGCCAATTCAATTGGAAACCGGCTTAAAGACGCGATCTCGCATCCGCCGTGCCAGGGCGGCTCTTCAAACTTCGTATGTCGTTGTAAAAATTGGAGAATCGAAGCCGCATAGGACTTCCTGAAAAAGGCTTTGACATTTGACTGTAACCGGGGTTAGCATAATGCAAGCGTTTGCACCGTAGCAAAATTCGCGGTTTACTTCATCAAGGAGTCTGCCATGCCTAAGTTGTCAAAGTCGCTTATTACGATGCCCGGACAGCGATCCGGCAAGTCGCCCTTGACGGGTCGCTGGGCGATTCTGATTGCCGTTTTTCTCTTCGCCGGAATCTCGGCGCAGGCGCAGATCGATACCGGAAGTATCACCGGCACCGTGAAGGACCACAGCGGTGCGGTCGTGTCGGGCGCGAAAGTGACCGTTACCAACGAGAGCACCAACGTTAGCGCCGCCGCCACCACGAATTCGAACGGAGAGTTCGTCGTAACTTCCCTAAAGGTGGGAACCTACAGCGTATCGGTGGAGCAGCCCGGCTTTCAGAAGTCCATACATACCGGTATCGTTCTAAACGTGCAGGACCGCAAGCAGGTGGACGCCACGCTGGAATTGGGCGCCGTGACCCAAACCATTAACGTGGCCGGCGACGTTCCTTTGGTGCAAACCGAGAGTGCCGACGTAGGACAGGTGGTCGACTCACAGACCATCGTTGACTTGCCGCTCAATGGCCGCCTCTACGATCAATTGGCGCTCCTGGTTCCCGGCGTGACCGTGGACACTCCCCGGCAGCAAGGGCGCGGCGAAGGAGTCTTCGACGTCAACGGCAACTGGGGTACGCAGAACAACTATATTCTCGATGGCGTGGACAACAACTCCTTCTCCGAGAGCCTCCAGGAAGGCAGCGCTCAGGTGGCCATCCCCGCCGTCGATTCCCTCGCCGAGTTCAAGTTGCAGACCCGAACCTACGACGCCGAGTTCGGCAGGAACGCAGGATCGGTGGTCAACGCGACCACCAAATCGGGCACCAATCAGATTCATGGAGACGTCTACGAGTTCCTGAGGAATTCCGATCTCGACGCCAATAATTTCTTCCTGAACGAAGCCGGTCAGCCCAAGCCCGAGTTCCGCCAGAATCAGTACGGGTTCACTCTGGGCGGGCCCATCATCATCCCGAAGGTTTATAACGGAAAGAACAAAACCTTTTGGTTTGGAAACTACGAGGGGCTGCGCATTAATCAGGGAACGACGTTGATCGGAACAGTGCCCACACCGATGATGCGGGACGGTAACTTTTCCGAATTGCCCCAAGCCATCAGCTCGCCCACGGCTTCCGGGTTGGGAGGGTTTGCCGGCTGCATTCAAAACAAGATCATACAGGCCTCCTGCATCGATCCGGTGGCCCAGAACCTGCTCCAGCTTTACCCGCTGCCCAATCTCAACCTCGGCCAAGAGGGTGTGCCTGGAGGGTTCACGGGCAACAACTACATCAACAGCCCCACCTACACCACGGTGCGCGACTCGGGTGCGATCAAGGTGGACCATACCATCTCGCCGAGCGACAACATTTTCGGCCGCTACACCACCAACGACACGACGCTCCGCGATCCTGGAATCCTCTATAGCTTCAATCCCATTGCCGATGGCGGCCAGCAGGCGGTAACGGGGAAAACTCGGAATCGCGGAACCAACGCGGCCTTTGGATGGACGCACGTGTTCTCGCCCGGTTTGCTGAACGACTTCCGCGCCGGATACAATCGCATTGCATCTCATGACGAGCCGCTCGAATTCGGACAGAACGTCAGTTCCCAGTTCGGCACCTTCGGCATTCCCTTCAACCCCGTCTACTCCGGCGGCTTACCTAGTCTGTCCATCTCCGGTTTCACCGGTCTCGGCGCGCCCACCTCCAACCCGCAGGATCAATATTCGGGAGTGTGGCAGTATCGCGACGCGCTCACCTGGATCCACGGCAGCCACCAGTTCAAGTTCGGCGGCGAATGGCGCCGCGATTCCGAAGAGTTTCTCGATCTAAACTACAACCGCGGATACTTTCAGTTTACGGGGCAATACACCGGATCGGCGTTTTCCGACTTCCTGCTGGGGGTGCCTACCCAAACCGGCTTGGAGACGGTAACGATTCCGCATCTTTATCAAAACGGGCTGGCATTCTTCGGGCAAGACACATGGAAAGTCAGCCAGAAACTAACGGTGAACTATGGCGTTCGCTACGAGTACGTTTCGCCGCAGTTCGATCGCAACAACGAAATAACCAATTTCATTCCTTCGCTGGACAACGGCCTGGGCGGCCTGGAAACGGTGGCCCCGAACGCCTCGGGCACGTACAATCGAACGCTCGTCCAGCCCTGGAGACTGGGATTCGTCCCGCGCATCGGACTCGCATACCAGATCACCCCGAAACTGGTTTTTCGCGCGGGCGGCGGTTACTTCATGCAGGGCTACGACCGGCACGGCGGCGAGAGCATGACGTCGCTGAATCCGCCTTTCCTGGTCGACCAGGATGAAACCTACACCTCCAACTCCGCGCCGGCGATTCTGCTCAAGAACGGCTTTCCGCCCAATTACATCGTTCCGGTGAGTATCGCCGATCAGTCCCAAATCGCATCCCTGTTCATCAAAGCGGAGGCCGGGAACCTCCGGCCGGCCATGGTCGGACAAATCAGCGCCAATTTTGAGTACTCCGTCGCCAAGAACACCATGTTGGAGGTTGGCTACGTCGGCAACAACGCGCATCACCTGTGGCAGTTCCTGAACTATAACCAGGGAATCATAAGCACGCCCGGAACTGCCCCCGTGCTTCCCTACCCGCAGTTCGGCGAGCCCGGCGCTCCCTCCACCATTGAATGGCTTCAAAGCTCCGGTAATTCCAACTACAACGCCCTGCAAATTAAATTCGAGCGGCGCTTTTCCAAGGGACTCGCTTTCCTGTTCTCCTATGCCTGGAGCAAGGGACTCAGCGATGTCGTGGAAGGTCTCGCCACCGATGGACAACCCGACGCCTACGGCCGTTGGCCGGTTCCTCAAGACGCGCACAATTTGAAATCTGAAAAGGCTCTGTTCTTGGGCGACACTCCCAATCGTTTAGTCAGTACCGTGTTGTACCAAATACCTTTGGGGAAGGGGCATAACTTCGCCAGTTCCGGCGTGGCGGATTTGATACTGGGCGGCTGGCAGGCCAACGTTATTTCCACTTACGCGAGCGGCCAGCCTATCGGCATCTACGACGCCGTGGATCTGAGCGGAACCACGTTCCAGATCGAGCGGCCCAATTGCACTGGGAACGTTCCTTTCACGAAAAGCATGACGGAATGGCTGAACGCGGCCGACTACAGCACGCCCACGCAGTATACCTTCGGGAACTGCAGCATTACACCCGGCCCGCGCGTCCCCGGCATCAAGAACTGGGACGCGTCCCTGCTCAAGAATTTTTTCCTGACCGAGCACGATTATTTCCAATTCCGCGCCGAGTTCTTCAATCTCTTCAACACCTCGCAGTTTGAGGGACCGGATAGCGTCTTTGGAACCCCCTCGTTCGGGCAGATCAGCACTCTCCAGGTCAACCCGCGGCAGATTCAATTCGCTTTGAAGTTCTACTTTTAGGGGAAGAAGGCCGCTACAAACGGCGGCCTTAACGATCACGTAAGCGACTTTACACTCTTTATGCTCGTTTTCTAGCAACCTTTTATAAAAATGGCGGTATAATACCTTGGCTCGGGCTTCTGACGGAGGACTCCCTTGCCCAGAGCATGACCCGTTTGCCCGGTATCCAGCTTGACTCGCGTACATTAGCGGTTCTCGCTGTGTTCATCGCTCTGGTTCCCACTGCGATCGCCGCCCTGGTCTGGAAGACGAGACGCACCTATGCGGGCTTCGGACGCTGGACTCTAGCCAATCTCTTGGGCAGTGTCTGCTTGGCGCTCCTTAGCCTGCGGGGAACAGCGCCAGATTGGATCAGCATCGCGCTGGCAAATGTGGCGGGGCTTGGCGCGGGGATTTTGTTCTTCCAAGGCAGCCGAAAATTTCGCGGATTACGGCTCCTCTGGTGGCCCGAATGCTCCTTCGCGATCCTGGGTCTCGCGGCCGTCATATATCTCCGCTACGTCACCGACGACATAGCTATCCGAACTGTCGCGTGGAGCGTTGCGCTGGGCGGTTTCGGTTTGGCTTGTGGGTTTACGTTGCTAAGAGAAATGCCCTCTGGAAGCAGACTCAGCATGGGCCTTACCGGAGCCCTCTTTCTGCTGACCGGCGTCATCCACCTTTTCCGCGGATTCTATACAGCCGTGTTCGAATCCCACCCGAGCCTGTTCGGACCGTCGCCGGTCAACGCGATCCTCTTTGCGAGCTCGGGCCTGGTCGCCGTCGGCTGGACGTTCGGTTTCATCCTGATGACGAGTGAACGACTGTTACTGGAAGCCAAGCAGTCCCCGATCCCAGCGGCCTCATTAAGGCCCGCGCCCGACTCTGCTAAAACGGTCACTGCGGACGAAGTGCGTGAGGAAGTACAAAGAATCGTGGCAAGCGAAGTTTTCCGCCGGTCCGCGCGCATGGAACGATTCCTGTCGGTGGCAGTGGAACGCACTCTCACGGGTCACCCTGAAAAGCTCAAGGAGTACGCTTTGGGCCGCGACGTGTTCAACCGCGGCGAGGATTACGATCCTCGGGCGGACTCCATCGTCCGCGTGGAGGCCCAGCGGCTGCGTCGAAAGCTTCGTGAGTACTACGAGTCCTACGGTCGGGATGACATCGTCATCGTCGAGGTTCCGGCTGGAAGCTATGTCCCTCTCTTTCGGTACAAAGGAGGAGGCAACAACATCTCTCATCCTCAACATTCCGAGGCTTCTAACGGTTAGCTAACCCCTAACTACTTGGGGGTGCTGCTTTCTCGGCGTACTCTTTGAACATTGTTAGAGTAAGTCTCCACTCCAATGTTGGTTCAGTAGGGGCGAATGCCGTTCTCAACCTCGGGTACAACTGCGTTTGGAACCGCCAAGTGGCCGCCTTATGCGTGCACGTGCGATTGACGTAAGACAGTCCATTGGCCGCACCCTGCTCACCACTATCTTCCGCACCGGCGGCAAGAAATTATTCCCCAAAGGTCATGTAATAACCGAAGAAGAGGCCAAACTGATTGAGACCGAAGGCATGCGCCAGGTCTGGGTCATCGAATTGGAGGAAGACGATGTCGGCGAGCAGGAGGCGGCCATGGAAGTCGCGCGCCAGATCGGAAATGGTTCGATCGAAATCAGAGCGGCGGCTGGAGGAAGGTCGAATATATTCGTAACCGACGCCTGTTGCGTCCTGGTGAATAGCGAACTCCTGAAAGACATCAATTACTCTCCTAGCATTGCCGTTGCCACCGTATGGAACTGGACTTACGCCACCGTCGGACAACGCATCGCTACCATCAAAAGCACGCCTCTGGCGGTGACGAAGCGGCAGTTGGACGCAGTACTATCCGTAGCGAAGGAAAGAGGCCCTGTTTTGCAAGCCCGTTCCATGCGCTCCGCGGCCGTTGCGGTACTGTATTGCGACCCTTCAGACGGTGAGCGAGCCCGCCAATCCTTCGAAAAAATAATGCTGCAGCGCCTGGGCCGATTCGCGGCCGGCGTCAGCTTGACGTTTCGTTGCGCGGAACGCGAAGAGGATCTATCGCGCGCGCTCGAACACCTGTTTCGCGCCAAACCGACCCTTGTCTTAATCGCTTCGACAACCGCTCCCGCCGGACCTGACGATGCAGTCGGTCGCGCGATGGTCGGCGCTGGATGTCGGATCGAAAAGTTCCTGGCTCCGGTGGAGCCCGGAAGCCTGTTGCTGCTCGCCTATAAAGACGAGATCCCCGTGGTTTCCGCCCCAGGCTGTTTTCGCTCGACCAGGCCGAACTTGGTCGATTTGATTCTTCCCCCGCTGCTGGCACAATGTCATATCTCCGATAAAGACATCGCCGGCTTAGGGCCGGTGGGTCTGCTGACCGACCCGTAACGGCCACGCGCTACAATCCGGGAAGAACCGGTAGATGAGTCCCGCGGAAACCGTTCGTAATTTTATCCACCGCATCAACCAACGCGACGCCGAAATGCTGTCCGAGTTGATGACGGAAGATCAGTGTTAGAGCAGATAGTGTTGCCGATGACGTCGCGCATGAAGGGGATGAAGGAACTCAGCATGCCCGGAGCAGTTCAAGGCGCTCCAACGCCTGCCCGGGCGTTTCATCCGCAGGGCGCGCTTTGCCTTCTCGATCTCCTTATCAAGAAGTTTTTCGAGACCTTCCGGCGGTTCGATCTTCTCTTTCCAGTTCAAAATGACGTCGATCAACCGCCGAAGATTATCGTTGGGGACGTCCCCAATCCAGCGAGTCTCGGCCCTGTCGAATACTGCCGCGAGCTTGCTGTTCGGATCGAAAAGCTTCAGGTACAAACGCGGGCCGGCGAGCCCTTCATGCTTAACGAGTGTGATGGGCTCCCCTCGTACACCAGATCTGAGAAACCCACCTGCCGCAAACCCGCGAGCCTCTGGAATTCGGGTGTATCGATGATCCGTACCGCCAACGGACTGAGTACCTTGACGAGCGCCGACGAGCCTTGTGGGCAGGGATCCAGGCGCCTCACTTGGGTCGAAATGATCGGAGTTGTCACGCCGCTGTTGGGCGAGACTGCTATGCTAGTCAGTTTCACATGAATGTAAACATTGAGACCCGACCGATTCCGGATATCGAAGCAGATGCGCTGATTGTGGTGGGATTCGAGGGCGCGCCGCCGGGCGGAATCCCGGCCGGCGATCTGGTGAAGGAGCTATATGACAGCCGCGAGTTCAGCGGCAAGTCGCTCGAAATCGCCGTTCTGCATCGCCCTCTGGGATTGAAAGCGAAGCGGCTGGTGCTGGCGGGCGGCGGGAAACAGGATCGATTCAACGCGGCCGAATTGCGCAAGCTCTCGGGCGCAGTGGTGCGATCGCTCAAATCGAAGGGTGTCCGGAGCATCGTGCTGGCGCTGATCGAGCCGTTCAACTCCGCTGATTTCGGCGCCGCTGCTGTCGAAGGCGCGCTGCTCGCCGACACCGAAGCCGACCGCTACAAGACGGATCCCAAGAAGAACGAGAAGGCGGTGGATTCGTTCGCCGTGCTGGGAATCAGCGAAGCCGCGCTGGAGCGGGCGCGCATCCTGGCCGAAGCTCAAAATTTCACGCGCGCGCTCGCCAACGAACCCCCCAACATCCTCACGCCGCTACGCCTGGCCGAGAGCGCCCGCGAGATGGCCGCCCAGCAAGGCCTGGAGTGCGAGATTCTCGACGAGAACCGCATGCGCGAACTCGGCATGGGCGCCTTGCTCGGCGTGGCGCAGGGCAGCGCGCAACCTCCGGCGCTGATCGTGGTTCGATACAAACCCGCGGGCGCGCCGGCGTCCAAGGACCATTTGGGACTGGTCGGCAAGGGTGTGACGTTCGATACAGGCGGCATCTCGATCAAGCCCTCCGACGGCATGGAGAAAATGCGTTACGACATGGCGGGCGGCGCCGCCGTGTTGGGCGCCATGCAGGCCATCGCGCAGTTGAAGCCGTCGATCCCGGTCACCGCCTTCGTTCCGGCGGTTGAGAATATGCCGGGGAGCCGCGCTCAGCGGCCGGGCGACATCGTCACCACGCTTTCGGGCAAAACGGTGGAGGTGCTCAACACCGACGCCGAAGGCCGCCTGATCCTGATCGACACTCTCACATACGCGCTGCGCCTCGGCTGCACGCACCTGGTGGATGCCGCGACGTTGACCGGCGCGGTCGTGGTGGCGCTGGGCGCTGTGAACGTCGGAGCGTTTACCAACAATCAGCCGTTCCTCGATAAATTGCTCGGCGCGGCGAAATCCGAAGGCGAGAAGATGTGGCAGTTGCCGCTCGACGACGAGTACAAGGAAGCGCTGAAGAGCTCGTTCGCGGACTTGCACAATATCGGCGGCCGGCCGGGAGGATCGATCACGGCCGCGATGTTCATCGGCGACTTCGCGGGCGACACGCCCTGGGTTCATTTGGATATCGCGGGCACGGCGTGGCTCGATGATGCGAAACCTTATATGGCCAAGGGCGCGACGGGCGTGGGGGTCCGCACGTTCGTGAAGCTGGCCGAAAGCTGGTAGGTTCGTTGAAGGCATCCGTCCAATTTCACGAGCAGGCCGAGTTCTTGAGAGAATCAGCGGCTCTAATATCGAAAAGACGCTTCTCAAGGCGGTGAAGGTGTTGGCGCTATTTCAAATCCCTCACTACGTTTGTGGAGGATTCGCCGTGCAGGAGCTTGGCTATCCGCGGTTCACGGCGGACGTGGACATCATCGTGCCGGATGTTGAAATCGCACGTGAGAAATTGTGCTTGAACGGCTTCGGGCAGCGCCTCGAGGGGAGTTAATCTTCTGCCCGGCGGCAACCAGGTGGACCCCGGCCCACTCACGCTACCGATGCCGACACACGTATCCGACGCACCGCAACTCCTCACGCTGGAAAGTCTCATATCTTCCAAGCTCTCTACGTACCTGGGTCGTGGTATTCGACGGATACAGGATTACGCCGATGTCGCCAAACTAATCGAGGCCAATCAACTATTGCGTGAATTCGGCGTTGATCCGAAGGTGCGCGAGATCTACCAAAAGATTTGGGACGAACTTCACGCCCAGGGATCTTGAATGCCCTATTTTCGAATCGAATCGATCTGCACTAACTCCGGCTGAGTCGTCTTTTTCTTCAGCGGAGTGAGCAATGCTCGCGGCAGCTTCGCGCGATAGATCAGACTCTCGATGCGCGGCAACCATCGGCGGACCGTTCTACCGTGCAGCAGCAGGCTCCCGGCCACCAGAACCGGATGCGGAATGACGGTGCAGCAGCGCGAGCAAATGTCTACCTCGCTGGCTCGTCCGGCGACGTGTAGCCGGCGCATGCGCTGCATTTCGTCCGAGTTCCAGATGGCGGTCAAGGGCTCGGCGCCGACATTGCCGATAGGCGCGCCATCCAGCATGTAGCTCTGGCAGCAGGGATAAACGTCGCCGTTCTGTTTGACGTACACCGGGCCGCGCCATAGATAGTGGCACGGATATTTCCAATCCTGCGCGGCATGCAGCGCCTCGGGCTGTAACAGATTGGTCTCATCTTCCTTGATGCGCACCTGATCGACGCCCGGAATCGCGCTCCAAAACTTAACGAAGTCGGCCACTTCGCCCGCGTTGCGCTCCATCCGGACCATCTGCACCACCACTTGCACTTTCGCCCGGCGCTCGTGCTTCATGCGCGCGAAGCGAATGAAATTGTCGCGGACTTTCTCGAAGTTCGCACCCTTGCGGTAATACTCGTACGACTCTTTGGTGGCGCCGTCAAAGCTCAGCGTGATATGCTCCAGCGGAGTTTCGAGCAATCGCGCGCAGGTTTTCTCGTCGAAGAACGTTCCGTTCGTGGATAGCAATGTCGAAATGTTATGGCGCTCGCAATATTCGATTCGATCGAAGATGCCGCGGTCCATGAACGGCTCGCCCAGGCCGATCAGCATCATGTGCTCGGCGCTCGATCCGGATTCGGTCACCAGGCGCTCGAAAATCTCGCCGGTCATGTCCTCTTTGGGTTGCTTGTGCGTTTCTCGGGGACACATCGGGCAGTACAGGTTGCACTTCGCGGTGGTTTCGACGATGTACTCCACCGGCAACCCGTTCAACGCGGATTTGTGCCGCAGGTAACCCCACAGCAATTTGGCACGATTCCAGGCGCGCATAGCCGACAAATTTCATTGTAGCGTCGGGATGGAAACAAGCATCATGTAAAGGTGCAGGATCGAGTCCGGCGGCTTAATTCGGCGACGTTCCGCGGGGAGGCCAAGTACGTTCTCTATTGGGCGCAGATGAATCGCCGGGTGGATTTCAACCACGCGTTGCTGTACGCCGTCGAACTTGCCAACCAGCGCGCGCTGCCGCTGCTCTATTACGAAGGAGTCACGTGTTCCTACCCCTATGCCAGCGATCGTCTGCACAGCTTTCTGTTGGAAGGGGTGCCGGAAACCGAACGGCGGCTGCGCAAACTCGGCATCGGGTACGTCTTCCATTTGCGTCGAAAGCGCGAGGATCGGGATGATGCGTTCTACCGGCTGGCGGCGGACGCAGCGGCGGTGGTGACGGACGATTACCCGGCGTTCATCGCGCGATGTCACAACCAACACGTGCCGGCCAAGCTTGATATTCCTTACTTTGTGGTCGACTCCAGTTGCATCGTGCCGATGAGCCATTTCACCAAGCGCGAGTACGCGGCGTACACCATTCGGCCGAAAATCAGGAAGGTCTTGTCGCGATGCCTTGAACCTTTGCCGCGTCTTTCAGTTCGCCGCAGGTTCGATCTTCCGACTCCCGAGCATCACACGTCGGTGAGTGAATCGAATATCGCCGAGTTGACGGCTTCCTGCGAAATCGATCATAGCGTTCGGTCATCGGACGCGATCCACGGCGGGGCGCGTGAAGCCGAGCGTCGACTGAAACTATTCCTCGACAAAAAGCTCAGCCGTTACGCCGGCTTTCATAATGAACCGTCCGAAAATGCGACGTCGGGACTCAGCCCGTATCTCCATTTCGGCCACATGTCTTCGCTACGCGTCGCGCTGGCGGCGAAAGAGTTCGCGCAAGAACACAAGCTGATGGCGGACGACTTTCTGGAGGAATTGATTGTGAGGCGCGAGCTGGCCTTCAATTTCGCGCGTTTCACCGAGCGCCCCGATTCGCTCGAATGCCTGCCGGATTGGGTTCTGAAAACGCTCGCCAAGCACGCCCGCGATAAGCGCTCGACCGTTTACGATCGCGATCAGTTGGAGAGGGCCCGCACCCACGATCCATTGTGGAACGCGGCGCAAAAGGAGCTGCTGATTCGCGGCAAGATTCACGGCTACTATCGGATGTATTGGGGAAAGAAGATCATCGAGTGGTCGCCCACGCATCAAGAAGCGCTCGCAAGCATGATCTATATGAACGATCGCTACGCGCTCGACGGCCGCGATCCGAACGGCTACACCAATATCCTATGGTGCTTCGGGTTGCACGACCGTCCGTGGGGCGAACGACCCATCTTCGGCATGATTCGCTACATGTCTTACGAAGGCATGCGGCGCAAGACTGACGTGGACGCCTATATTCGCGAAATGGAGCAACTAGGATGAACGTTACTGTCACGGGCGCAAGCGGCTTTCTCGGCGGCGCGCTGATCGCGAGCCTGCTCGAGAACGGGCACAAAGTGTGGGTGCTCGGGCGGAAGCGGCCGCAGAGCGCTCCCCCCTCGGTCGAGTTTTCGAAATGGAGCGCGGATGCGGAGCCGCCGCCTGAAAGTCTGGCCCAGGCGGACGCGGTGATTCATTTGGCCGGCGAGCCGGTGGCGCAGCGTTGGAACGCCGAAGTGAAGGCGCGCATTCGAAGCAGCCGCGTGGATGGGACGCGCCATTTGGTGAACGCGCTGGCCAATCAGTCGCGCCGGCCGAAAGTGCTGGTCTCCGCATCCGCGATTGGAGTTTACGGATCGCGCGGCGATGAGATCCTGACCGAGGCCTCGGCGCCGGGTTCGGATTTTCTCGCGAGAGTGAGCATCGATTGGGAGCAAGCGGCCCTAGTCGCGGAGCCGCTAGGAATCCGAGTGGTCTTGCTCCGGACCGGCGTGGTGCTCGGCAAAGGCGGCGCGCTCGAGAAAATGCTTCCGCCGTTCCGATTGGGCGTGGGCGGGAGGATCGGCGGCGGCCGGCAATGGATGTCCTGGATTCACATCGAGGACGAGATTCGTCAGATTCTGTTTGCGCTCGAACAGCCGCAGGTTCGCGGGCCGCTGAACGCAACGGCGCCCAATCCTACGAGGAACGCCGAGTTTACGCGCGAACTCGCATCCGTTCTACATCGGCCGGCCATATTTCCAGTACCCGCGATCGCGCTAAGACTTCTTTTCGGCGAAATGTCGGAAGTTCTTCTTGCCAGCCAGAGAGTGCTGCCGCAAGCCACTCAATCGGCGGGTTTCGAGTTCAAATATCCCGAACTGGGGCCGGCGTTGCGGCAGATCCTAACGGCTGATTAGTAGAATCGAGATATGAGCACGACCACGACGCCCGCGACTCTGGCGGCCTCTGCGTTGCGCGTCCCCCATTCCCGCATCCGCGAGCTGGCCGAAATCGCGATGGGGATGGACGGAGTGCTGAAGCTTTATTTCGGCGAATCGAATCTGCCGACGCCCGAGTACATCAAGCGAGCCGCGCAAAAGGCCATGGCGGACGGCTACACGTTCTACACCGAGAACGCCGGTTTACCCTCGCTCCGCAAGGCGCTGGCGCGCTACTACCGGGAACTGCACGGCGTGGAGCTGGATCCGGCGGGCGAGATCGTGATCACGGCTTCCGGCGTTCAGGCGCTCAATCTCGGCATTCGCTGCGTGCTGGATCCGGGCGACGAGGCGCTGGTGCTGACGCCGGCCTGGCCCAACGGCTCTTCGAATATCGCGCTGGCCAACGCGGTTCCGATCGAGATCGCGCAGCCGCTGGTGGGCGAACGGTATCAAATCGATTTCGCCGCGCTCGAAGCCGCCGTCACGCCGCGAACCCGGATGTTGCTCTATACGTCGCCGTCGAATCCACTGGGCTGGGTGGCGACCGTTGCGGACCAGCATCTCTTGCTGGACTTCGCCAGGCGCCACAAGCTATGGCTGATCGCCGACGAAGTGTATGAGCGCCTCAACTATACTGGCGCGAAAGTAACCGCTCCGGTGCCGTCGATCCTGAAAATCGCGACGCGCGACGACGCGGTGATGGTGGTGCAATCGTTTTCCAAGACGTATTGCATGACGGGCTGGCGATTGGGATGGCTGGTGGCGCGACGTGACTTGGTGTCGCGCGCCACGCAACTCAACGAATTCATCGTGTCGCATGCGCCCAGCATGGCCCAGCGGGCGGCCGAAAGCGCGCTGCTGTGGGGCGAGAACGAGCTGGGCGAGATGCTGGTCCGTCTGAAGGCGAATCGCGATTTTTGTCTCGCCGCGCTCACCAAGATGGCTGGCGTCACGGTGCCCAAGCCGGACGGGGCGTTCTATTTGTTCCCGAAAATCGCGGGCGTTACCGATTCCTTCGGTTTCTGCAAACGCCTGCTGTTGGACACCAAAGTCGGCCTCGCGCCCGGTGTCGCGTTCGGCGCGGGCGGCGAAGGCTCGGTCCGGATCTGCTACGCGGCCGAGCGCCCCATTGTCGAAGAAGCGATGGGGCGCCTCAGTCTGTTCTTGAGGTAAACGTCACACTGACGCGGACACGGCGGAGACGGTCTCCTCCACGATGCGGCCGTCGAACAGAGTAATGCTGCGCTCGGCGCAACGGGCGTAGCGGGGGTCGTGGGTCACCATGCAGATGGTCGCGCCTTCTTTATGCAATTCGCTCAGCAACGACATCACGGCTTCGCCGTTGGCCGAATCGAGGTTGCCCGTGGGCTCGTCCGCGAGCAGGATGGAAGGACGCCCGGCCAGCGCTCGCGCCACGGCCACGCGCTGTTGCTGGCCGCCCGAGAGCTGCGAAGGGTAATGCTTGATGCGATGCGACATGCCAACGCGTTCCAGCGCGTCGCGGACCAGAATTTTGCGCTCCGCGGAGGGCATGCTCCGATACGTCAGCGGAAGCTCGACATTCTCGTATACTGTCAGATCGCCAATTAGATTGAAGGCCTGAAAGATGAACCCGATCTCGCGATTGCGCACGCGAGCCCGCTCGGACAACTTCATTCTGTCCACGCGAGTATCGTTCAGCGTGTAAGTGCCTTCGGACGGCGTGTCGAGCAGTCCCAAGATCGCCAGCAGCGTGGACTTGCCGCAACCCGAAGGTCCGGAGATGGAAACGTATTCGCCCTTTCGAACCCTGAGTTCGATGCCGGCGAGCGCGTGCGTCTCCACTTCGTCGGTGGTGAAGACCTTGAACACGCCTTCGAGATCGATCAATATCTTTCGGTCGTCGGTCACAGGGGCTCCTTATTCACGGGCACGGACGCTTATCACTTGGACGTACGCTCGAGGAACGGGTTAGGTTCCCGAAAATTTAAATATTCCTGGGATAATTACCCATGCTGGAGCGGAAGGTTACAACGGCAATACGAGCCGGGCTCGCAATCGCTCACGATTCCGGGGGCGAAGCGCTGGCAGCCCTTTGCAGGGAGAGCCTAAGCTTGGGTAACAGTGGAGCGATGTCTTTCGTGAAGCCGGTTTCCGCCAGCTTCTCCGCTTCCAGAATCTCACCGCGAGCGGCCACAACGAAGGGGAGGACGTAGGAGGGCAACGGGTGATGCGCTCGGTAGGCAAACAATGGCCTGGCAATCTGACGTCTGAGTTCTTGCTCGATGCCGGGGAGTCCGCGAACATTCTTGAACCATAGAGCCACGCTGGGGAGCTCCGCGTCGAGGAATGACTTCAGTGAGGTTTCAAACTTTGCCGCGAGCAGGCTCACGCTCTCCGATGCCTTTCTTTCCGGAAGCGAATTCATGTGCGACGCTGGCCATTCGAACACGTCGAGGGGGGCAGACTTAAATGTCCTGTGATAACGCAGTTCCGTTCCCGTCAGATGCGGCACGAAGTTCAACGAGTAGCCCCAACCAATTACCGCGCGTAGGCCTTTAAGGGGAATCAGCCGAATCATGCGTCGAAGCGGTACTGGGCCCGGCTCAACCCAGGCTTTGTCGCCGCGCCATACCAATCCTAGTTCGATCAATCGCGGCGAGAGAATTTCGTCGAGTTTATCTTGAAGATCCTTTGGTTGAATTATGTCCCAATACACGACAACCGACATCCAATCTGCCGCCGGGTAGCCCGCGAGCCAGCACCATCTTACTGCGTTGCAAGGTTACAGGGGCAACGTGAGCAGAGCCTCGCATCCGGGGCCGTCGGTGGAGTTTTGTAGCGTCAGCGTGCCGCCGTGGGCTTCGGCGATCTGGCGGCTCAGTACCAGTCCGATGCCCGATCCGGTCCGCTTGGTGGTGAAAAAGGGCACGAACAGATTCGCCGTATTCGGAAGGCCGGGACCATCGTCGCGCACCGAAACGACGAGGTGCGAGTTATCGAGACTCCATCCCACTCGGACCCCTCCGCCGGTTTCGAGCGAAGCGTCGGCAGCATTGCGGATCACGTTGATCAGCAATTGTTCGAGCTGATCGGCATCGGCCTGGATAGTGACTTCGGGACCCGGAAGCAGCACCGGCGCGAGTCGCGTCTCGAGGCCCGCCACCCGGCGAACCAGGTCGCCGACGCCGACCGGCGCGAGGGTGGGTTGCGGAAGCTTGGCCAGCCGCGCGTACGAGCTCATGAACCTGCTGAGGGCTTCGCTGCGAGATGCGATGACGGCCAGTCCGCGCCGGGCGTCCTCTTCCCAATCCGGCGGGCGCGGGTCCCGGATGAGCAGACTCTCCAGGCTTCCTGCAATGGACTTGATGGGCGCGAGCGAGTTGTTCAGCTCATGTCCGAGCACGCGCACCAGCCGTTGCCAGGCCTTCAGCTCCTCTTCGCGCAAGGGACGCGTGAGATCGGTGACCACCAGGAGCTGATGCGGAAGACCGCCCTCCCGAAACAGGCTGCGGCTGATGCCCCAGCGCGCGGTTCCGCCGGGGAATGTTCGTTGAACCGTGCGCTGCTCCTCGCCCTCGAGGTATTTCGCGAGGTCGAGCGCAGCCGCTTCGGCGCCCAGAATGCGCTCGGCCGGTTCGTTCAACAGGCGCTCGCCGGCGCGATTGACCAGCCGCAGGCGGTGTTCGCTGTCGAACGCGAAAACAGCCACGTCGATCTCCTCCATCACCTTGCGCAGAAGAGTGGTGGCCTCCATTGCGCCCAGCCTCTGAGCGCGCAGGGTGGCGCTCATGGCGTTGACTTGCTGGAACACCTCGCCCATCGCGTCATCGCCCTTGCCGCCGCGGGCGCGGATGGAATAGTCGCCTTCGCGCATCGCCTCCAGGAGATTGGCCAGGGTCCTGAGAGGCGAGATAACGCGCTCGCGCAGCGCGAAACAGACGCTCAGCCAAACCCCCGCAATCAGGATGGTGAGGGTCCATTGCACTTTGGGCGTGTAATCGCCCAGCCAAAGAATCAGGAGGGAGGTCAGCACGGCCGGCACGGCGGAGGCCAGAGCCATGATGAGAATGCGTTGCTCGTGAACCAGACGGGGCTTACGAGAGCTCATGGGTGCTTCTTTTATAGCCCGTAGCGCTGCAAGCGGCGATACAGGGCGCTGCGGCTGAGCCCCAAGGCGTTCGCGGCGTGGCTGACGTTGCCGCCATAGCGTGCCAGCGCCTTCTTGATGAGGAACGCCTCCACTTCCTCGATGCTCATGTCCTCCAAACGCGGGCTGCCCTCGCGCGCCGAGCGCAGCGCCAGATCGGCCGGCCGGATCTGGCTGTCTTGCGCCATCAGCACGGCGCGCTCGATGACGTGATTGAGCTCGCGCACGTTGCCCTGCCAGGGATTGTCCAGCAGCGATTGCAGCGCGGCGTGATCGAAACCGCCGATGTGTTTGCGATAGCGCTGGGCGTGCGTGGATAAGAAGTGCGCGGCCAGCAGCGGGATGTCTTCGCGGCGTTCCCGCAGAGGCGGCAAATGGATCTCGATGGTGTTGAGGCGGAACAAAAGATCCTGCCTAAAGCGCCCGCCTTGCACCTCGTCATCCAGGAGCGCGTTGGTGGCCGAAATCACGCGCACATCCACTTGCTTGGTGCGCGAGGATCCGACGCGTTCCATCTCGCCGACTTCCAGGACCCGCAGCATCTTGGCTTGCAGGTTCATCGGCACATTCGCGATCTCGTCCAGGAACAGCGTGCCGCCGTCGGCCAGCTCGAAACGGCCCACCCGGTCGGTCTTGGCATCGGTGAACGCGCCCTTGACGTGCCCGAACAGCTCGCTTTCAAAGACGCCCTCGGCCAAGCCGCCCGCGTTGACGGTGACCATCGGCTTGGAACTGCGCGGTGAGATGGCAAAGAGCGTTTTGGCTACTACTTCCTTGCCGGTGCCGGGCTCGCCGGTGATGAGCACGTTGGCGTCCGACGGGCCCACGCGCGCAATCATCTGCAGCACCGGTTGCATGGCGGGCGATTCGGCGATCAGAGCCGGCACTCCTTCGGCGCGAAGCAGCCGGTTTTCCGCCTCCAGCCGCAGCCCTCTTCGAATGGCGTTGCTAAGATCGATTTGAGTCTTGACGATGCTCACCAGGCGCTCGTTCTCCCAGGGCTTTTGGACGAAGTCGCGCGCGCCGCGGCGCATCGCTTCCACCGCGAGTCCGACGGTGCCCCACGCCGTCATCACGATCACCGGCAGCACGGAATCGATGCTCTGAATGCGGGAGAGCAGATCGAGGCCTTCCTGGCCGGAGGTGGTGTCGCGCGTGTAGTTTAGATCCATGAGGACGACATCGAAGTCGCGCGCCTCGAGCGCGGAGACGACGGCCGCGGGCGACGTGACGGATTCGATTTGACAGCCTTCGGCCTTGAGCAGCAGGCGCAGAGCCTCCAGGACGTCGGCTTGATCGTCCGCGACAAGGATGCGGGGCGCGTTGTTCGCCAAGGATTTCATACGGGAATACTGAAGTCAGAATACAGAATCGCGAGGGCGTCGGCGCGGCTTCGGAATCTCACACGGGCTTCTTGTGCTTTAGGCGGATGCTTCCGTTCACGGTGGCAATCTTCAATTCCGGGCCTCCGCGGCCGATGGCGCCGTCGGCATGCCGGGCTGGAAAGGCGCCGCGCAACGCCAGCGGGAACTCGGTTCGGATGCGGCCGTTCACTGTTTCGGCGTGAACACGAGCGGCCACCGAGTTCGACAAAGTAACCGTGATGCCGCCGTTCACGGTGGAAAACTTCGACGCGCTGGTGATTTTTCCTACCGACGCCACGATGGAGCCGTTCACGGTGTCCACTTGCGCCGCCCCGCCGGTGCTCACCCTGACGTTGCCGTTCACCGTGTGCGCTTCGGTGTCGGCTTCGAGCGAGTTTGCTTCCACCAGACCGTTCACCGTTCTCGCGACGAAGCGAACGCCGCGCGGCACGCGCACCGTGAAATCGACACTGACGTCACTGGTCGGCAGGCACTCGCCGGAGTCGCCGACAGCGCAAACGGTGACTCCGCCGTCTCGTTCCACTACTTTCACTTGGATGTCCGACGGATCGTCATTGAGCGCGGTCTTATGGGCAATCACTTCCACACGGTCAGTGGAAGCCGGTTCGGCGTGAATGCTGCCGTTAATCCCGCGGATTTCGACGATCTGGCCTTCGGCGACCTTGCCGGACCAGTGAAAGCTGTCGCGCGGAGCGGGGGCGGGAAGAGCGGTAGCAAAGGCAACCAGAGCGAACAGTGGTAGCAAGCGCACTTGGGTCTCCTTGGGCGTGCGGATATGCACCTGGGATGCCAGTGTAAAGCGTGGACGGCCAACAAGACAAGGCACAAAGGTTGTTCGCTTCTGGGACATCGTGGACGGAACCGGGACTTAGTCCGTCACCCAACCGTCGACGAGGTTGATCACCCGGTTCCCGTATTCCGCGTTTCGCTCGTTATGTGTCACCTGGATGATGGTGGTGCCGGCTTCGTTCAGTTTCTTGAACAGTTCCATGATTTCCTTCCCCTGGCTGGAATGCAGATTGCCGGTAGGCTCGTCGGCCAAGATGATCTTTGGACTGGCGACGATGGCGCGGGCGATGGCCACCAGTTGCTGCTGGCCTCCGGAAAGCTGGTTGGGATAAAGGTCCTTCTTACCCACAATTTGGAAGCGATCGAGGACGTCGCAAACGATGCTGTCCCGCTCGGCTTTCTTGATGTTGCGGTAGGACAGCGGAATGTCGAGGTTTTCGTACACGGTTAGCGAATCCAGCAGATGATAGCTTTGAAAAACGAACCCAAAGTGTTTCTTGTAAAGCTCCATGCGATCTTTTTTGCTGAGCTTGTGGATGGCATGGTCGAGCAAATGATACTCGCCGGTCCAGGCGCTGTCGTGCATGCCGAGCAAATGCAGCAAAGTGGATTTTCCCGCGCCGGAAGGGCCCATAATGGAAACAAACTCGCCGTCCTTGATCTCGACGTTGATGCGGCGCAGGACGAAGGTCTTGGTGGGGCCGTGCTCGAAGTACTTTTCGACGTTGCGCAGGACGATCAGGGGTGAACTCATCGGGATACTCTTATTCTCGTCGGGAGAGCCGGCGCGCGGCAAATGGAGTTTGGAAGCAGCGGGCGGTTATCGGTTCAGCATGTGGGCGAGGCTCGAAAGCACGCGGTCTGGGATCGGGCAATACTCGATGTGGATGGCATTCCGCAAGTTCAGCGAGTTCCCTCCGTCCATCCATACGAACGCGGACATCTTCGAGAAGGCAAGCAGCCCGAGAGTGATGATCAAGACGGCGAAAAAATCAATGTGACGACGAAACATCAGGCCACTCCTACGCTCTCTTCCACGATCCTTCCGTCGAACAGGCGGATGGTGCGATCCGCATAGCGCGCATAGCGGGGATCGTGGGTCACCATGCAAATAGTCGCGCCGCCGCGATGCAACTCGCGGAGCAATTCCATGACGGCTTCTCCATTGGTGGAGTCGAGGTTCCCGGTGGGCTCATCCGCGAGCAAAATGGACGGATCGCCGCCCAGCGCGCGGGCGACGGCTACGCGCTGTTGCTGACCTCCGGAAAGCTGCGACGGATAATGCTTGATGCGGTGGGACATGCCGACCCGTTCCAGCGCATCGTGAACGCGCTTCTTGCGCTCGGCCGACGGCATTCCCCGATAGGTAAGCGGCAGCTCGACGTTTTCGTAAACCGTTAGGTCACCGATCAAATTGAACGCCTGGAAGATAAAGCCGATTTCGCGGTTGCGTATGCGCGCGCGCTCGCTGAGCTTGAGATTCTGCACCGCCTTACCGTTCAGGACGTACGTTCCGTCGGTCGGCGAATCGAGCAATCCCAGAATCGCGAGCAGCGTGGATTTGCCGCAACCGGAAGGCCCGGCGATGGAAAGATAATCGCCTTTCTTGAGATGCAGGTGGATACCCGCCAGAGCATGCGTCTCCACTTCGTCGGTGACGAAGACTTTGGTCACGCCATCCAAACTGATCAAAGCATCCGGATCGTTCGCCATGAGTAATCCTTTTTTTTGCGCCTAATTCAAGCGGATGCGATTGTACGCATCCTGAGCCGACATGTCCGACAAAATCACTTGATCGCCCACATTCAGCCCGTTCTTAATCTCGATAGTATTGACGGAGCTGCGGCCGAGCGCCACCTGTACGCGTTGCGCTTCTTTCCCTTCCGGGTCGAGTCTGAAGAGCGTGATTTTTGCATCCGGCTGGCCGATTACCGGGCGGCCGACATAAACCACGTCCGCCAGCTTTTCGATGGTGATGGTGCCATCGACGCTCAGATCCGGCCGCATGCCGGGAGCTTCGCCCTCCAACTTGACGTCCACGTCCACGGTTCCGTTGACCGCGGCCGGATCGATGCGCGTTACATGTCCGGGAATAATGCCATTGCGCGTATCGATGGCCGCTACCTGACCGATGGCCACGTCCTTAACCTGCGTCTCGGGAATCTTCAGCGTTGCCTTGAGCCGGTTGGGCTGCGCGATCTTGGCAAGGATGGTGCCCGGCGCCACTCGCATGCCGACCTCGAGCGGCGTGGTCGCGGTCCCAAGCTGCGTCACGGTGCCTTCGACGCCCGCCCGGATCACCAACTGTTCGACCTGCTCTTTTTTCAGCTTGTAGGTGGCCTGCAACTGCTGGATTTGAACCTTGAGCGCGTCGAGCTGCGCCTTGGTGGACTGGCTGCTGATGTCCAACTGCTCTTTGGATAGCGCGTAGCGCCCCTTCAGCTCTTCGGCCTTCGCGGCGGAGAGCTTGGCGTCGATTTCCGACTTTAAGCCTAATTTGGTGAGTTGCTGATCGCGGTCGGCCTGCAGCGCGGCCTGCTCCATGTCGGACTTCACTTGCTCGGTGGTGGCTCTCTGCGCGAGTTGCTGGGTTTCGAGCTGAACTTTCAAGTTCTCGTAATTCGCGTCGGCTTGCTTGATCTGCCATTCCGCGTTGGTCGCGTCCAACTCCATTTGGGGGTTACTGAGCACCATGATGATGTCATTGGGATGGACCTTGGCGCCGGGCAGGAAGTTGGTCTTTTCGACGCGGCTGTCGAAAGTGGCTGGAATCCACATGAAGTCTTCCACCACCAGCGTGCCAAGACCGCGGACTTCGCGCAGCATGGGACCGCGCTTGACAGTGTCGATCCAGACGGTGGCGCGATCGACCGAGGGCGCGGCGGGCTTCAGCCGGGAAAGGCCCCAGGTGATTAAGGGGATGGCCGCGATGATGACGGCGATGAACAGTATCCGGCGGATCAGTTTCCGGCGCGCGACTTCTTTACCACGAGGTACATCCATGAATTTCTCCCTGTCTGAGGGCAACTACCTTGCCATTATCGATGTTACTGAAAAATAAGGGTGGATGGAGGTTTCGCTGGGGAGGCGCGGGCGGCGATTGTCCGGTTCTGGGATTGGTTGTGTACGAGCCGGGACGGTGGCGGGAATGCTACTGAACCCGCATCACGGGGCGAGGTTTGTCCTCAATCTTCAGAACGAATGCAGTGGAGGTAATGCCCTGGGCAAAGAAAACCGGTTCAACATGGAGCACTTCCGCCCCTCGAATAACGCTTAGCACGCAAAGACCAGTCGGCGGTTCATATATTCGAAAAGCGCCGTCAGGATCGACTTTGACATCGAGATTGGACCACGGACCAACGATGTGGTGGATGTGAATTCGAACAGGGTCGGAGTTCTGGTCGGTAGGTGGCATCGGCTCGATCTTCCCACGTATGACAAACGAACTCGGCAAGGCACACTCCAAATGCCATCACGAACTTCACGGGTCGCGGTCAAGACCAAGAATTTCTCCATGACTGAGACCGAAACCTGCCCGCCCAACCTTGGAATCCAGCCCGGTCTTGTCCCGGATCCTGTCAACACGTATCGATAGAGTCCAGTGGGAATGTGCGTGCCGGTCAGTCCGGTGAACTGTGGCGCAAGTTCACTATCGTTCGCCTTGAAGTTGCTTACCTTCCAGTCGGAAAGCATCTCGCCCGACTCATCCATCACTAGGAACGATACCGTGGCACGTCGTTCTTCAGATTGACACCAACCAGTTGCGGCTATCGCAGCGAAGACCAAGATGAGGTTGCGCATCATGCCGCCACTATAACGCGAAGCCGACGGTGGGCAGGCCGCTCAGGTTACCTTCGGCCTAAACCATCCCCATTGCCCAAATCAGGAAGGCGTAGTCGAACGCTACCTCCTTGATCCCTTCGTACCTTCCCGACGGGCCGAAGTGGCCGCTGCCCATGTTGGTTTTTAGCAGTAGCGGGTTCTTATCCGTCTTCATCGCGCGGAGTTTGGCGACCCACTTGGCAGGCTCCCAGTAAGACACGCGCGGATCGTTCAATCCCGCCGTGACCAGCATCATCGGGTACTCGCGCGCCGTCACGTTTTCGTACGGCGAATACGAGCGGATGTAATCGTAGAATTGCTTCTCTTCCGGGTTCCCGAATTCTTCGTATTCGCTGATGGTGAGCGGCAACGTGGGGTCGAGTCCCGTGTTCAGATTGTCGACAAAAGGCACTTTGGCGATGGCCGCGCGGAATAAATCCGGCCGCATATTCAGCACCGCGCCCACCAGCAACCCTCCGGCGCTGCCGCCCATGATCACCAACCGATCGGATGACGTGTAGCGCTCGCGGATCAGGTGCTCGGCGCAGGCGATGAAATCCGTGAAGGTGTTCTTCTTCGCCAGCAGCTTGCCTTGATCGTGCCACTCCTCGCCCAATTCCGCGCCGCCGCGAATGTGCGCGATGGCGAAAGCGAAGCCGCGATCCAGCAGGCTCAACCGTTCGGATGAAAATCCGGGATCGATGCTATGCCCGTAGGACCCATACGCGTACAGCAGCAGCGGGCCGCGGCCATTCTTTTCGAATCCGACCCTGTAGACCAGCGAAATGGGCACTTCGACGCCATCGGGCGCCGCGGCGAAGATGCGCTCGGATCGATATTGCGTGGGATCGTATCCGCCTTTGACCTCGTATTGCTTCTTCAGTTCCCGCCCTCGGGTTTCCAGATTGTAATCGAACACGGAAGCGGGCGTTACCAGCGATGCGTAAACGAATCGCAGGGTTTTTGTTTTGTACTCCGCATTCCCGATGGTGCCGACGGTGTAGACCGGCTCGGGAAAATCGATGTAGTGCAGGAATGCGCCCGCGCCGTCGCGGATGCAAATTTTTTCGAGGCCGCGTTCGCGCTCGGAAACCACCAGGTAATCCTCGAACGAATCGACGCCTTCGATGGTGACGGACGGGCGCGCCGGAATCACTTCCTCCCAGTTCTCGCGCGAAGGATTCGACACGGTCGTTCGCATCAGCCGGAAATTCTTCGCGCTTTCGTTGGTGCGGATGTAAAAATAATCGCCGTGATGGGCGGCGTCGTACTCTATGTCCTGCCGGCGCGGCAACATCACCTGGAATTCGCCGAGCGCGTTGGCCGCATCCAAGTAGCGGACCTCCGAAGTCAGCGGGCTCGAGAGGTGAAGGAACAGGAATCGACGGCTGCGGGTCTTCGCGATTCCAAGAACGAAGCGACCGTCGTCTTCCTGGTAAACGAGCGTGTCCGAGGCCGCTCCGAGCTCGTGACGAAAAACGCGATAGGGCCGACGCGCCGGATCGAGCGTCGTATAGAAAAACGTGCGATTGTCAGCGGCCCATTCCAAGCTGTAATAGGTGTTGGAAATTCGATCGGGAAGCAGGTCGCCAGTGGCCAGATCCTTGACGACGATGGTGTACGTTTCGCCGCCTTCGGTATCGGTGGAATATGCCAGCAGGCGATGATCGGGACTCACGCTGAAATTGCCCAGCCGGAAATACTTCTGGCCCGCGGCCAGGACGTTGGAGTCCAGCAGAATTTCCTCCGGCGCGTCCAGGCTCAAGTGCTTGCGGCAACTGATCGAGTATGCCTTGCCCTCTTCGGTTCGCGCGTAGTAGAAATAATCGTCGCGCTTGACCGGAACCGAGAGGTCCGTTTCGTTGATGCGGCCCAGGATCTCCTGATACAACCTTTCCTGAAGCGGCTTGGTGGACTCCATCACCTGTTCGGTGTACTGGTTCTCGGCCTCGAGATACGCGGTCACATCCGGATCCGTGCGATCGCGCAACCAAAAGTAATTGTCGACGCGCGCGTGATCGTGAAGGATGGTTTCTTTGGGAACGGTCTTGGCGACCGGGGGAACAAGGTTCATCCTTGGGCCCTGTTACAGGCTCTCCTCTTTGCCCATGTACAGTTCGCTGACCAAGTGCCGATGATTTTCGAGCACGCGGCTGCGCCGGACCTTCATGGTGGGAGTGAGCTCGCCGGTTTCGATCGCGAAATCGCGTTCCAGCACGCGGAACTTCCGGATTTGCTCGAACGGCGCAAGCTGCTTGTTGACGCGGGCCACCGCTTTCCGGACTTCGTCAAGAACCGGCGCCGCGACGGCCATTTCGTGCGGCTCGCGCCCCTTGAATGCCTCCATCCCTTTCAGCGTCTCGGCGCTGGCGACATTGACTGTCACGAGCGCAGTGACGTAGGGAAGACGATCGCCGATCAAAACCACCTGATTGATGAGAGGCTCGGTCTTGAAGAGCCCTTCGATGCGGGTAGGATAGATCTTCTTGCCGTTGGAGGAGACGATGAGCTCCTTCTTGCGGCCGGTGATGTAGACGTAACCGTCGGCATCGATTTCGGCGATGTCGCCGGTATAGAGCCAACCGTCGCGCAGCACGGCGGCGGTGGAATCCGGGTCGTTGTGATAACCGGAAAAAAGCGTCGGGCTCTTGATCAGCAGCTCGCCGTCTTCGGCCAGGCGCAGTTCGACGCCGGGGAGCGCGACGCCGATGCTTCCCGACTTTGGGCGATCGAGAGGATTCAAGCATGCCACGCCGCCTTCGGTCAAGCCATAGCCTTCGATCAAGGGCATGCCGATGGCTGCGAAGAAGCGCGCCAATTCCTTGCCAAGCGGCGCGGCACCCGACGCAGCCAGCCGGAGCCGGCCGCCCAATCGCTCGCGAATTTTTGAAAACACCAGACGGTCGGCCAGCTTGAGCGAAGTTTGCATCCAGCGCGGAACCGGTTGGCCCTGTTCGCGCAAGCGGGCGACTTCGGCGCCTAATCCCACCGCGCCGTGGAACAACCGGCGAGAAAGAGCGCTGCGTTTCTTGATCTCGGTATGTATACTGGCGAAGATCCGTTCCCACACCCGCGGCGGCGCGAGCAGAAATGTGGGGCGTATGGTTCTCATCTCGTTCGGGAGCTTGGCCAGGCTTTCGGAAAACCAGACTGCCACGCCCGAGCGGATCGGCAATAGTTGGATGACCACGCGCTGAGCGATGTGGGCGGAGGGAAGAAAACCGATGGTGCAGTCGGTGGCGTAGAGCGGCATCGCGATGGGCCCCATCTCGACATTCGCCACCAGAGCCCGATGGCTGACCAGCCCCATTTTCGGTTCTCCGGTGGCGCCGGAGGTGAGATACAGAATGGCGATGTCGTCCGCGCCGGTCTCGGCGTGAATCTTTTCGAACGCGGCTGGATCTTCAGCCAGGACCGCCCGGCCCAGGTCGCGCAGGGCTTCGAGCGTGCGCGCATTCTCGGCTTCGCCCGTCAGCAGAATCCACTGCACGGGGAGCGTCGGCTGGCCCGCCGTTTCGATCAGCGCCTGCATGGTTTTCGGATCTTCGGCGAACACGGCCTTGGCGCCGCTTCCGCGCAGGTTGCGGATTTGATCCGGCAACGGATAGCTGGTATAGAGAGCCGCGGCGATGGAACCGTTGGCCATGATGCCGAGGTCGGCCAAATAGAACTCGGCGCGGGTTTCCGAATGCAAGGCGACGATATCGCCTTTGCCGATTCCCAGACGCCGCAAGCCGCAAGCGATCTCCCGAACAGCCTGGTCGTACTCGGACCAACTGTAGGTTTTGTATTTACCCTTGCCGATCGGCTGATGCAGAGCCGGCGCGTCGCCGTACGTTCGGGCGGAGTCTTCGAGGACTGAATACATGGTACGGAAGCCCATGGGGATATTGTAAGCCGCGCGTACCGATTACCATGGAATGCATGGCGCCTTGGTCGAAGGAACTGGACGTTGCCGTCGCGGCCGCGAAAGAGGCCGCCGAGCTCGCGCTGCGCTGGCAGCCCAACATCGTCGCCGAAACAAAAGCGGACAACTCGCCGGTCACGCAGGCCGACAAGGAGTGCGAGCGGCTGATCGCGCGAAGGCTGAGCGAAGCGTTTCCGGGCGACGGATTACTGGGCGAGGAAGGCGCGCGCGGCGAATCGACCAACGGCCGCAAGTGGATCATCGACCCCATCGACGGCACGCGCGATTATGTGCGCGGCAATCCGCTGTGGGCGAATCTCATCGCGCTCGAATCCGATGGTGAGATTGTCGCCGGTGTCGCGAATCTGCCCGTTCTCGGCAAGATTTATACCGCCAGCCGGGGCGGAGGAGCGTACTCGAACGGCGCTTCGCTTCGTCCGTCGTCGAAGAGCGCGCCGGAAGAATCGGTGCTGTGCTTCCACCGTTTCGATAGGCTCGAGCTTTTTCCGCCGCGAGAAGAGCTGCTAGCTTGGATGGCCCGTTTCTGGACCATGCGCGGTCTGGGTGGAGCGCCGGACGCGATGATGGTGGCCTCGGGCGAGGCGGACCTGTGGATCGAGCCGAGCGCGTCGCCTTGGGATTTCGCGCCGCTCAAGGTGATCCTGGAGGAAGCCGGCGCGCGCTACTTCAATTTCGACGGCGGCGCGAGCATCTACGCGGGGAACTGCATTGCTTGCGCGCCGGGGCTGGAGGCGGAAGTGCGCAGGTTTCTGCGGATCGCGGCGCGCCCCTAGGCCCACTGCTAACCTGAAATAGATGCCGTTCGATGGCCTTCGCGTCGTTGCGTTTGAAAGCCGCCGCGCCAACGAGATCGGCGAACTGATTCGCCGGCAGGGCGGAGATCCGTTCGTCGCGCCCTCCATGCGGGAAGCGCCTCTGGAAAACAATACGGACGCTTTCGATTTCGCCGACCGCTTGTTCCGGGGCGAGTTCGACATGATGATCTTCCTCACCGGCGTCGGCGCCCGGGCGCTCGATAAGATTCTCGCGGCGCGCTACGCGTCCGGCCGCTTCGCTGAGAGTTTGCGAAACGTTACCGTCGTCGCGCGCGGTCCCAAACCCGTTGCCGCGTTGCGCGAGATGCAGGTCCCCGTCACCGTCGCGGTTCCCGAGCCCAACACTTGGCGCGAACTGCTGAGCGCAACCGCGGACCGTCCCGAGCGCCGGATCGCCGTCCAGGAGTATGGTCGGTCGAATCCCGAATTGCTCGCCGCCCTGCGCGAACGCGGCGCGGAAGTGACGCCCGTCCCGGTTTATCAGTGGGATCTTCCCGAGGATACCGGCCCGCTCAACGAGGCCGTGCGGCGCATCGTCGAAGGTCAGGCCGATGTCGCCGTGTTCACCACGTCCATCCAGGCCACGCATCTTTTCCAGATAGCCGCCGATGCCTGCCTCGAGGAGCCCGTCCTAGACGCGCTACGCCGCATGGCGATCGCTTCCATCGGACCCACCACCAACGAGACGCTCCAGGAATTCGGGCTCCATCCCGACATCACCGCTACGCACCCGAAGATGGGCTTCCTGATCAAGGAAGCCGCCGAGCAGGCGTCGGGGGTGCTGAATCGCAAGCGGGGTGTTCGTGCCTAAAGACAGCGGGTTTCGCCAGTTCGGCAAGTATTACGGCTTGGCGTTCCTGGTGCCCGTGTCCATTCTGGTGGGCTACACAATCGGATATTTTTTGGACAAGGCGTTCGGCACGCAGCATCTCAAGGTCGTGTTTCTGTTTCTGGGCATCGCGTCCGGTATGATCGAGCTTGTTCGCGAACTAACCAAGGACGATGCCGGAAAGTGAAACCGAGCTTTATCCCCGATTCATCCGCCGCGTCACCTGGCTGATCTTGATCCTGGGCCTGATCGGAGCGGCGTTTCTAACGGCACGGCGGGGTTTGCAAACGGGCGTGTCGTTTCTGATCGGCGCCTCGGTTTCGTATCTGAGCTTCTGGCGCTGGCAGCAACTGATCGGGGCGCTGAGCCCGCAGGCTCAGAAGCGGCAGCACTGGTTCTTCATCCTGCGTTTCGCGCTGCTGGGCGCGCTGGCGTGGGCTATAATTAAATATCTTGGGTTGAACGTGGCGGCCGCAGCATCCGGGCTGCTCGTCTCGGCGGCAGCGGTTATCCTCGAAGTCGTCTACGAACTAATTTATGCAAGCTGAATCGGAAGTCTGGACTACAGCCTTATTTAATCGCTTTCTCGCGGGCCCGCTCGATTCGTTCCTGAACGCCATCGGACGTCCGGCCACCGATCCCGCTCATCCGTGGGAAAACTGGATCACGATGGAGATCCTGGTGGTGGTTCTGATCATGGTTGTCTTCGCTCTGCTGCGCTCGCGGCTTTCCTACGACAAGCCCGGCAAGCTGCAGCTTACGTTCGAAGCGATCTATCAGTTCGTCGCGGGCCAGGCGCACGATGCCGTCGAGCACGGTTCGGAGTACGTGCCATTTTTTGGAACGCTGTTCATCTTTATCCTGTTCATGAACCTGATTGGCGTGATCCCCGGGTTCGAATCGCCGACCATGACTCCGGCCGTGCCGGCGGCGCTGGCGGTGAGCGTGTTCCTCTACTATCACGCCATGGGATTCCGCGCCTTGGGTCCGGGCAAGTATCTCCTGCATTTCGCCGGCCCGGTATGGTGGCTCGCGCCGATCATGGTTCCGATCGAGATCATCAGTCATTTCGCCCGGCCGTTATCGCTCACCATTCGTCTTTTCGCCAACATGTTCGCCGGCGAGAAAGTCACGATGACTTTTCTAGCGCTCACCTATCTGGTCATCCCGTCCGTCTTTATGGGTCTGCATGTTTTCGTCGCATTCTTACAGGCTTTTATTTTTATGCTGCTCGCCATGATCTACGTCGGGGGCGCGGTGGCGCACGAACATTAACGGCATTATCGTTCCGAGCGTGAGCCCGCCGTCCCCCAGGTCGGATTTGGGAACCACCTCCTCGGGACAATTTCTATCGAAGGAGAACACTTGTGACACGTAAAATGATTTTTCTGCTGGCAGCGCTGCTGCTGGTTTGCTGCCCGATCTTTGCGCAGACCACCGGCGGCGGATCGAGCTCCAGTCTGAATCTGCCCGCGGCGTACATCGCGATGGGCATCGCATCCGGTCTGTGCGGCATCGGGCAGGGCAAGGCCACCGCATCCGCCGCCGAAGCCATGGCGCGTAATCCGGGCGCTCAAGCCGGAATCCGCTTCGCACTCATCATCGGATTGGTGCTGATTGAATCTTTGGCGCTATACACCTTGGTCATTACGTTCGTAGCAAAAGGTTAGTTCGTTCCACACAGGGGCGGTTTCAAATCCGCCCCTTCTTCCTCCATGAAGCTGCACGGAATATTCCCGCCTATCGCCACGCCTTTCAATCACGAGGGCGAGATCTGGAAAGTCAAAGTCCAACACAACATCGAGAAATGGAATCTCACCGGACTCGCCGGCTACGTCGTATGCGGATCCACCGGCGAAAGCGTCATGCTCACCACCGAAGAGAAGGTCCAGCTTTGGGAGTGGGTGGCCCAGTTCGCCGCGCCCGAAAAGCTGCTGATCGCCGGAACCGGCATGGAGGGCGTGCGCGAGACTATCGCGCTGACCAATCGCGCCGCCGAGATCGGCTACAAGGCCGCGATGGTGCGGACGCCGTTCTACTATAAGAACCTGATCAACAATTCCGCGGCGCAGATGCTCTACTTTCGCGCGGTGGCCGACCAGTCGAGACTCCCGCTAATCATTTATAATTGGCCGCAAGTTACGGGCGTCGACATTGCGCCCGACGCCGTCGCCGAGCTGTCGTATCACCCCAACATCATCGCCATCAAGGAAAGCTCCGGCAATCTCGAAAAGGTGCTGCAGATGATTCGCGAAACCAGGACTGGCTTCCAGGTGCTGACAGGATCTGCCCCGACGCTGGCGCCGTCGCTGGCGGTCGGATGCGTGGGCGCAGTGCTCGCGTTCGCCAACGCCGCGCCCTACGCGACCATTTCGATCTGGGAAGCGCACCGCACGCGCGAACCGGCAGCGGCGCTCGACTGGCAGAATCGGATTGGCCGCGCCGCGCACCTGGTGACGACGAAGTATGGCGTACCCGGCTTGAAACACGCGATGGATCTGGCGGGCTATTATGGCGGCCCGCCGCGCCTGCCGCTCACCTCCCCGACTCCCGAGGCCAAGCGAGAAATCGAAGAGGCTTTCAAAGACCTGCGCGGATAATTTTACTACGCCATCCGGCTTGTAAAGCGCGATAATAAGGGTATGAGGGCACTAATCCCCGTCTTGATTCTTAGCGTGATTCCTCTGAGCGCCCAACGGGCCCCCAGTGAGGGATCGCCCGCCGTTACCGCGCCAACCGTTCCGCAAGACTACGTTTGTCCGATGGATAAAGACGTCCGTTCGGACAAACCCGGCAAATGCCCTCGCTGCGGAATGACGCTGGTGCTGGGCATTCAGGACGAAGTCGAGTATCCGATGACGTTGACGGTGACGCCGCCGACCGTTCGAGCCGGCCAGGACGCTCAGCTTTGGTTTCGAATACAAGATCCCAAGAACGGCAAGAACGTGAACCATTACGAGATCGTTCACGAGAAGCTGTTCCACATGTTCATCGTGAGCCAGGACCTGCAGTATTTCCTGCACGAACATCCCGTGCTCCAACCCGACGGCAGTTTCATCTACCACGAGAAGTTCCCAAAGCCGGGGCTGTACCGCATCCTGGGCGACTTTTACCCCACCGGCGGAACACCGCAGTTGGTCGCGCAGACCGTGATCGTCCCCGGCGCGCCTGGACAGGAAATTCCATTGGTTCAGCCGAAGCTGAAGCCCGAGCTAGGCGTCAGCCAGGGTGAAAATACGGATGTCGAACTCACGATGGACCCGCCCGAACCGATCGTTGGGTTAAAGACGCTGTTGTTTTTCCACTTCAAACAGAGCGAGGGAATGGAGAAGTACATCGGAGCCTGGGCGCACATGCTGATCGCGAGCGACGACCTGGTCGACATGATTCACGATCATCCGTTCATCGCCGACGGCGGCCCGCAGATGCAGTTCAACATCATCTTCCCGCGCGCCCGCACTTACAAGATTTGGATTCAGTTCATTCGCAAAGGCGTCATCAACACCGTCTCGTTTACGGTGCCTGTGCAGGAACTGAAATAGCCTTTCGGACATCGTCGATCATCCGCAGCATGTTCTCCCGCACGGTTTGCGTGTACGCTGAGCGGCTGATGTCCGGGCCGGAATACGAGTAGGTGGTTCCGCGCGAAGAACTCACCAGTGCGCCCAGTCCGTTCTCGTCGAAGCAGGCAGCGGCGCTCTGTGCGCTTCCGCCTTGGGCTCCGTAGCCCGGCACCAGGATGATCGCCCGAGGCATTAGCGCCCTCAACTTCCGGCCGTCGTCGGGAAACGTCGCGCCCACCACCGCGCCGATGGCACTGTAGCCCGATTCTCCAATCAGCTCTTTGCCGAGATCGTTGATCATCGTTGCAATGGTCTCGTACAGCGGGCGGCCCGTTCCTTCGAGGGGCTGATCCTGGAAATCGCGCGACCCCGGATTCGACGTTTTCAAGACGACGAATAGACCCTTGCCGTATTTCGCGCAGGCGTCGGCGAACGGAACCAGGCTGTCTCGGCCGAGGTACGGCGTCACGGTCATGCTATCGGCGTCAAACGCTGTGTCCGACAGAAAGGCCGTCGCGTACGCTTCGGCGGTGGAGGAAATATCGTTGCGCTTGCCATCGGCAATCACCAGCAGGCCTCGCTGGCGGGCCGCGTTCAACGTGTTCTCGAACGCCTCCATCCCTCCGATGCCGTACTGCTCGTAAAAGGCGAGCTGCGGCTTGACGGCGGCAATGAGGTCGGCGAGGGCGTCGAGGACCAGTTCGTGAAAATCGGTGACGATGGAGCGAACCACGTCGCGAGAGAGCGCGCCGCGGCCGGATTTGATGAACTCGGGCATCAGATCGATGCGCGGGTCGAGCCCGGCTATGCAGGGATTGCCCTTTCGGCGCACCGCGTCGATGAGGCGATCCGCGAAAGGCTTCACTTCTTTGCGAGCAATGCCAGCGTCCCGCCGCCCGCGGGGAACGTTTCGATCTTGGTCCCGGCGGGGAAAGACTGCGGATCGCGGAAGTAATAGGTGCGGTCGAATTTCGGCTTGTAGTCGTAGATCCAGATGAGCGGCTGGATGGTTCCATCCGGTTTTTCGGCCACGGCTTGAATCGAACTTCCCTCGGTCATGCTTACCGCGCGCGCCGCCACGAACGTTGCCGGTTCTTTGAGCGTCAGGCTGCCATCGACAATCATTGACGCGCCGGTTTTGGGCGTGGCCGGAGCTTTCGCGGGCTCCTTGAAGTCGGGAAGCTTCGGGAGCAGCGTGGGCTCACCCTCGGGCGAACCACCCTCCACCCAATCGGCGATCAGGTGGAGCTCTTCTTGCGTCAGGGCGTCGGAGTCGTTGACGTCGCCGAAGCCCTTCACTACCGCGAACGGGGGCATGCGCCGCTCCAGCACTTCCTCTTTGATGGCTTTGGCCCACGGCCGCGCATCGTCGTACGTCGTCAACGAAAATGCCGCGCCGCCTTCGTGATGGCAGGAAGCGCAACGGTTATAAATGATTCGGGAAATCTCGCGATCGAACGTGATCTTGGTGGAAATCACATCGTGGCCGCTCAGCATGAAACCGGCGCCCAAGCCAATCAGTAGAGTTGCCGAGGTCTGCGCTAAGACTCGCGTCACTCTTGTCCGCTACCGGTGGTAGCGCCCTCCGGCCTCTTCGGTGTGAAGAAGTCGCGCAGATTCATGTCGGCCGGAATCACCACGTCGTAGAAGCCCATCATCATTTCCTGCCAGCTCTGCTCGCCGAAACGCACCGTCGCGGTCGGATCGGGATTCTTCGGATTATTGGGCGAGTTGTCATACCACGCGACGGACTCGAGCTTAGCCCCCGGCGGAATCCTCAGCGGCTCGGTCAACTGGTAGTCAAGCTGCCAAAAGAAATCGTACTTGGGGACGCTCAGCACCACTTCCGTCCTCCCATCAGGATACACCACGCGATATTCGAACGCCTTGCCGCGCAGGTGCATGTGGGGGAAGAAATTCAGGATGGTCACGCCGTTCGGGAATGCGAGACTCGCCTCGACGCGATAGTTCGGATCGCCCGGCGGAATCTTGAATCCCAGATTGTTATTGGCGATGGTAACCGCGCGCTCGGTCGGCTTCTCCTTGGCGAACACCAAGCCCACCTGAGTATGATCCTGGGTCTCTTTGCCGTTGGTGGTGTAGTGGATCTGAAGAACCAAGTCCGATCCTGCCTTGATCATCTTGCCCAAGCCGGGGCGCCAGGTCTCGGGAACCTTGCCGGGCGTATAGATCATGAGTATGTCGTTACCGCCACCGCCGATGTTCTGGAAGTTACCGCCCTCGGGAACGAATGGCACGCCGGTCTTGGCCTCGCGCAACCACTTGGATTCCGGATCGCGGATGAAGATAACGACGTGATGCACCACCATGCGGTCGCTCGGCCGCGCTTCGGCCATTTGCACCCATTTGTCTTCGGTAAACTGAGTGGGCAGCACTACGTATTGATAAGGGATGTCGCCCTTGGCCGGCAGGTGGAACGGCTCCGACATCCCGAGCACGACATCGGGCTTCTGAATATTCCAACCGTCTACGTATGCGACGGCCTTGGGAGCGTCCTTGGGATCTCCTTCTTTCGATCCGGTATCGACCCAGGCAACCAGCCTGGCGATCTCCTCGGGGCTCAGAGAGCGGTCATTCGAGAAGTGACCGTAGCGGGGATCGGCGAACCAAGGCGGCATCTTCTTGGCGAGGACATCCTCGCGCATCGCTTTGGACCAGGGACGAGCGTCTTTGTACGACAGCAGGGAAAAAGGAGCGATCTCTCCGGGCCGATGGCATTCCTGGCAATGTTTCTGGAGGATCGGTTCCACATCCTTATGGAAGGTCACTTCCTGAGTACTCGTGCCCGCCCACAGGGACACTCCCGCCGCCGCCAAAATCCAAAGCGTACGATTCATGTTAGCTCTCTGCTACTATTCGCTGTTATTCTGTTGCGCCAGCTTGGCCGGGTCCATGTTCGCGGGAAACGAGACATCGAAGAAGCCGACCATCATTTCTTCAAACGTCTGATCGCCCCAGCGCACAACCTTGGTTGGATCCGGATTGGCCGGATTGTTCGCCGAGTTGTCGAAATGCGCGGTGCATTCGATGCGAGTGTTCTTCGGCAGCGGAATCTCCTGGGTCGTGATGTACATCAGCTGCCAGCTGAAGTCATAGTGCGGCACGCTCAGCAACACCTGCGTTTCACCGGTCGGATAAACCGCCTTGAACTCGAAATCCTTGCCGCGGAGATGCATGTGGGGAAGCAGGTTCACCAGCTTCACGTCGAGCGGGAGAGTCAGCCGGGAATGAACTTCGTAGTTGGGGTTGCCCGCTGGAATCTTGAGAAAGAAGTTCGCGGCCATCATCGACATGACGCGCCGCTCGGGCGGTTCCTTGGAGTAAATCAGCCCGATCTTGGTTTGATCCGCCACCGCTTTTCCATTCGGAGTGTAGTGCAACTGCAACACGATGTCCGAGCCGGCCTTCAGCAGCTTCGCTTCGCCCGGATTTGAAATCTGCGGCTGCAATCCCGGTGCGTAGCCCACCAGCAATTCACCCGGCAAACCGCCGCCGTCGCCGCCCTTGCCCGCCGCTTGCGGAATGTAGGGAACGCCCGGCTTGGCATCTTCCAGCCAATGCGATCCGGGGTCGCGCACGAACGCCAGCACGTGATGAATCACAGAGCGCTGGTCGGGCCGGACTTCGGCCATTTTCACCCAGTGATCCTCGGTGAAGTGCAAGGGCATGACAACGTAGGTGTAATCCACCACGCCCGAAGCCGGGACTTCAATCGGGGTGGGAAGCTCCAGCACCTGGTCCGGAGTTCCAATCTGCCAGCCGATAGTATACTCGCGCGGCTTCGGCGCATCCTTGGCGTTGCCCTCTTTGGCGCCGCCATCCACCCAGGCAACCAGAGTGTCGATTTCGGCCTGCGAGAGAGAACGGTCGTTCGAGAATTTCCCAACATGCGGGTCGGCGAACCACGGCGGCATTTTCTTGGTAACCACCGCCGTCTTGATGGCTTTCGCCCAGGGACGAACTTCGTCGTAGGTTGTGAAGCTCATCGGCGCCACTTCGCCCGCGCGGTGGCATTCCTGGCATTTGTTCTGCAACACTGGAAGAGCGTCCTTGAAGAACGTCACGTTGCTTGAGACCGTAGCTGAACTGGCGGCAAATGATGCCGCCAGTGCGAGAACAACAACTTTAAAACGCATGTCTACCCCCGGAAAATATTGTTCCTGGTTGAGAGGCAGGCTTAGAAGCCTGCCCCGGCTGCCTGCTGCGGTTTCTTCGGCACCATCAAATCCATGGCGGTCACGTTCAACGGAACGGACACATCGAAGAAGCCAAACATCATTTCTTCCCAAGTCTGCTCGCCGTAGTGAACTTCCTTGGTGGGATCGGGATTGAATTTGTTGTTCGCCGAATTGTCGAAGTGAGCGACGCAATCGATCACCGTGCCCTTCGGCAACAGCTTGGGCTGCGCCAAGTCGTAAGTGAGCTGCCAATTGAAGTCATAGTGCGGCACTTCCAGCAGCGTCTCGCTTTCACCGCTCGGGTAGGTCACTCGATAGGTGAAATCCTTGCCGCGGAAATGCATGTGCGGCAGAAGGTTGATCAGCGTAGCGTCGTCCTGGAGGGTCAGCTTGGCCTCCACTTGGTAGTCCGGCGCGCCGGGCGGAATCGCGAAATTCGCCGTGGTCGCGGCCAGAGTCAGGACGCGCTTGGTAGGCGCGGTGGTCGCAAAAACGATTCCGACTTTCGAAATATCAGTCGCGGCCTTTCCGTTGGCCGTGTAGTGCAACTGCAGAATAATGTCGGAACCGGCGGGAACCAACTTGGCCTCGCCAGGCACCATGATGTTGGGAAGGGTTCCCGGGGCGTAGCCAGCCAGGAAGTCGCCGCCGAATCCGCCGCCCTCTCGGCGCCCCTTTTGGGGGTGCGCTTCAGCCTCGCGCTCCGCTTCGCGGGCATCGAACGCGGTGCCCGGCTTCAAGTTCTTCAGCCAGGGGTTGCCGGGCTCGCGGATGAAGGCGATGATGTGATGGATCACGGCTGGATCGCCGGGCCGCGCTTCCGCCATCTGGATATACTTGTCTTCCGTGAAGCCGGTGGGAATCACGACGTATTGATAGTCGATGGTTCCCGAAGCTGGAACGCTAAAAGCCGCGGACATGCTCAAAACCACGTCGGGCTTGCCTATGCGCCAGCCCTCCACCCAGGCGATCGCCTTCGGAGCATCCTTCGGGTTCCCAGCCGCGGCGCCGGTGTCCACCCAGTTCACCAGGGTATCGATGTCCGCCTGTGCCAACGTGCGCTCGTTCGAAAATTTTCCGTAATGCGGGTCGGCGAACCACGGGGGCATTTTCTTGGTGGCCACGGCCTGCTTGATGGACTTGGCCCAGGGACGGGCTTCATCATAGGTAAGCAGCGACATGGGCGCCGCTTCACCAGGGCGATGGCAGGTTTGACAGTTCTTTTCCAGGACCGGCAACACATCCTTGTAGAACGTCACCGGTTGTGAAGTAGCCGCGGACACTAACGCGACGGAAGCGACAGACAGACAAAGTAAGCGCATAGACAGCCTCCCGACTGGATCTCTCCCCATGATACGTGAAGTAGGCCAAATTTGGTCCGGCAAAACTGAGCAGGATGCCGCAAACAACCGTTTTTTTTGGGTTGTTTTGATCGATTGGCGGCGAGGAGTCCAATAGTAGTTCTACTTCCTCTGTGGTTTTGCCCAAAAAGATGCCATCGCATGCAAGAACCTCATCCTTATTGGCATTTTCTCCCTTCCAACCCATTGACGAATAGGTTATGATTAGGGATCTTAAACGTCCTGAGCTCCGCGACGATATTATGGCTTACCCAGAGTCCGCCCGTACTGCCCCTTTAAAATCAATCGCTTCCACGAGTCTTGACCTTCCCAGGCTCCGTCAGTTGGCTGGCCGATCGCTCGAGGAGATTGCCTCTAGCACTAAGATAAGTATACGGTTTCTCAGAGCGATCGAATGCGAAGAGTTCGAGAAGTTGCCGGGGGGCATATTTAGTACCAGCTATCTGCGTCAATACGCGATCGCCATCGGTTACGACGAAGCGGCTCTGGTGGCGCATTACCGCGTGAAAATGAACTTGCCGCTCGAGAGCGTCGGAGATGCCCCGCCGGAGAACGGCAACAACCGGAACCGTTTGGATCGCTGGCTTAAGATACCCGTTCAGGCATCGCGTCAACTGTAAAACTCTATTAACTACCGGTTTGCCGAGACCGGCCCCGTCGAAATTGTCGCATCAGTCGCTTGGGCTCATCGCTGTCCCAGGCTTCGACGAAGGCTGGGATTCCGGCGAGTACGGCATCGCGCAGCGGCAAATCCTCCCATCGCCGAATCAGTTTCTTTTGGAGCCGAACCGCGCGAGAGCCGGCTTGAACAATGGAGTCGATCCACTGCTCCACGGCTTCGTCCAGGTCCCGGTTGCTCACTACCTTTTCGATGAATCCCCAGGCCTCCGCATCGGACGCCGAAAAGTTCTCGCCTAGTAAGAGGATCTGCCGGGCGCGACCCCAGCCGACGAGCGCCGGCAGCAGCGCCGCCTCCACCACGGAAGGAATCCCCAACTTTACTTCGGGCATCCCGAAAACAGCCGTATCCGCCGCAATGCGGAGGTCGCAAGCCGCCAGCAGTTCGAAGCCGGCACCCAGGGCATAACCCTGAACCCGGCCGATCACAGGTACCGGCAGATCGCGCAAGGCCTGGCAGCAACGGTGCAGGCGAGTGATAAATGCCTCGGCGGTTGAGGCGTCGAGCGCCGCCATTTCGTCGATGTCCGCGCCGCCGCAGAATGCTTTTTCGCCCGCGCCGGTAAGGACGACCGCCCGCAGTAGTTGATCGGCGGCCAAGCGCTCGATCGCGCTCACGAAATCCGCCATCAGCGAGCTGTTCAGGGTATTGAGCTTGGGTTCGTTTTGAATGCTGACCCAGGCGACCCAGGATCCGTCCTGGCGAAGGTCGGCGCGGACTCCCACGGCGCTCATAGGGCTGATCATACTATGGACGTCGCGAGTTTACGAAACACCACATCCAGGTGGTGCTAATTTGGCGTATTATGGAGTTGAGGTGTTGTGAATTGGGACGATCCTCGATTCTAGTAAGTACCAAGGCGGGCCTCACCACCACCGAAGCGCCCTTCATCGAAGAAGCCCGGCGCAACGGCCAACTCTACGTTAACCAATCCTATGACTTGTATTCCGACGGGAATCATGAAGCGTGGCGAAGGCTGTATGCGCGCATGGTCCCGCGTTGGGAGCGCTATGGCAACGAGCATTTCCTGAAGGGAATCGGCTCGCTGTGTCTCGATCCGGAGCATGTTCCTCGGCTGGAGGACGTCAACCGGTTCCTGAGGCCGCTCACTGGATTTCAAGCCAAGGCGGTCAGCGGATACATTCCCTCCTTTCTATTTTTCGACTGTCTTCGAAATCGCACCTTCCCCACCACGATCACGATTCGCCAGTCCGATAAACTCGACTACCTTCCCGAACCCGACATTTTCCACGACATCGCCGGGCACGTCCCCATGCACACCGACAAGCATTTCGCCGAGACGCTGGTGCGATTCGGCGAGTGCGCCCACACGGCCGCGGATCTGGTCTCCGGAATTCGCGACCCGGAGACACGCGTGCATTGCCTCACCAGCATCATCAAGGCTATGGCGCGGTTTTTTTGGTTCACCATCGAGTTCGGACTGATGCGCGGAAGCGACGGACTGAAAGTGTACGGGAGCGGTTTGCTGAGTTCCCACGGCGAAATCGCGCACGCGATCGAAGCGCCGGAAGTGCAGCGTTTTCCCATTCAGCTCGAATGGGCCATCAATCAGGCTTTCGAGATCGATCACTACCAGCCGCTGCTTTTTGTCGTGGATTCCTTCGATCATCTGTTCAGTCTGGTAGATCAACTCGAGGCATGGATGCAGGCCGGCAGGCTCAACAACGTCGCGCCGGGAGAGCCGGGCGTCAATGAAGAAGATCTGAAGAGCTTCCTTGAAGCCGGCATGGGATAAACTCGCTGGCCCGCTGACGGGTCCCATTCCAAGGCATAATAGAAGCGTGCGCTTCTGGACATTCTTGATTTGTCTCTGCGCGGCCACGTTCGCGGTCCTGGCGCAAAACACTCCTTCCTCCGACGACTCGTGGAAAACATCCGAAACGCTCGGCAAAATCGATCTGTCGGGTCTGACACCGGTCGAGAAAAAAGCTGTGCTCAAATTGCTGCGCGAGCAGGATTGTTCCTGCCTGTGCGGGATGAAAACGGCCGAGTGCGCGATGAAAGACCCGAATTGCTCCTATAGCAAGGCGCTGGCGAAAGTGGCGATCAAGGGGGTCCAGGATGGAAAGAACCTGATCGAAATCAGCAAGGAGATGGACGCGTCGCCCAAGGCGCATCGCCCCAAGCTGCTGGAAGATCCGGTTACGATTCCGGTGAAAGGCGCGCCGGTGCGCGGGCCTAGCGACGCCCGCATCACGTTGGTCGAGTTTTCCGATTTCGAATGCCCCTACTGCTCGGTGGCGGTGAAAGAGGTAGAGGCCATCCAAGCGGCGTATCCCAAGGACATCAAGCTAATCTACAAACATTTTCCGCTTTCGATGCATCCGCACGCGCCGCTGGCCGCCGAAGCGTCGCTCGCGGCCCAGGAGCAAGGGAAATTTTGGGAGATGCACGATCTTCTGTTCGCGAATTTCCGCAGGTTGTCGCGGGAGAACATGCTCGTTTGGGCCGCCCAGATCGGGCTGGACGTGAATAAGTTCAAGGCGGACTTGGATTCGGGCAAGTACAAAGCTGCGGTGGACAAGGACGAAGCCGACGGTGAAACGGCGGGTGTGTATGGAACTCCCGCGTTTTTCATCAACGGCAAGCTGTACAACGGTCCGCTGGCGCTGGCTTCCGTGAAGCCGATTCTGGATGCGGAGCTGAAGGGCGGCGCGAAGCCCAAGATCGTAGCCAAGACCGGCCGTTAGCCGCGCTGTTCGCGACTACAAATTGCCGCGCAGCGCCTGCTCGCGCTCGATCGATTCGAACAGCGCCTTGAAATTCCCCTTCCCGAAGCTGCGGCTGCCTTTTCGCTGGATCACTTCGTAGAACAGCGTGGGCCGGTCTTCGACCGGTTTCGTGAAAATTTGCAGCATGTAGCCTTCGTCGTCGCGATCCACCAGAATGCCTAATTCGGCTAACTGATCGATAGGTTCGTCGATCTTGCCGCAGCGCTTCTCGAGTTCCTCGTAGTAGGCGCCGGGTATCTTTAGAAAATCGATACCTTGCGCCTTCAGCCTCGACACGGTTTGGATGATGTCGTCGGTGGCCATCGCAATGTGCTGCACTCCGGGGCCGTGATAGTACTCCAGATACTCTTCGATCTGGGATTTCTTCTTGCCGACGGCGGGCTCGTTGATCGGAAATTTCACGCGGCCGTTGCCGTTGGACATCACTTTCGACATGAGCGCGGAATACTCGGTGCTGATGTCGTTGTCGTCGAAGTGTTGGTACAGTTGAAAGCCCATCACGTCGCGGTAAAAGCCGACCCAGGCGTTCATTTCTCCCCAGCCGACATTGCCCACCATGTGATCGATGTATTTGAGCCCCACCGGACGCGCGACAGGGTCCGGGCCATCGATGCCGCGAAAGCCGGGCAAGAAGACGCCGCGATAATTCTTGCGCTCGATAAAGCCATGCATGGTGTCCCCATACGCCGCGATGCCGGCGACCTTGACTTGCCCCTGCTCGTCTTCGAGCGTGGTCGGCTCCAGTATGCCGCGCGCGCCGCGCTTCACCGTTTCGCGGTAAGCCGAGTCGGCGTCGTCCACCCACAGCGCGATCTGACGAACTCCGTCGCCGTGCAGCTGGATGTGATCGGCGATCGGTCCGGTAGGCTGAAGCGGCGTGGTGAAAACGAAACGGATCTTGTCTTGCTGGAGCACGTAGGACGCCTGGTCGCGCGTTCCCGTCTCCGGCCCGCGATAGGCCACTAAGCTCATGCCAAAAGCCGCCCGATAATAATAGGCGGCCTGCTTGGCGTTACCCACGTAAAACTGCACGAAGTCGGTGCCGTTCAGGGGGAGAAAATCGGTGGGCGCTCGTTCAGCGGGCGGCTTCTCGACTATGGGTTGCATAATACCTCAGATATTTTATTGACGGCTTCGACGCAAAGCTGGTTATCCTCATCCGTGCCGGTGGAGATGCGAACCGCGTTCGGTAATCCAAAAGCGGTAAGCGGCCGGACGATGATTCCTTGAGTTAGCAACTCGCGCGTAAGTTGCGCCGCCTGATCCGCTCCCGCGAGCGCGATCATAACGAAATTCGCCTCGGATGGAACCACGTGCAGTCCCAACGCCCGGAAAGACGCCGTCAGGAAACGCAGGCCGCGCGCGTTCAGTTCGAGCGAGCGATGCAGAAACTCCTTGTCGCCCAACGCCGCGATACCGGCCGCCTGCGCCACGCTGCTCGGTTCGAACGGAAGCTTTACCTTCAGCAGATTCGCGATCAAGTCTTCATGCGCGAAGCCGTAGCCGATACGCACGCCGGCCAAACCGTAAATCTTGGAGAAGGTTCTCAGCGTAATGACGTTGTCATAGCGATAGTGCATCGAATCGGGATAGCGCGGGTTATCCTGGGCGTACTCGAAGTAAGCCTCGTCCAGGATGATCAGCGCGCGCTCCGGCACGTGACTGTAAAACTCGTCGAATTCGTGCTTGGAAAAAATGGAGCCGGTCGGATTGTTCGGATTGGCGAGATAGACGATCTTGGTGCGCTGGTTGATCTCGCGAGCGAGCGCGGGAAGGTCGTAGTGCCAATCGCGATAAGGCACGGTCCGGTATTTGACGCCGCGCGATTTCGCCAGCACCTGAAATCCGATGAACGCGGCTTCGGTGGTCAGCACTTCGTCCTCGTCGCACAGAAACGTGCGGATGATGTTGGACATGATGCCTTCCGAACCGCTGCCGGCGATTACGTTGTCGATTTTGAGATCGAACTTTTCCGCCAGCACCCGGCGCAGATCGATGCCGCCGTTCGGGTATCGGTGCAGACCAGGGAGCGTCTTGGCGATGGCTTCCAGCGCGAGCGGCGACGGTCCCAGAGGGTTCTCGTTGGAGGCCAGCTTGCTGACGCGAGCGAGGCCGTACTCGCGTTGCACCTCGTCCGCATTTCGGCCGGCTTCATAGGGCCGCAATGACTCGATATATGGCGGCACTAACGCCATCTTGGCCATCCATCTCCAGTTTGGCACAGGCCGTCGAACCCGACTCGGCGCGCCGAAGCTAGAATGGCATGTGTAACCCGCAAGGAGCTCCAAGCTTGAATCTCACGCATCTTTTCGATCTTTCGCTGGTGGGCCGCCGAGACGCGGCCGCGCTCGAATTTCAAGCCGCCACCTATACGTTCGGCGATCTCGACGCGCGCAGTAATCGGCTGGCACAACTGCTGCGGCGGCGCGGCGTCGAAACGGGCGATCGGCTGTGCGTCTACCTGGTGAATTGCGTAGAGATGATCGACATTTATCTGGCCTGCGCGAAGCTGGGTGTCATCTTCGTTCCGATCAATATTCTGTATCGCGACCGCGAGATCGCGCATATCCTGGGCGACGCCGAACCCGCCGCCGTGGTAGCGAACGGCGAAGTCCCGACCACTGTGCCCGTCTGGACGCCGGCGGAACTGAGCGCGGCAGCGGCGAATCTACCCAATGAGCGCCCGGCGCTCGCTTTGGACGGCGATACGCCCGCGGGCATCATCTACACGTCCGGCACCACCGGCGCGTCCAAGGGCGCTGTGCTCACGCACAACAATTTCGCCGCCAACGCCATCAACCTGCTGGCGTCCTGGCAGATCACCGCGGCCGACCGGTTCCTGCTCGCGCTGCCGCTCTTCCACGTACACGGGCTCGGCAACGGTTTGCATTGCTGGCTCGCAAGCGGATGCCGGATGCGGCTGCTGGAGCGTTTCGAGCATCACAAGGCCGCGGCTGAATTTCTCGATTTCCGCCCCACGTTGTTTTTCGGCGTACCCACCATCTACGTCCGCTTGCTCGAGATTCCCGAAGCCGAGGCCCACCAGATCGGCGCGGCGATGCGCCTGTTTGTTTCCGGATCCGCGCCGCTCTCCGCGCAGGTGTTCGAAGAATTTCGATCCCGCTTCGGCCACGCCATCCTGGAGCGCTACGGCATGAGCGAAAACATGATGAACATGAGCAACCCCTATTTGGGCGAGCGCCGCCCGGGCAGCGTCGGCTTGCCTCTGCCCGGCGTCTCGGTTCGCTTGCTGGACCCGGAAGGACGGCTGGTGGCCGACGGCGAGACCGGCGAAGTTTACCTCAAGGGTTCGAACGTTTTCGCCGGTTACTGGCGGCGCGAAGAGGCCACGCGCGCAGCCTTCGTCGATGGCTATTTTAGAACCGGCGATCTGGCGGTCCGGTCCCCTGACGGTTACTACAGCCTGTGCGGACGCAAGAGCGATCTGATCATCTCCGGCGGTTTCAATATTTACCCGCGCGAGATCGAGGAGTTCCTGGAGGAGCAGGATGGCGTGTCGGAAGCGGCCGTCACAGCCCGCCCCGATCGCGTTCGCGGCGAGGTTCCTGTGGCCTACATCGTCGTGAGCAAGCCGATCGCACCGGCCGACCTCGAAGCAATCTGCCGAGAGAAACTGGCTTCGTTCAAGGTTCCGCGAGAGTTCATCGTGGTCGATAAGCTTCCCCGCAACGCGTTGGGGAAGGTCCAGAAACACTTGATCAAACCCTCGTGAGCTTTCCCGGCGCCGCGAAACCCTAAAATAAGGATTGGCCTCCGCAACCTCTTCGGCCCGCGGCACGTGGAGTCCACTGGCGTTCACCTGGTTTCGCTGGCTGTGGATCGCTTCCGTCGCATCCAACATAGGAACCTGGATGCAGAACGTGGGTGCGGCTTGGGCCATGACCACTCTCGCGGGTTCCCCCATGCTGGTGGCGCTGGTGCAAACAGCCACTAACCTTCCTGTCTTCCTCTTGGGAGTGCCTGCCGGGGCGATCGGCGACATTATCGACCGGCGCAAGCTTCTGCTGGTCACCCAAGCCTGGATGCTGATTGCGGCAGCGGTTCTGGGAGTGCTTACGCTTACCGGGACCAGCGGCCCGTGGACGCTGCTCTCGCTTACCTTCGCGCTCGGCCTGGGCGCGACCATGAATGGTCCCGCCTGGCAGGCGATCATGCCGGAACTGGTTCCGAGGCAGGAACTGGCGTCCGCCATCGCTCTGAATTCGGCCGGTTTCAACCTGGCGCGCGCGGTAGGGCCGGCGCTCGGCGGCTTAGTGGTGGCCGCCATCGGGACCGGCGCGGCATTCGTCTTGAACGCCGTCTCGTTCGTCGGCGTGCTGATCGTGCTTTATCTTTGGAGGCGCGCGCCGGAGCATGCCTCCACTTCCACCGAGAGCGTGGTCGCAGCGATGTGGGCCGGAGCGCGCTACGTTCGCTTCGCTCCGACCATGCACTCCGTGTTGATTCGATCGGGCACCTTCGTGCTTTCCGCCAGCGCGCTTTGGTCCATCCTTCCGCTGGTCGCCAAAGTGGAACTGCACCGCGAAAGCAGCGGATATGGAGTCTTGCTCGGTTGTCTTGGCGTCGGCTCGATCCTGGGGGCATTGATCATCGGCCGATTACGGCGACTATTTTCGGCGGAGGTAATCGTCACGTGGTCGGTCGCGTTGTTTGGCCTGGCGAATGTGGCCCTGGCCTACCTGTCGCGATTCGACGTCGTGGCGCTGGTGATGCTGGCCGGAGGCGTGGCTTGGATGGCGGTAAATTCCAGCCTTAACACCGCCGCTCAAACGTCGCTTCCCGCTTGGGTGCGGGCGCGCGGACTGGCCGTTTATCTTTTAGTTTTCCAAGGCGCGATGGCGGTGGGCAGCGTGGTCTGGGGCGACGTGGCCACCCGCTTCGGCTTGCGCGCCACGCTACTCATCGCCGGAATCACGTTGTGCGTGGCCGCCGTGGCTACGGCCCGTCTGCCGCTTTCGAGCATTCGCGAAGTGGATACTACCCCGTCGCTGCACTTGCCGGAGCCTACTCTGCTGGTGGAGCGGCCGCTGGATCATGGACCGGTGCTGGTCACCGTCGAGTACTTGATCGAACCGGCGCGAAGCGCTGAGTTTCACCGCTCGATGCAGGGCATGAGACGAATCCGGCGACGCGACGGCGCCTCTCGCTGGGGTTTATTCGAAGATGCCGCCACGCCGGGCCGTTATCTCGAAACGTTCGTCGTGGCAAGCTGGGCGGAGCATTTGCGCCAGCACGAACGTATGACGGTGTCCGACCGCGAGTGGGAAGACGCCGCTCGCGCTTTTCACCTCGGACCGGATGCGCCCAAGGTCACGCACTGGATTGCCGGACACGGGTGAAGACTGCCCCGTTTAAGGATGAACGTTGAGCGTGATGTTCGCTTGCGTTGCGTTCCCGCCGATGGTTACAACCACAGGAACCGCGGCGCCGGTGGTGCTGCCCGTCGGAATCACGACATTCATTTGCAGCAGGCCTAGAATGGAGCCGACCAGCGGACCGGCATAGCTAACTGTAGCGTCGGCGCCGCCGATGGTCACGGTCGGCAGGGGACTGACTTCCGGCAGCGGATTCAGACTCGAAGGGATGATGTATCCGGTGTTCGACGCTCCGTTGACTCCCGAGAGCGGCGTGGCGTTGTAGTTGCCCTCGCCGGTCACGTACAGCAATACGGTGTCGCCGATATTGCACGGAGCCGTGGTGCCGTTGAGCGTGTAAGCATCCGTGGTGGAGTTGTAATTCAGCGCCGCCGCCTGGCCGGAGCCGGAACCGTCGGCCGTAAAAATTCCGGGCGCCGTGGCTGCGGTAGTGACCGTGGAATTGGCCGCGGGATTGGTCCCATTCGTGACGACCACTGCCTTGTTGGCGCCTATAGTGACCTCATAAGGCACTTGGGCGCTGATCTGATTTTGGCTGACGTAAATGAGCGGGGCATTTTGCCCATCCACGGTAACCGAAACGCTGCTTACCGATGTGGCCACGTATCCGTTCGAGATCGTCATGCCGGCGGGCGTGGCCGGGCCGATGTTGGCGCCGAAGATGGTGATGAGTTCGCCTGGACTCACGGCGGCGCCGGTATAACTCGCGGCGTTCACGATTCCGGAAATAGTGGGCACGCTGGCGACGGCAACTTGTGATGCCGCCGAATTCCCTCCCGGCGCCGGATTGGACACGAGCACGTTCAGATTTCCGGCCGCCGTCAGCAGCGTGGCGGGCACTACCGCCAGCAAAGCCGTGGGACTCACTATTGTTGTGGTGAGCGCCGTGGTGACGCCTTGCACCATCGCCACCGTCGCACTGTAGAAGTTCGTTCCGTAGACGGTAATGGTTTGCGCAGGGCCGTTGACGGGCAACGTGCTGGGCCAGATGGCGGTAATGGTCGGCGCGGTGCTGTTCACAGTGAAGTCGACCGTGATGTTCTGCGACTTGGCGGTGACGGACGCGCCCGACGCCACCACCGTGATCTTGCCAACGTACGCGGCCGATTGCGGCGCCAGGGTGGCCGCATTCACAGCCACCGTGAGCGTCACCGGATCGCCTGGCAGAGCCACGCCCACTGCCGGTGTGACGGTCATCCAAGCCGAGCCCGAAGTAGCCGTGTAGGAGATCGGCGCCCCGTTGGTGGAAAGAGTTACGGTTTGCGTCGCCGGCGTGATCGGCGGCGCGGTGAAGGTGAGCGACGTGGCGCTTAAGGTTAGGGTGGAAGGCGGCTCGGTGACCGTTAATGTCACCGGCACGCTCAACGGGTTTGCAACGCCGGTCACGGTTACGGTGACGGCAGCGGTGTAGATGCCTACCGG
>Ga0302325_10001033_pt1 | contig 73104 bp, 54 predicted proteins | sample Palsa_T0_2_FD_201948 | JGI IMG/M metagenome (GOLD analysis project Ga0302325, IMG submission 201948) | Peat permafrost microbial communities from Stordalen Mire near Abisko, Sweden - Palsa_T0_2 | ecosystem: Environmental > Terrestrial > Soil > Palsa > Peat permafrost | place: Sweden: Abisko...
ACCGCACGGGAGCGTATGCTTAACCACAGCATCACACGGTCGTTACCCGCGCCGGTGTTGTCGATTCCCGCTTAAACGGTTGAATCGCTTGCGGTTGATACCACCCACCCAAAGATCTGCGGTTTCTCTTTGTCGCATTTAACAGTTGAGGTTCCGACGGGTGGCACGGTAGCGCACCACCCATCGACGAGCCTGTTACTAGTTCTGAAGCGTGATGGTTACTCCATTCGCGCTGAACGCGTTGCTCTTGATGGTGATCGTGTCGCTTACCGGTGACGCTGAGCCGGAGTATTTGTAAGTCAAGCTGCACTGAGCACCGGCAGCGATCGTTTTTCCGCTACAACCATCAGTGGTTACCGAGAACGGGCTGGTTGGCGCCGTGATCGTGATGTTTTGCAGCGACAAGTTCCCGGTGTTGGTGATGGTTGTGGTGATTGACTGGTTAGCGGCGGTGAACGTCATCACACCGGCGTTCACCATCAACTCGTTTACAGTTCCGTTGAGGTCGGTGACAAAGATGTCGCCGGACCCGTCCATAATGATGCCGGTCGGGTTGACGAGGCCAGTCAAAGGCAGCTGGGTGGTGCGGTTGCTGGCCGAGTGATTGGCCGGCACCATGAGCACGCGCGCGCCGCTATCGGTGAAGAACAGATCGCCGTTGGGATCGAAGGCCATACCTGCAGGCGAATTAAGGGTGCATGGGCTCACCGTACCGTCGCAGGGCGAGATGGAGATTGCTGTTCCACCTGCGCCGCTGAGCGGAATCTCAAGAATCTGGCTGGTGGTGGAAGGCGAGTTCTGGTTTCCTCCGTCAGCCACATATAGATTGGCGCCTGCGTTATCGACCGCCAGCCCTTGCGGGAAAATCAGGCTGGCGCCACCGAGGTTTAACAGGCTCGGCGTGTACGATGCGAAGGTTTCCCCAGGTATCTGAATGATGCGTGGGGTGCTGCCTGCATCCGCAATAAACATATTGCCGCCTAAGTCCGCTCTGGTGGCTAGCGGGAGCGAGAGCGTGTAGGTGCCAGTCCCCACGGTCGTTTGTACCAGCGACGGATTGAAGCTGTACACCTTTGTTGCGTTAGCGTCCGCCACCACCATGTTGCCGAAAGCGTCGAATGTCAGGTCGCTGGGATAAACCAACTTGGTTGGGGTGGCTGCGATGAAGGTGCTCAACGTTCCCCCGGCAAGCTTATCGATCTGCCCCTGATTGGGTGAGCTGGTAGTGTAAGTGCCATTGGCGATGTACAGGCTCGCGTTGGCGATGTCGTTGGGGTTAAAGGTCAAGCTTTGTGGTTGCAACAGTGCCTTGTTCAGGACCGACGTCTGGGCACTGCTCAGCGAAATCTGAGCCGCGGCACCCAAGCCGGAAACGAACAGGTAGAGTGTGGGTTCAGCACTTAGCCCTGTGGGCGTGAAGTTGACCGACACGGCTCCTTTGCGGATCCCGGGCAAGCTTGGCTTGTAGGCGATGTCAAAGAAGCAAACGGTCCCCTGAGGCAGCGGCTGGTTGGCCAGCGCAGTCGGGGTCGAGCCCTCATAGCACTGGACACCGTTATCGATGAAGTCACCGATCGATCCACCAACCGGATCGAAACTGTAGGTTAAGGTCCCGGCCTGAGTGAAGGTGTAGGGCACGTCAAAGGTAGTCACAGCCCCCACCGTGGTGTTTTGGGCTCCGAATACCGGCTTGAGCAAGTTAATGGCCGCCGTATTGCTGTTGGCGACATAGTTGGTGTCGCCTGAATAGCTCAGGGTTACGGTGTTGGCTCCAGGAGAGAAGAAGAAGCTGTTTACGCTCAGTAATGCCGACGAACTCGAACCCGATCCAGGTGTGAGCGTGCCGGTGGCTAGGGTCTGGGCGCCGAACTTCACCGTAACAGTCCCAGTCGGAGCAGCCTTGTTTCCATTAATGGTAACGGTGTACGGAGTTGGTTGGCTGAAGTAACAGCATTCGTCCGTAGGATACCCGGCAGACCCACCGACAGAAGTAGCGCCGGTCGTACCCACCACCAGCTGCACGGTTCCCGTCACGCTGTTGAAGTCAGTCGTATTGGTTGGAGTAAACACTACTTGCAAAGTATAGGTGCCGGCCGGCAGTACCTGTCCGGCTGCCGGAGCGGGGTTGGGAACAACTGTATAGTTATAGTTCCCGGCCAGAGCGCTACCCTGGAACGTGACCGTAGCATCGAGCTGGGTGCCGCTCAGTGCGGTCCCGACCGGGATCGCTGCCGGCGTGGGCCAGTTCAGGATCGGGGTAGCCTTGGTCACGAGGATGGTCGTGCTACCGGTGGCGCTGTTATAGCCTTGGGTGTCGGTTGGCGTGAACACGACCGATAGCGGATTGGTGCCCACTGGGAGAATGGTGCCCGCAGGCGGCGTGTAGGCGTAGGTGCCAGGCACGACAACCTGGTTATTGGTGCCGAAACCAAGCGCCATGATGACCACATTCCTGGTATTAGGCAGAGTGACACTCACCAGCTGCCTGGTGGGATCGGCAGGAATCTGATACCCGTACAGCCGATAAGTTCCTGTTACGCTTCCACCACTCTTGGTGTTTGCGTGGTTGGTGGTAGCGACCACGGTCTCGCCTGCGAAAGAGCCGGCCGTCGAGGTCCATGCGCTCATATTGATGGTTTGCGTTACCGGGTTGCCGCTATCGTTATAAGTAAGAATGAACGGCGCGCCGCTGACGCTGTTGATCGCAGCGCCAATGAGATAAACGCTGGAGTAATTTCCCGGCTGGGTCAAGGTGTAGACCGCGCCATTGGTGAGCGCATTGGGAACCGTGGGCTGACCCAGGGTAAAGGTAGTGCCCTGATAATTCACCTCGCCGTCCGTCGCCTGGGTGCCCAGGTTCAACTCATTGTAAGAGAATGCGTTGCCTGAGCCATCAAAGCCGGCGAGACCGAAGGCTGTGCCGTCAGTGGAGGTCGAAACCACCAACAACTGACTGGTAGGAACAACCGGTGTGGGCTGTGCGGTGGCCATGGCGACCGCATCCAGCTGGGTTGAACTCAGCGGGGTTCCGTAGGTGATCGGGGCCGGCGTCGGCCAGGAAATGGTCGGCGTGGTGATGGTAGCTGGAGCCACAACCGTGAGGTATACGGTATCAGTGGCGGTGGTGTAATCCACTGTGTCGTTCGGGGTGAAGGTCACATTGAGCGGATCAGCATTTCCTACCGGTTCAATCGTGCCCGAGGGAGGGTTGTAAACGAAAGTTCCGGGGATGGCAGGCGTGCCCAGATCCATCGACAGCATCACAATATTGCGAGTATTCGGCAGCTGGACGCTCTGCACCGTCTTGGTGGAATCGAGCGGAATATCATAGCCGTAGACGCAAACGGAATCCGGTTGCGTAGTCCCGTTCTCGTAGTTTCGTTTCTCACTGCAGTTGATGACTGACTCACCCGGCCACCCTGCGGCGTTAAACCAATCGCTCATATTCTGGTTGAAGGTAAAGGTGGTGCCGTCGGTGTAAGTCACAATAAATTGCTGGGCGGCGTTAATGTTATTCACCATCGCCCCCAACATGTACAGGTCGGTGAAGTTGCCGGCCGGCAGATTGATCACCAGCCCCGCCGACGCACCCGTGGGGGTGGCGATTGCATCCTTCGCATTGGGTGGGCCAATGGTGAAGGTGTTGCCGTTCCACACCACCGTCGAGCCGAGCGTAGTGGTGGAATAGGAGTATCCATCGTTGTCGAAGCTGTTCGCAGTCGTATAAGTGGAACCCGGCTTATAGATACCGTAGACGTTGTAGGGAAGCGGTACTGAGATGGTGCCCGAGGTGGCGGTCGCATCCAGCTGGAACCCGCTGAGCGGCGTTCCGTAAGAAATCGGGGTAGGTGTAGGCCAGATAATGACCGGCGCGGCCTTGTTCACAACCAGCTGTACGGTCGCGGTTTGCGTCTGGTAGAGAGTATTTGTCGGAGTGAAGGTTACGGATAAGGTCGCGGTACCGGCGGGAAGAATCGTACCCGCGGCAGGTGTATAGACGTAGGTACCGGTTTGAGCCACTCCGTTGACGGTATCGGTCGCATCCAGCTGTGTGCTGCTCAGTGGAGTGCCGTAGGTGATCGCAGCGGGTGTATTCCAGGTCAGGGTCGAGGGAAACAAAGTCGAACCCGTTACCGTGTTGCTGGTGCTGGCAGCGAACGCGCAATCACCAGCATAGGAGGCCGTGAAGCTGTCGTTGGCGTTGAAAGGAAGGGTCACATTGAGCACCGCTACACCACTGTTGAGGGGAGCGGTGCCGAGGGTGGTCCCTCCATTCTTGAAAGTGACGTTTTCTCCGTTGGTGGTGGTGGAACCGTATGCTGACGGAGTGAGTGTGGCCTGCAGCATAACCTGCTGGCCAACCTGATTATTGGCCGGATTGACGGTCAGGGCCAGACCGGTCGTTTTGATATTGGGAGTGAAGGTTTGTGGCGCTGAAGTACTTAGACCATAGTTACTGTCGCCGCCATAGCTCGCGACCACGGATTGCGTGCCGCATCCAAAGATACTGATGTTACTGATCGACGCTGACTCTGATTGACCAGACAGCAGTACAGTCAAACCGGCATTGGTGACGGCGGTTATATCGACACGATCGTCGCCATTGATATCTCCCACGGTGGCGAAGATGGCAGGGTTGCCTACCGTGTAATAATTTGCCGGCTGAAAGGTGCCGGTGGCAGAACCCAGCAATATGCCTACGTTGGTGCCGTTGGCTGAGATGATGTCCGGGTTGCCGTCCCGATTGAAATCCCCGATGGTCAGATAGTACGGACCACTGTTCATGGCGTACTTCGCCGGGGCGCCGAAGGTGGGCGTCGCGGTACCCTGGTTGAGGGCGACATAGACTGAGTTATCCGGGGCACTGGTGGTTGCCAGGTCGGGGAAGCCGTCATGATTAAAGTCACCGAGCGTAACCGAGCCTACCTGGCTGGAGCCGATGGCGAACGGGATATATGGCTGGAAGGTTCCATCGCCATTGCCCACCAGAATGCTGACCGAACCGGTTCCATCCGAGGCAACCGCAAGATCCAGAAATCCGTCCTGGTTGATATCCCCGACCACGACATTCCATGGTCTAGTGCCAACTGTATAAGGCACCGGTGCCTGGAACGTCCCGTCGCCATTGCCGAGGAGAATCACAACCTGGTTCAGAACAGAATTGGTGGCCACCAGATCGGCCACACCGTCGCGGTTGAAGTCGCCCGAAGCCAGCAGTCTCGACCCTGAGGGCCCGGTGGTGGCAACCGGGAAGTTCTTGGGAGTCTGGAAGGTTCCATCTCCGTTGCCGAGGTAGATGTTGACGCTGCCGATGGAGCCCGGCCCGGATGCGCTGAGTACGGCAAGGTCTTGATTGCCGTCCTGGTTGAAGTCGCCCACCACGACCGCGGTGGGCTCAAAAGGATAGGGGGGCGTAAGCGAGGTACCGTTGGTAAAGGTGCCGTCACCCTTACCGAGTAGGATGATGATCGGACCGCTGTTGGTGGGAACCGCAAAATCCGGCCGGCCGTCGTTGTTGAAGTCACCTTCCGCCGGTCCGATGGTGTTGGCGGTGTTACCGTTATTCATTCCGGTGATGGGATAATTCGTCGGGGCCGTGAAACCGTTCTGTAGGGTCGCAGCATTCAGAGGCGCTGAACCCAGAACAAAATTTGCCGTGGTGTCGGTAAACGTGACAGTTCCCGTTGGCGCCGAAGGGCCGAAGGCGGATACGGTTCCGGTAAAGGAATAAGGCCCGGTGCCGGTCGTTGCCAACGCTGTCGCGGACAAATAGGGGATGACAAAGTTCACCGCCTGCGCAGGGGAAGAGCTGGTCGCAAAAAAAGAGGTGCCGCTATAGATGGCTTGGAATTGATGGATTCCCACTCCGCCGACTTCTGTTCGCAAAATCGCCGTGCCGGCATTGCCGTTGGTGGATTGAACCTGAACCGTGCCCAGGAGTTCGCTGACCCCGTTATAGGTATCAGTGAAGCTCACAGTTCCCCCGGCAATGGTGTACTCCGTGGCCAAAATTTGCGCCGTCAGGGTGATGACGGCCCCACTGTTCGGGTTATCGGGCGCGGTTAACAGCGAGGTAGTCGTGGTTGTTAACGCCCATGCCGCAGGCACGGCAGTCACCAACGCGAGAGCGCTCAAGAGCACTGGCACCAATCGGCCCAGAGATATCTGTCGGGAATTCAAACGGCGCCTAAGAGCTACGATGGGAAAGTGCGTCATGGGTTTTGAAGCTCCAATTTCTACGTTTTTGTTCGCCAGCGTGATCAAAAGAAACGAACGCTTGACAAAGAAGGCAGTAATACATCGCAGTGGTCCTGTTGGCGCACCTGTAGTCATGAGCTGTAGCGGTTAGCGTCAACTGCTGGAGAATACCTTCGGTCTTGACACATTGTTATTACCCTTATGGGGGATTTAGGAAGGGGGTTCACCTTTTGGCAGCAGGAGGCTCCTTGCTTGCAACTTCCGGGTAACAAAGGCGTATTGACTGCTCTGTCATCGTCCATCGAGTCACTGGTATCCTTCCCCAGGACCGCCAAACAGGAGCGCGCACAGAGCGAAAATCCCTATGGACAAGAGAGAATTTTTGAAAACATCCGGCGTTTTCCTTGCCGGCACAATTTTGTCGCCCTTGGGCTCGGGTGAGCAGCCAACAGCGCCGCGCACAAACTGGTCAGGGAATTACACCTACGGCGCTCGCCAACTGCATGAGCCTCAGACCCTTGAAGAAGTGCAGCAGGTGGTCAAGCGGGCAAAGAAACTACGGGCGTTGGGGGCGCGCCACTCTTTCAATGGGATCGCCGACAGCACCGAAAACCAGATCTCGCTGGCCCACCTCAACCAGATGAATCTGAACCGGGAGGCAGGCACGGTGACCGTCGGAGGAGGCGTAACCTACAGCGAGCTGGCTCCTTATCTTGATGGCCAGGGTTACGCCCTCCCTAATCTGGCCTCTTTACCCCATATTTCCGTCCCCGGCGCGATCGCCACGGCCACCCACGGCTCGGGCAATAAGAATGGCAATCTGGCCACGCCTGTGTCTGGCCTGGAGCTAGTCACGGCCGGGGGTGAGTTGCTGACTCTGTCCCGGGAGCGCGATGGGGAGCGGTTCCACGGGGCAGTGGTGAACCTGGGCGCGATCGGCATTGTCACCAAGGTCACGCTCGACGTGCAGCCGACCTATAAGGTCGCGCAAGTGGTCTATCAAAACCTGTCTATGGATCAATTAGAGGGCCACCTGGACGAAATCTTTGCCAGTGCCTACAGCGTCAGCCTGTTTACTGACTGGCAGAATCACCGCATTAGCCAGGTGTGGGTGAAACGCCGCGTTTCCGCGGAGAGCGCACCGCACTTCGAGCCCGAGTTGTTTGGCGCCACGCTGGCCGCGCAAAAGCTGCATCCGCTCGCCGGGCACTCCGCCGAAAGTTGTACCGAACAATTGGGTATCCCTGGCCCCTGGTATGATCGGCTGCCCCACTTCCGCATAGGCGCCACCCCCAGCAGCGGGGCGGAATTGCAATCCGAGTACCTCATTCCCCGGGAAAAGGGTTACCAGGCCATACTGGCCATTGAGCAACTTCGAGAGCACGTGACTCCTCATCTGTTTATCTCGGAATTGAGGACCATTGACGCAGATGATTTGTGGATGAGCACTGCCTATCGACGGCCGTCGATGGCCATTCACTTCACCTGGAAGCCGGAGTGGCCGGCGGTGAAGAACGTGCTGCCCCTGATTGAAGAGAAGTTAGCGCCCTTCGGTGCTCGTCCCCATTGGGGCAAGTTGTTTGCCATGAACGCTTCGCGGATCAAGCCCCTTTATCCGGAAATGGCCAGATATCAAGAACTTCTGGCCCACTACGACGCCAAGGGCAAGTTCCGCAATCGCTTCATCGAAAGCAATATTTACGGAGCTTGATCGGCTTCCGCCGCCGCGGGGTCAACGCTCGGATGGGTGGCCCAGGTCCCGCGAGGAAAAGTCGCAAACCGCTTGAGCAGCGGCCACCAGGGCTAAAGCCCTCAATTATTTATGGAGCTTTCTCGCGGGTTTGAAAACCCGCTTCCCCGGACTGAAGTCCGGGGCTGGCACGAATTGGCAGCGAATCAAGCTGTAGCCCGCACCAAAGTATGGCGGGTGAGGGGATTGGCAGCGCTGAGATCCGCAGGGCTCTCAGTCCGAGAACAATTCGAGCAGTTCCGACCCGACTAAAGTCGTGCCCTGATACAAAACCAAACCGAAGGTGCCAGCCCCGGACTTCAGTCCGGGGGAGCGGGTTTTCAAACCCGCGAGAAAGCTCCGTAAATAATTGAGGGCTTTAGCCCTGGTGGCCGTTGCTCAAGCGGTTTGCGACTTTTCCGCAGCCTGCAAAGGCCTGGGATCCTTCACGAATTGCGGGATGGCTTAAAACCGCACCCTTCGACCCGGGTCTCAAAAGCGAGACCTGGGCCACCCCTCTGGGTCGAGGGTCTGCGGACCACAGACTCGTTTGATCCTGAGGAGATCGGTCTACCGGATGTCTTCTTCCGGTTCGCGCAAGACTTCTTCCTCGATCTCCATGTCTCGATACTCGTGTGAGTCGAATACCTGGCCACAATCCAGACATTCGACATATTCGACGTCCTCTTCACGCGCTACGACGCGCACTTTGGGGTGTTTGCAGGCGGTGTCCATCTGGAGGTCTGATTGTGAGTGTGCTTCTCGGCAAGATTGTACCCGCCGGATTCAGCCTGTCAAATGAGTTTCTGCGTTTCCGTCACCGACGGGTGTTTTTTCATTAAAAAGGACGGGTTCTCACGTTAACTCGAGAGCTCGGTAACGGTACGCACCTGCTCCGATTTGAGGCCGGCATCGTCGAGTTTGCCGAAAATCATTTTTCCCGATGCCGTCTGCAAGACACTGGTCACCGTGATTTCCACGGCCCGCCCAATCATGCGCCGCGCATGGTCGACCACCACCATGGTCCCATCATCCAGGTAACCGACACCCTGGTTGTATTCCTTGCCCTCTTTCAGCACCACTATGTTCATCTTTTCCCCAGGCAACACCAGCGGCTTCAACGAATTAGCCAGGTCGTTCAGGTTCAGCACGCGCACCTGGTGCAATTGAGCCACTTTGCTCAGATTGAAATCATTGGTCACGATGGGAGCGGCCCGTTTCTTCGCCAGTTCGATCAGTTTCAGATCAACTTCGCGCAGCTGGGGAAAATCGTCTTCAATGATCTGGACGGAGAGCAAGGGGTTAGCCTGCATCTTCTGCAAAATATCCAGCCCTCTGCGTCCGCGCTGGCGGCGGGAATTGTCAGAGGAATCAGCCACCGTCTGCAGCTCGCGCAACACAAACTCGGGCACCAGCAGCGTTCCCTCCAGGAACCCGGTGTCCACCACGTCCGCTATGCGGCCATCGATGATGGCGCTGGTGTCGAGGATTTTGAGGCTGCGCTTACCGCCCGCCCCTCGTTCGCCGGCAAAAAGTTCGGCCAAGCCCCCGGTAAAGTTCAGCAAGTCACCCTTGCTCGCCCCCACCATCAGCCCGATATATGACATCAGCATGAGCACAAATAGCTGCAGTAAAGCCCGGGTTCCCCCCGCAGGCAGGCTTCCACCCAGCACCATACCGAACAGGGCCGCCCCTGCGATCCCCAACAGGCTGCCCAGCACCGCGCCCAGAAGGCGCTTGATGCTCAGGGCTCGGACGCGCAACTCAAAGACGATCACCGCGGCGGCAGCCATCGCGCCCAGGATCGCCGAGGTCCAGGGCTGTAACCCGAAAGGGCGAAGAAAGAAACACGCGGCGGTAAGAACGACAACAAAGAGAACGCGGATGACAGCGAGATCCATGGTGCTCCAAGCGACCACCGGAGTATACCGACGGCACAGGCTTTGGGGCAAAAAGAAATCCCGGAGCCGCCTCAAAAGCGGCTTCGGGATAGAACGATCTCAGAAGTCCTGGGGGCCGGTAATCCTTAGTATTTGGGTACCCTGGGATCGATTTGCTCGCTCCAGGCCTGGATTCCGCCGGCTAGGTTCTTTACTTTGAAGCCGGCCTGCTGCAGGAACTCAGCTGCTTTCTGGCTGCGGCCGCCCATCTTGCAATGGGCGACAATTTCTCGCTCGCGATCCAACTCCCCTACCCGTTTCTGCAGATCACCCAGGGGAATAAGATACCCACCGATCTGGGCAATCTTGAACTCATGCGGTTCGCGGACATCGAGCAGGAAATAATTCCTGCCCGCGTCCTGCTGCTGCTTGAACGCAGTAACGTCGAGCTGCTCGATACCGTTGATCTGTACCGCATCCTTCGCCGGCGGTGGCTGAATGCCACAGAACTGCTCATAATCGATGAGCTGGGTGACCGTCGGATGGGTTCCGCATACCGGGCAATCCGGGTTCTTGCGCAATTTCAGCTCCCGGAAGCGCATGCCAAGTGAATCCACCAGCAGCAGGCGCCCGATCAGCGGGTCGCCCACACCCAGGATCAACTTAATGACCTCAGTCGCCTGGATAATACCGACCAACCCGGGGAGGATGCCAAGCACCCCGCCTTCGGCGCAGGAAGGAACCAGCCCCGGTGGCGGCGGTTCGGGATACAGGCAACGGTAGCAAGGTCCCTGCTCGGTGGCGAAGACGCTAGCCTGTCCTTCGAAGCGGAAAATCGAACCGTAAACGTTGGGCTTTCCGCTCAACACGCAAGCGTCATTGACCAGGTAGCGGGTGGGAAAGTTGTCGGTGCCATCGGCTACGATATCGAAATCCTTGAATATCTCCATAGCATTGGAGCTCAACAACATGGTGTTGTATTTCACGATATTCATGTGCGGATTCAGGCCTTTGAGCTTCTCTTCTGCCGAGTCCAGCTTCAGCCGGCCTATGTCTTTGGTGCTGTGAATGATTTGCCGCTGCAGGTTGCTCGAGTCGACGACGTCGAAATCGACCAGCCCCAGCGTACCCACTCCTGCCGCAGCCAGGTAGAAGGCCAGGGGCGAACCCAAACCGCCGGTGCCCACACAAAGGACCCTGGCTGCTTTGAGCTTCTGCTGCCCTTCCATGCCCACTTCGGGCAGGATCAGGTGGCGGGAATAGCGCGCGATTTCGTCATTGTTGAGCGACGGCAGTGCCACCGCGGGAACTTCGGTCAGGGTCGCCATGTCTACGCCTCCGGCAATCGATGGAATGATGGACAAGCTGTCGCTGTCCTTGACTGCCGTATTCTCTTTCTCGCCCAGATAGCGGATGTCTTCGTCGTTCAGGTAGACGTTCACGAAAGCGCGGAGCTTGCCATCCTCTGAGTACAGATGCTTCTTCAGGTCCGGATGGCTAAGGGTAAGTTCATCCAGCGCCTGGCCAACGGTCGCGGCCTCTACCGTTACGGTGGGCTGCTTAGCCGTGAACTGACGCAAGGGGGTCGGGATGTGAATCTTCATTCGTCCAACTCTTTCTCTTTTTCTGATGTGATTGCGCGTCGGGGACTACGGGGCCGGCGGTCAACAGCGTTGCCACAACGCTATTTCTTCGTTCTCGAGCCGCTTGTCGTCTTCGCCCGTTCCGGCAAGAAAAAACGAGTTGGTCTGCCCGGCTTTGCCCTTTTCGACGCTGGTGATCACGTAGGAGCAACCCAGCCAATGCGCTTCGTTGAGATCGGTCGACGACCAGTGCGCAGGATGGTCGGGATGGGAATGGTAGAAACCGACTATGTCCAGGCTGCGTTCCCGCGCCTGCCGCTGGATTTTGACCAGCTCCTGGGGCGCAATGTGGTACCGATTATGGGCGGAATCGGTCCTGGTGTTGCCGGCGCGCACAGCGATTTCGACCTCGTTGATCCCCTCCAGAGCTTTCCCCAGCAGCACTCCGCAACACTCATGGGGATAGGTCTGTTCGCCGTGGTCGCGCAACTGGTGGTAAACCGGCTCGCAAATCTTCAGCACTGAACTGGCCATTATTGTTCCCAAAATCGCTCACTCAGATACTTGTCAGCCGAATCACACAAAATGGTTACGATGACCGCGTCTCTGCCGGCGGCGGCTTCTTCTTCGCCGATGCGCAAACTTGCTGCCACTGCCGCAGCCGCAGAAATGCCCAGCAACAGACCCTCTGACCGGCCCAAAACCTTGGCCATCTCGTAAGCTCCTTCGGTCGACTGCTCCACCTGGCGGTCTGCCACGCCGGCATCATAAATAGGAGGCACAATGGCGGTGGCCATATACTTCAAGCCTTCCAGCCCATGGAACGGTGAATCGGGCTGCATGGCAATGCACTCGATCTTTGGATTCAGCTCCTTCAGACGGCGGGTGGTACCCATGAACGTTCCGCTGGTGCCCAGCCCGGCCAGAAAGTGAGTGATCCTTCCCTCTGTCTGCTGCCAAATCTCGTTCGCCGTACCTTTATAGTGCGCCTTCCAGTTGGCCTGGTTGCCGTACTGGTCGGCGTAATAATACCTGGCCTTATCCTGAGCCAGTTCGCGCGCTTTCAAGATCGCGCCGTCGGACCCTTCCGCAGGATCTGTCCATACGATGTTCGCCCCGTAGGCGGAAAGAATCCGCTTCCGTTCCGGCGAGACATTCGACGGCATGCACAGCGTCACCGGAAAGCCTTTGGCCGCGCCCAGCATGGCATAGGCGATGCCGGTATTGCCGCTGGTCGCATCCAGCAAGTGCTTTCCTGCGAGCCAGCCCTGGGCCTCCGCTGCGGCCACAATTGCCGACGCCGCTCGATCCTTGACTGAGCCCCCCGGGTTCGCCCATTCCGCCTTACCCAGCAGGGTGATCCCTGGAAGATGGCCGGTCAGACGATCGAGGCGCAGGAGCGGAGTATTCCCAATCCGTTCCAAGATGCTACTGCCCAGGGCGCGGGGCGTCGAGCTCACTTCAGTTTGCACTTCGGTTTGCATATTTCCTGTTCAAAAACGCACATTGCAGCGATTAAGGCCGGTGTGCGAAAGTAGGGTGACGCTCTTCCAGTGTAGAGCTGGTCAAAAACCAGGGCAATCCGTAGTCAGTCGCAAGCCATGCGAACAAAAGTGCACTTCCTGAACTTCGAGCAAGTACTAGCCACTTTGCGCTCCCTAGCATTTGATGTAGAGCCGGTGCCTGGGGTCGCAAACCAACTCCTGGTGCGCAAATATGGCGCCGGCGCGATCCTGGCCCAGGCCTCGGGGCCTTCCCCTGCCGACAAGAAGACCCCGCACACTGCGGTGACCTGGAAGGAACGTCCGGGATACCTGGTAGGCGGGGAAGTAGCCACACTGCTCGATCGCGGATACCAGAAGTTCTGGAATATCAAACGGCTGGAAATCCCGGCAACCGCAGAGTCTCTCCAGGCGGTACATCGCTTTGCCGAGGAGCTGCGAGAGGTGATCGGCGAACCCAGTCTGTACAACGAATCCCTGGGAACGACCAGCGACAGTTACCTATATGATCGTGTCAAAGGGCGGGATTTGCCGGTTGCTAAGCGGCCCGTTCCGGCTTGGGAACTGCCTCCTAAGGTGTAGCCCCTGGGAGTGCAGATTTCTCTGTCCGCTTCGACCTCAATGGACAAACGGTAGACTCCGGAACTAAAGGCTTTCGAGGGCTTCGCCCATCGTTTTCGGCCCACGTATCCCGGATTTCCTGTCGGGATCGGGGGCGTTGAGCAACTTCATGCGGCTTTCTTTGAGAGAAAGCCGCATGCGTGGTCGCGGCTCGTGCTGCGTAGTAGGAAATCCGGGCAACGCTGGTGCGAACATGGGGCACCCCTACAGAGCTGCGTGGCCCGATACAGGCTTGAGGGGGAGACCTGTGGTATCCCAAACGCTACTTTTTGGATCGCTCGCGCTGTAGCTCCCTGTAGACGTCGCTTTTCGACACGCCCCGCTCACGCGCGATGCGCTTTAGTGCGTCCTTTTCGTCCAGACCCTCGGCTTCCATCAATTGGATCAAGTGCTGGCTGACACTGGCGGACCCTTTGAACGGTAGACCGGCGGGCGCCCCCTCGATCAATAGCACCATTTCTCCCCGCACCCGCTCCCGCGATGACAACGCCAGGCGCACTTCCCTCGCCGTGCCGCGCAAGTACTCCTCATGGATCTTGGTCAGCTCGCGCGCTACCACCACACGCACTTGTTGTCCCCACACTGCTTCGACATCGGTCAATGTATCCAGAATGCGGTGGGGGGCTTCATAGACCACCAGCGTGAGGCCCGGATGAGTCGAAGCCAAGGTTTCGAGTTCCGTCCGCCGCGCCCCCGGCTTAGCCGGCAGAAATCCTACATAGAGGAAGCGCTCCGTATCCAGGCCCGAGGCGACGAGCGCGCTCAATGCAGCGTTTGCTCCGGGAATGGGGATCACGCGCACACCCGCGGCCACGGCGGCCCGTACCAACTTGTACCCGGGATCAGAAAACGCCGGCGTACCCGCATCGCTGACCACCGCAACCCGGCCTCCCTGCTGCAGCAAAGCGATCAGCTCGACTGTCCGCGCCTGTTCATTGTGCTCGTGATAGCTGAGGGTGGGAGTAGAAATATCAAAGTGGTGCAGCAGCTTTTGCGTCTGGCGCGTGTCTTCGCACGCGATTCGGTCAACCTCCTTCAACACCCGCAGGGCGCGGAGTGTGATGTCCTCGAGATTGCCAATGGGCGTTGCGACCAGATAAAGCCCGGGATCGAGCAACGATTATTCCTGGCTCTGGCGACGCAATTTTCGGCTCTCCGCCAGCAGGCTCATGGAGTGCATTAGATTTTGCAGGGTCACGATACCGACAATGCGCTCGCCTTCGGTCACCGGCACTAACGAAAGTCCACGGCCGGCAAAGCGGCTAATCGTGGTGCCTAACGAGTCCTCTGGTTGAGCCACGTGGAAGCTGCGCGACATCACTGCCTGCACGTAGCCATTGCCTTCGCTGCGCAACGCGGAAAGAATGCTTTGGCGCGAGATGATGCCCACCAGGCTGTCGCCGCGCACCACGGGAAAATCATCCTGCAAGCTGTGAATCGACTTATGCAGCGCATCCTCGAGCGTGTCGGAGGGAGCCAACATGGAAAACTCAGTCAGCATGATGTCTTGCATGTTGACCGTATCCACCACACTTTGGAAGAGCACACCCTGGTCCTCCAGCTGAGCGCCAATCAGGATAAAAAATCCTGCCAACAGCAACCATGGGTTCATGAGCACTAAACCGGCAATGATTGCCGTCATGGCCAGGATTTGACCCAGCCCCGTGGCCACGCGTGACGCCTGCGCCCTGCCTTGCGCCCGAGCAACGCCGCCACGCACCACCCTGCCGCCGTCCAAAGGATAAGCAGGCAGCAGGTTCAGCACACCAAGGAAAATATTGAACCAAACAATACTGCGAATCAGATGCGTCGGGGTTATCCAGGGACGGTCGAGAAGATTCAGCGTGGGCGACATGCCCAGCACCAGCATGGCCACCACCAGGGCAAAACTCAGGTTGGCCAAAGGTCCGGTCACTGCCATGCGCCACTGCACTTTGCTGGCGCCCGCATTCTCTGCGCTCTCGGCATTGGCGTAGGCCACCAGGCCGCCGATCGGAAGCAGCAGAATATTTCTCAGTTGTAGTCCGTGATAGGCAGCCACGATCATGCGCGCCACTTCGCGTACCGCTACCGCACTCAGCAGCACCAGCCACAAGCCCACGCCACGAAACATGGTGAGATGGACGCTCTCGGTGTAGGCCATGCAGATGCCGAGCAGCAGAATGAAGAAGGTGTGAATACGCAACTCCACCCCCATCCATCGGCCCAAAGGAAATGACCATCCACGCATTGCGTCCGTCCTTGTTCTTTATTGTAGAGCTTGCCGCTTCACCGGCTGCGAAAGGATTCATTTACCATCAAATCCGATGCGGGTCATCGCCGGCACATACCGTTCGCGGCGATTAATCGCGCCCCGCGGGCTCGCCACCCGGCCAACCAGCGATCGGCTACGTGAAACTCTTTTTAATGTTCTTGCCAATCGGGTCGACGGCGCTGTTTTTGTCGACCTGTACGCCGGCTCGGGAGCAGTGGGCATCGAGGCTCTCAGCCGCGGTGCAGGCTTAGTTTCCTTTGTCGATAAGGCAGCCTCTGCGATGGCAGCGATCCGTAGCAATCTCGCTGCACTCGACATCCATTCCGGCTTCCAGCTTGAATCGAGCAGCGTTTCCTCCGCACTGGGCCGTCTCTCCGCAGCAGGAATCATCTTTCTGGATCCCCCCTACGAGGCCGCAAGCGAATACGAACGCACACTCGGCAGCATCGGCCAGAATGCAGACTCCCTGCTGACTCCTGATGGGATCGTGGTCGCCGAACACGGCCGCAAGACTCAGTTGGCAGAACACTACGGCGCACTCCAACGCTATCGGGTGCTGGAGCAGGGAGACGCGGCATTGAGCTTCTATTGTGTCGTCCCTCCGGGACTCGCCTCTTAAACCTTTTCCTACCCGGCACTGACGTGCCGGGCTACAGGTTGTGTCGTCCCTCCGGGACTCGCAGGAGCCACCGCCGCGGCGCTCGCCGGTTTCAGATCGACCTCAAACGGGAGCAGCCAGGTAGCCTCCGCCGCGGTGCTCGCCGGTCTTCAGATCGACCTCAAATGGGAGTTCCTGATCGGTTTTCATGTCCCAACCGAATCCCAGCAGCGTTTCTCTTTGCATCGATGTAATGCGGATTCCATCCCAACTCAGCCTCCCGGTTTGCCAGGCCTTCCCTTCCGGTCCCCACGCAAGCAGCGAATGAAAGCTCGAAAATAGGAGCAGATCGTGCTCCGCAACCGCGGTGACCGCGGTCACGGGCCGATACACCACCTGTTCCCATCTGGCGGGATCCAGAGTGTCGATCAGATAAGCGTATCCACCGGCAACCGCACAAATCCAGGCAGCATCCGGACAAGCCCAAACACCCGTGGGCACGGCAGACCCGGCAAACCCCAGGGCACATGTGGCTAGAAACGGAGCCGAACCAACAGGGCGGATCATGATCTCCAGCGCACCGTGTTCCACTTCCTCAACCTGCACGGGATAGACGAACTGCCGGCTGGGCAATATCAATGGGCGGGAGGCGAGCACCTCCGCTTGCCACTCATGAGCAAAGGTGCAGTCGATCAGAGTTTGCTGTCCCAAAGCTCCACCCGCTCCCGGACACTCAACACATGGGCCGGCAGATCGAGCTGGCTGCCCTCTTCCAACAAGGGAATCAACTTGTCGAATTCCGGACCAGAGTGGGCTCCGGTCAGGATGATCCGTACCGGGTGAAAGAGATCCTTTCCCTTGACCCCAGTTTCCGCCTTGATCTCGTTCATCAGTTGCTTAAAACGCTCCGGAGTCATCACACCGGCTTCGGCGAGGACCTTCGCCTTAAACGCCTGCGCGACTTTCACTCCTGCTTCTGAATGGAGTATGGCGGCGTCCTCCGGCGTAATCTCTGCCATACGCCAGACAACCGCAGCCCTTTCCGGTAGCTGCTGCAGCTGGTCGACGGCGGGCAGAAACAGGATGAGCACGCCATCGAACCAATGGATCACCGGTTCAGTCGCGGATTCCGGCAGCCAATTGAGCTTCGCGAAATACGGCCAGGCCAGTGCCCTCAACTCTGGCAAAGGAGAATGCTTCATTGCCTGCCGGTTAAGCCAATGCAGCTTGTCCCAATCAAAAACCGCCGGAGAAGGGGTCACCCGCTCCAGCTTGAACTCCGCGATCAGCTCTTCACGAGTAAAGGTCTCCCGCGTTCCTCCTTCGGCGCCCCAGCCAAGCAGGGCGAGATAGTTGGCCAGCGCCTGGGGCAGAATTCCCATCTCGCGGAAACTGGCCACCGAGGTGGCTCCGTGACGCTTCGACAGGCGCTCACGATCGCTGCCCAGGATGGTCGAGAGATGAGCAAACTGCGGCAGGCTCCAACCGAATGCCTGGTAAATCGCCACTTGCCGGGGAGTGTTCGAGATGTGATCGTCGCCGCGAATCACATGCGTGATCTGCATGAGCGCATCGTCGATGGTGACGACGTAGTTGTAGACCGGGATGCCGGAAGAGCGAACCAGGATAAAGTCACCCACCGCCTCGCTCAAAAACTCCACATCGCCGCGAACGATGTCGTGGAAGCGCAGAGGCGTGTCCGGCAGGGCCAGCCGCACTGCGAAAGAGTCTCCGGCAGCCGCCCGGGCCATGGATTCCGACGCAGTCAGCGTTCTGCATTTACCTGAGTAGACCTGCGTCCGCTGCTGGCTGAGAGCCAGCTGCCGCTCCTGCTCCAGTTCCTCGGCGGTACAGAAGCAACGATAGGCTTTGGCCTCTGTGAGCAGCTGCTCCATATGCTCGCGATAGATCGCCAAACGCTCGCTCTGGCGGTAGGGAGCATAAGGGCCGCCGATCTGAGGTCCCTCCTGCCAGTCCAGCCCCAACCAGCGCAAATCTTTGATCAGCTGCGTTTCGTAGCGGGCCTCGCTGCGCTCCACATCGGTGTCTTCAATGCGGAGTATGAAGTCTCCTCCATTGTGGCGGGCGAAGAGCCAGTTATAGAGCGCGGTGCGGGCGTTGCCCACGTGCAACATACCTGTGGGTGAGGGTGCGAAGCGCACCCGAAGGGTGGGGTTAGGCATAGATCTATTGTTCGTCATTTGCCGAGAGATGAGTACTGCCTCCGGTAGATTGCGGGCGTCCGGAAAAAAGATGCGAAAAAAGAGAGAAAAGAGAGAAAAGAGAGAAAAGGGTCCGGGAAGTACCGCTAGCGGAAGTGCTCCCATCCGGCAGGCACCAGTTCAGTACGGACGCCATCGCGCTCCAGCGTCACCTGCGGGCCCTTTCCGCGCTTCTTCATGCGGCCGATGGGGCTAACCGAAACGCCGCTCAACTGCTTTATTATAAATGACTTAGGAGGTGCCGTAAAGAGCAGTTCGTAATCTTCTCCGCCGTGCAGCGCCTGCTCCAAAGTGGCGCGAGCGTCCACGGGGAGTGCCGCGGCATCAATTTCCGCCGCCAGGCCACTCTCATCGCACAGATGGGCCAGGTCGGTCGAGAGGCCATCGCTTACATCGATAGCAGCTGTTGCCAGCTTTCTGGCCTTGCGACCGGCAGCCAACCTCGGCTCAGGATAGAGATGTGGGTGCCCCGCGGTTGACGTCCCGCGAAAATTAGCCGGCTGCTGCTCGAGGGCGAGCAACTCCGCTGCAGATCCGCCCAGTGCGCCGGTGACATACAACACGTCTCCGGCGCGCGCACCAGAGCGCAAAAGAGCCTCTCCCTTCGGCACGCTCCCCAAGAGCACGATGTCAGCAATCACCATTGGGGCCTTGGCTGTATCCCCACCCGCCAACGGAACCTGGCAGCGTTGCGCCAGCGCCATGAGGCCATGGAAGAAGCGCTCCATCCACGCTCCCGTGAGCTCTTCGGGAATTGCGAGCGAAAGAAAAGCTGCTTCCGGACGTGCCCCCATGGCCGCCAGGTCGCTCAAGCCGCGTGCCAGGCAACGATGGCCCACACTTTCCGGAGGATGCCATTCGCGACGGAAATGTACATTTTCAAGCGAGAGATCCGTGGTGACGACCATTTCCTGATTCCTCCGCGGCCGGAGTACTGCACAGTCATCGCCAATGCCAAGAGAGAGAATCCCCCTCTTTCGCCAGCCCGTCAGCAGGGCCCGTTTTCGGATTGCTGCGATCAGTTCCCGCTCGCCAACCATGCCGCCAGCATACTGGCTAGTTATCAAAGCAGCAGACTCCGTGCCACTTTCCGGGTTTGACCCAGTAGATTCACTCTGGTAGCTTCAAGACTCGACCTTTGTGCAAAGTGCTAGGTAAGCGGGGTACGCGGTGTGCTTTGCAGCAAGGTTATTTCCCCTTTAGAGTGAATGCGTTGCGCAAACGTTACTACATCATCTTTGTAGCCCGTCAGGAAGACGGCGAATTGCGCAAAATCCCCATCCCCTTGCACTACGCCTATGTTTTTGTTGCGGCGGCAGTGATCGGTCTTTTTACGATTACCGGGATGGCCGGATCCTACAGCCGTATGCTGCTGAAAACAGCGCGTTTTAACCAGGTACGCACCGAGCGTGAGACCATTCGCCACGACTATCTGCAGATGGAACAAGTGGCGCACGAGAAAGATGTGCAGGCAGCTTCGCTCGGCTCGCTGGCCAGCGAAGTCAGCGCGCTTTACGGTCTGCGGCAAAACCGTGTAGGTAAGGCGCCCTTGCATCTCTCAGCCACGGCTGACCCGAGCGTGACCGACGGAATCAGCGATCAGCAGTACAGCCAATCACTGGACCAGCTCCTGGCCCTCCGCTCCTCGGCTATGTCAGGGGAGGTCATGCACGGCCTCGACTTCTCCAACCGGTTCCCATCTGGCTTCAGCGGCCCGGTGAACGTGGCGTATGCGCCGTCGATTTGGCCGGTGCAGGGGATCGTAACCAGTTCCTTCGGCGCCCGTCTTGATCCCTTCAACGGGGAAGGCGCCTTCCATACCGGAATCGACATTGCTACCAACAAAGGCGACGCTGTGCGCGCACCCGCGGACGGGACCGTTATCAAGGCCGGCATGGGGACCGGGTATGGACGTGAGGTGATTGTCGATCACGGGCACGGAATGGAAACCCTCTACGCCCATCTCTCCGGGTTCGCGGTCATCGCCGGCCAGGACGTTCGCCGGGGCGATATCCTGGGCTATGTCGGCTCTTCGGGTCACAGTACCGGTCCTCACCTGCACTACGAGGTCCGCATACACGACACCCCTGTTAATCCTTCCAAGTACCTGCATGCCGACCCAGCGCGGCAATTAGCGAGCACCCCATCAGCACCCACGCCTACTACTTCGGGCGGCGCAGACTAAAGCCGCGCTTCTTCCTGCTATGTTTCTGCCTGGCATCGCTTTGCCTGGCGCAGTCACGTTCCTATTCTCCGGGGTTCGACAAGAACGACTACCCCGGAGACAAGCTCCTGCCGCAGTTGCACCGCACTTTCTCCTACACCGGATACTGGCTGAACAATCCGCCGGGTGAAAATGGCAATACCTGGACGGGTAAGCGCGAAACCCTCCAGCGAAATGGTTTTGGCTTCATGATCCTGTACAACGGGCGCCTGGATGCGGAGCTTACAGGCAAGGACGCGGCGGCACTCGGCCGTTCCGACGCCGCGGCGGCGATTGCTAGCGCTCAACGGGAGGGTTTCCCTCCAGAGGCGATTGTGTTTCTCGATCAGGAGGAGGGCGGACGTCTCTTGCCGGAGCAGAGCGCTTATCTATTTTCCTGGATCCGGGCGCTACGAGCTTCGCGATATAAGCCGGGCGTCTACTGCAACGGAATATTGGTCCCGGATGGCTCGAGCAAAATCAGCACCGCGCTCGACATTCTGAGCCATGATCATGACGTGGCCCTGTGGGTGGTCAACGATCAGTGCCCGCCATCCCCGGGGTGCGTTCTCCCCAGGAAGTCGCTCGGGCCAGCCTCCAGCGGTGTTTCTCAGGCGCTGGTTTGGCAGTACTCGCGGTCGCCGAAAACGGAATACGCCCGTCAGTGCCCGGGGTACGCGGCGGATACGCAATGCTACGTGCCCGGTCTACCGCACAGCCCGCAGACATTTGTGGATCTGAATGTTTCTTCGTCGGCCGACCCCTCCCACGGACGTTAGCGCGAGGGCGAAGAAACCGCAGGTCCCTCCACTACGCTCCCGGGTTCACCTTATGAGTAGCTAGCGGACGGAAAGGGAGAAGAACAACGGAAATTTACTCCCTGTCTCTAAGAATTGCCGCCATGATCCGCGGACTGCGGCGCCCGTGCATGACAGCGACAACCCACAGGGGGCTTTCTTCGGGAGCGTATGCAATCGCCGCGATGTATTCCCAAATTTCGATGATGTCCTGCGCCGCAAGAGGATGAAGGGCAAAGCCCGGTTCTGCGGTCATTGAGACGAAGGTTTCTTGAACAGTTCGTCCTCGCGGCGGCGAAGGTTTTCAAAAAAGTCTTCGCCGTCGACTAGCTTCACCTTGCCGCTTTTCAAGTCGTCATAGCGGCTGTTGAGCATTTCGCGTGTTCGTGTGAGCTCATCGAAATAGCCGGCCATAGCGTCCTCAACCAGTTCGTTGGGAGCGCGTCCAGTTTCCGTCACCCAGCGATCAAGCTTGGCCTGTAAATCCGGATTATTAAGATGCAGGTCCATGCCCTCAAGATAGGGGAAACGGGGCTGTTGGGCAACGCGTTAGCGAAAACTCCTTCTTAGCCTTCTTGCAGCATGCTGGGCTCTTCAGGAGCGCGCAGCCGAACCAGGCGATCGATGGCGTAGGGAGCACGATGGGATGAGGTGTGATAATGCCGCACCTGCAATTCACCCAGCAGTCCGATGGCCAGCATCTGAATGCCCGCCAGGATCAAAACACCCGCCACTGCAAACAGCGGTCCATGGTTGTCCATGACGGCTTGGTGGGTAAAGATCTTCAGCCCGGCCAGCATCAACGAAATGGCGCCGCCGAGAAAAATGCCGAGCGCGCCAAACGTGCCAAAGAAATGGAGCGGGCGGGTCATGTACTTCAGCAAAAAGCGAATGGTAAGCAGGTCGAAAAACACGCGCACGGTGCGAGAAATCCCATAGTGAGATTTTCCCCGCTCACGGTTCACATTCTTGATCGGAATCTCACAAATACTGGCGCCATACCAGGAAGCCAGCGCAGGAATAAAACGATGCATCTCGCCATACAGCGGGATGTTGTGGATCACCTCGCGGCGATAAGCCTTGAACGTAGTTCCAAAATCGTGAATGTCGACCCCGGAAAGTTTAGCCATAAGCCAATTAGCGCAACGCGAAGGAATTCTACGCATAACAAAATTGTCGATGCGCGCCTTACGCCATCCGCTGACCACGTCGTAACCTTCTTCCAGCTTGGCAACAAACTCGGGGATCTCCGACGGATCGTGCTGCAGATCGCCATCCATAGCCAGAATGTAGTCGCCCTGAGAATGATCAAAGCCGGCGGCAAGGGCGGAGGTCTGGCCAAAATTGCGCCTCAGCTTGACCACCAACACCCGGCTATCTACGGCTGCAATCTCTTCCAGCAGCTTGTAGGTGCGGTCATTCGACCCGTCGTCCACAAGCACCAGTTCAAAGCTGTCGCCAATCTGCTCCATAACCGCCTTCAGGCGGTCATAAAGAGCAGTAACGTTCTCTTCCTCGTTATGGAAGGGCACGACGATCGAATACTTTGGCATCTTAATAGTATAGAACCCAAAAAACCCATCTCCAGGGGGATTTGCTTCTTTTTCTCTCGTGGCTTTCCCCTAACGGCCGTCCCATTTGTTCAGCTCCTCAAGTAGAACTTCGCGGGCCCGCTCGCACGCCGCGCGATCCACATCGTGGTGGGTCACCAGGCGCACCGAATGCGGACCCAGGGCCCCAGCCAACACGCCGCGGCTGGCCAGCGCACTGACGAAAGCTTTGGCGTCGCCCTCACCGCGAAGATTGAAAATAACGATATTGGTCTCGACCAGCGCCGGGTCGAGCTCGACCTGAGGCACTTCGCTCAACGCACAAGCCAGTAGCCTGGCATTGTCATGATCTTCCTGGAGCCGAGCGGTCATCTCCTCCAATGCGATCAAGCCAGCTGCGGCCAGAACTCCTGCCTGGCGCATCCCTCCACCCAATGCCTTGCGGAAATTACGGGCCCGGTCGATGTTTTCCCGGCTGCTGACCAGCATCGACCCTACCGGCGCACACAATCCTTTGGAGAGGCAGAACATGACCGAGCTGAATCCGCTGGTCAGCTGGTCGACTGGGGTATCAAGGGCGGTCGCCGCATTAAAAATTCGCGCGCCATCAAGATGAACCGGCAGACCCAGCTCCGCTGCCCCGGCCAGGATCTCTTCCGCGATCTCCAGCGGCATCACCGTGCCCCCAGCAAGATTGTGGGTATTCTCAAGCGAAATCAGGCCCGTCCTGGCACGGAAATGACTGCCGTCAGAAACCACTTTCCGGATGAGCGGCCAGGTGACGATTCCTCGATCGGCATATACCGTCCGCAAGTGGCAGCCGGAGAAAGCCGAAACCATGGCCATCTCCCAATCCACCAAGTGGCCGCGGGATTCGCAGATGACCTCCTCCCCGTGCTCGGTGTGCACGCGAACCGCAATCTGGTTGCCCATGGTGCCGGTGGGTACAAACAACCCTGCCTCGCGGCCAAAAATCTCTGCCGCCCGGGCTTCCAGGCGATTGACCGTGGGATCTTCCCCATACACGTCATCGCCTACTTCGGCTACGGCCATGGCAGTCCGCATAGCGGGCGTAGGACGGGTTACCGTATCACTGCGCAAGTCGATCAAAGGCATGGGCTGGCGCAACAATTCAACTCCTCTACGCCGAGAAAGCGGGCAAAGACGTCGTTCGAAAGCAGAGCACCCCGACGGGTAAGACTCACCACGCCGTTTTCGTCGGTCAGCAGTGCCAGCCCGCATAGCTCCCGGACCACAGGCTCAAACGGTTCCACCCGGTCGCGCCCGAACTCTGTAGTCAACTCCTGCCACGCCACCCCCGCACGCAGGCGCAGCCCCAAAAACCATGCTTCTTCCATCTCTTCCGCTGGGCTCAGCCGGTGTAGGTCCTGCGGTGCGGACCCGCACAGGTATTCGGCCAGCACAGCGGTGGAATTGAAACGTAGAGCGGACCCCGAGGGAGTACGGACCATAGAATGCGCATCCAGCCCAAAACCAAGATAAGGCTGCCGCCGCCAGTACTTCAGGTTATGGCGCGAGCCGCTCCCGTCGCGGGCAAAATTTGAAATCTCGTATTGCCATAGCCCCTGGTCTCCGAGATACGCAATGGCCGTTTCGTAGAGATCAGCAGTCAGCTCCTCGCCGGGCACGGCCGGCGCGTGATAGCGAAAGCCCCCAGCCAGCATTTCCCGGCCCAGGCGCGAGTCCTCGTCGATCTCCAACATATAAATGCTGGCATGCTCCACGCCCGTCGCGGCCAGCACCTCGAGCGACTCCTGCCAACTAGCGGCCGTTTGATGCGGCATGCCGGCGATGAGATCGATACTGAGGTTGCGCACCCCGGCGGCACGCACCCGTTCCAGGTCCTCGAACACCACCGCGCGGGTATGGTAGCGTCCGGTGGCCGCAGCCTCTCGATCGATGAATGACTGAACACCGAAGCTGATCCGGTTCACGCCCAGGGCCAGCATGGCCTCCAGGCCGGGCTCGTCCAGCTGCCCCGGAGCGCACTCGGCCGTGATTTCCGCCCCGGGCGAGAGGGTGAACTCCTGCCGCAGGGTTTGGGCAAGCTCACCCAGCAGGGCCGGGGAAAGCACGCTAGGGGTGCCTCCGCCCAGGTAGAGGCTGTCCACGTGCTCCGGAATGGCTGCGTCCCTCATCCGCCGCCTCACGCTGCGCACTTCCCCGCAAACTTGGGCAACGTATGGTTCATGGGCGCTCGCCGGCGCCACTCCGGACGCGAAGTTGCAGTAACTGCACTTGGCGCGGCAAAAAGGAACCGAAATGTAAATACCAAGAGAATTCATCCAGTTCCTATTGTCCCATCGCACAGGAAAGTAAAATAAGAGTTTGGGCACTATGGCTGAAAAACCCCAGCAACCGGACGACGACGTTGTCGGCAAGGCTTACGACAGCAGGCTGATGCGCCGGCTGCTGACCTACCTTCGGCCCTACAAATTGCAGGCATTTATTTCGCTGGCGGCGATCCTGCTCAAGGCCGGGGCAGACGTGCTCGGCCCCTACCTCACCAAAGTCGCCGTGGATCGCTACATGACCGCGCGGCCGGCGCTCCACCCGCCGGCATGGACCCGCTGGCTGAGCTCCAAACCCATGACCGGGGTGACCCAAATCGCCGGCGTCTACCTGGGCGCGCTGGTCTTCAGCTATCTGCTGGAGTTCGTACAAACCTACCTGATGCAGTGGACCGGGCAGAAAGTCATGTTCGACATGCGCAGGCAGATTTTCCGCCACATCCAGCGCATGCACGTAAGCTTTTTCGACCGCAATCCGGTAGGGCGCCTGGTCACCCGCCTGACCAGCGATGTCGACGCGCTGAACGAGATGTTCACCTCCGGCGTGTTCGCCATCTTCGAGGATGTGTTCGTTCTCATTCTCATTGTGGTGATCATGCTGCGCATGAACTGGTGGCTGGCCCTGATCGCCTTTGCGGTGCTGCCACTGATCCTCGCCATCACCAAGGTTTTTCGTAAGCATGTGCGCGACTCCTACCGCCGCATCCGCTCCGCCATCGCCCGCATCAACGCCTCCACCCAGGAACATGTAAGCGGCATGAGCGTGGTGCAGCTCTTCAACCGCGAGCAGCGATCCTACGAGGAGTTCGAAGACGTCAACCGGCAGCACATGGTGGCCTTCAAAGACGCCATCCTGGCCTACGCGCTCTACTATCCGGCCATCGAATTGCTGAGCTCGGTGGCCATCGCCCTGGTCATCTGGCTGGGCGGAAATGGGGTGCTACGCAACGCGGTCACGATCGGCGTATTGGTCGCCTTTATCCAGTATTCCCAGCGCTTCTTCCGCCCCATTCAGGACCTGAGCGAGAAATACAACATCCTCCAGGCCGCCATGGCGGCCAGCGAGCGGGTCTTCAAGCTGCTGGATACCCCACCCGAGCTCGAGAGCCCGCCAGACCCCCGCGCCTGCGACGGGACCGGCCGCATCGAGTTCCGCCACGTCTGGTTCACCTATCAAAAACTCGATGCGCAGCAATTAGCGGCCATCCGGCAAGCGGAAGGAACAGAGGCGATTCTCGCCGCGTCGCCTGAAGTGGAGTGGATTCTCAAAGACGTGTCCTTCGCCATCGAGCCTGACCAGACGGCGGCCATCGTGGGCCACACCGGCGCCGGCAAGACCACCATCATCGGGCTGATGATGCGCTTCTACGAGATTCAACGCGGCAGCGTTCTGATCAACGGGGTGGATGTTCGGCAGCAGGATGTCACCAAACTGCGGCGTAATTTTGGGGTCGTGCTGCAGGATCCTTTCCTGTTTACCGGGACCATCGCGGAAAACATTCGTCTGGGCTCAGACTGGATCACCGACGAGCGCATGAAGGCGGCTGCTGACGAGGTGAATGTGGGCGACTTTATCCGTGACCTGCCGCAAGGGTTTGATGAGCCGCTGCGGGAGCGCGGCAACAGCCTTTCGACCGGTCAAAAGCAGCTGATTAATTTCGCCCGCGCCCTGGCCCATGATCCGCGCATCCTGGTGCTCGATGAGGCCACCTCAAGCGTAGACACGGACACGGAAATGCGCGTTCGCTCGGCGCTTGAGCGGATGGTCAGAGGGCGAACTTCGGTCATCATCGCCCATCGCCTCTCCACCGTGCAGCAGGCGGACAGGATCCTGGTCATGCACAAGGGGGTATTGCGTGAAATGGGCACCCACCAGGAACTGCTGGCGCAACGCGGTATCTACTGGAGGCTCTACCAGTTGCAATACAAGGATCAGGAAGTGCAACTGGACGCCGGCCTGGCGGTAGGCACAGATTAGAGTTGGAACCCCGCGGGTGACATTGATACGAGTGGGTGGCCCAGGTCTCGCTTTTGAGACCTGGGTGTTGCGGGGAAACCCAGGTCTCAAAAGCGAGACCTGGGCCACCCACTCGTATCAGCTATCGGTTTTTGCGATTGATTTTTGAGAGAGCGTAGCGTGGCGAGCCCGAAAATTTTTCTTTCTGCCGGCGAGGCCAGCGGCGAGCATTACGGCGCACTGCTGATGGCAGAGATCTCCCGCCTCGCCCCGCAGGCTGACTTCTACGGCCTCGGCGGCACGCGCATGGCGGCCGCCGGATTGCGCCGCGTGGTTCGCGCCGAAGACGTGGCCGTCATGGGCATCACGGAAGTGATCCTGCACCTGCCCCGTGTCTACCGCGAGTACAGGAAGTTGAAAGCCAGCCTGCACGCGGAACTTCCCGATCTTGCCATCCTGATCGACTTCCCCGACGTAAACCTGAGTCTGGCTGCCGAGCTGCGCCGTCTGCGCATACCCGTGGTTTACTTTGTAAGTCCGCAGTTGTGGGCCTGGAAAAGGTGGCGGGTACGAGGAGTGAAACGTAATGTCACCCGCATGCTGGTGATTTTTCCCTTTGAGCAGGATTTCTACCGCTCCCACGGGATCGCCGCCGACTTTGTCGGTCATCCCCTGGCCGACCTTGCCCCGCCCACAGTGACCCGGGAGGCGTTTGCTCGCGAAAACGATCTGGACGCGTCAAAATTCTGGGTTGGCTTGCTGCCGGGAAGCCGCTTCAGGGAGCTGAAAGCCAACTTGCCGCCAATGCTAGAAGCCGCACGATTGTTGGGTCCGGGATACGAATTCCTCTTACCCGTGGCCCCCACACTGAAGGACGCGCAGGTGAAAGCGCTCGCCGGACCGGTGAAGGTGGTCCATGATGCCCGCGCAGTGTTGCAGCACGCCCGCGCTAGTATTGTGGCCAGCGGCACCGCCACGGTCGAGGCGGCGCTCATCGGCAACCCCTTCGTGGTGGTCTACCGGGTCTCACGGATCACCTACGCGGTGGCCAAGCGGGTGGTCAGGGTGGCCCACGTGGGCATGGTCAACCTGATCGCCGGGCGCCGTATTGTGCCCGAGCTCATCCAGCATGATTTCACCGCATCCAAGGTCGTGGAGCAGCTGCGCCCGCTGCTCGAAAACCAGCAGGCTCGTGCAACAATGCAGTCAGACTTACGCAGCGTAGGGGCTGCACTGAAGGTGAGCCGGGAAGGCGCCATTGAACATGCAGCTCGAATCGCGCTCGCATTGATCCCCGCTGCGGAATCGCCGCGGTTGCAATCTGCTTTGATTCCATCATGGCCTGTTGAATGACTTCGATGACGCTCAGAACAAGCACTCCCACCCGGGTTGTGATCCTGCTGACCGCTTTGCTGGGCTTCGGCGCCCCGCATCTGTACGCGGCCGAGCGGTCCAATATCAACATCACCGGCTACGTGATCGACGCTCAGCTCGATCCCGCGGAACACACGCTCAAAGCGACCGCCAAGGTGACCTTCACCGCCACCGACACCGTGAGCACGGCTATCTTTGAACTGCACAACGCGCTCAAAATCGATAGCGTAGTCGATGAGCAGCACCATCCGCTGAGCGGGGAGCGTGGCCCCAACGCCACCATCAGCGTCGCCCTGCCGGTCCCGCTGAGCAAAGGGGCGGCGGCCACCTTTACTTTTGTTTATAGCGGAACGCTCAGCGGCACGGAAGAGAGCCCGGTAGAAGGGCTGAAGGTCGCGGCAATCGAAGATCCCATCACTTACTTGTTGTACGCCGCTCGCTGGTTCCCCATTGTCGGGTATTTGACCGACCGGTTCACGGCGGAAATCCATGTGACGATTCCTGCCGGGTACCGGGTGATCGGCAGCGGCAGCAGCGGTAGTCCTCACTCTGGTTCCGGTGGCATGGAATACAGTTTCAACTGGACCAAGGCCAGCTTCCCCGGCACCATCATCGCCGGCAAATTTGAAGACCCCATGGTGGTCGCGGGGTCGCCCAATGTGAAGGTGTACCTCACCGCTGCGCATAAGCAGAGTGGTGCTGACTACGCACAAACAGCCAACAAGGAATTCGATTTCTTCGGCGAGACCTTTGGCGAAGGCCCATCCCACCTGCTGAATGTGGTGGAACTACCGGACGACACTTTGCCCGCCTACTGGGCTCCGGAGATCGCTGCCATCGCCGGCGCCCGTATTGCCGACCGTAACAATTACCGCCTGCTGGCCAACACCATGGCGCGGCAATGGTGGGGCTGCATGGTTTCTCCGGCGACGCTCAACGACGCCTGGATTACCAACGGGATGTCCAGGTATGGGGAGCTGATGTACGTGGAGAAAAATTCCGGTCAAACGGCCTTGCAGGCGGCCGTAATCGACATCTCTGCCAGCGCCCTGGCCTACGACACCGCCCCGCTCACCTCGACCGGACGCCTGGATCCCTTCACCCCGCAGTTTCAATCGATGACTTTGGATAAGGGCGGCATGGTCTTCCACATGCTGCGCTGGGAGGTCGGCGACGACAACTTCAACAAAACGCTGCGCGCGATCGTAACCCAATACGCTGAGAAGCCCATCCGCACCCGGGATGTAGAACGGATCGCAGAACAGGAGTCGCAGCAGCAACTCACGGCTTTCTTTGCCCAATGGCTGGATGGAACCGGTGCGCCGCAGTTCGTCGACAAGTACACTGTCTACCGCTTAGGCAACAACAAAGGTTTCCGCACCATCGGAGAGATAGGCCAGGATCTGGATCTCTTCAATATGCCGGTCGAGCTGCGGGTGGAGACTGAAGGCAAGACCGAAATGAAACGGGTGGATGTTGTTGGGACTAGTTCCCAGTATGTGGTCGACACGTTTGGACGTCCACGGCATATTTCGATCGATCCCGATAACTGGGTGTTGAAGAACACCCCGGATATGCAGGTGCGCATTGCCATTTTGCGCGGCCAGCAACTGGTAGCCGAGGGTGACACGCCGGGAGCGCTGGCGGAGTATCAAAAAGCACTCACTGCCAACCCGAACAGCTCGCTCGCCAGTTACCGCATCGGCGAAGTCCTATTCAACCAGCGCAACTACCAGGCGGCCGCAAATGCCTATCGCGATGCGCTGCGAGGGGATGATGAGCCGAAATGGACTGAGGTCTGGAGTCACATTGCGCTGGGGAAAATTTTCGATGTTACCGGCCAGCGGGAGCGGGCAGTGAACGAATACCGCCAGGCAGTGCAGACCAACGACAATACTCAGGGAGCGGTCAACGAAGCTCGCAAGTATTTGCAACAACCGTACAAACGGCCGGAGACGGACTAGGCGAGTAACAAACCGCAGGTCCCTCCACTACGCTCCCCCGGATTTCCTGTCGAGACCCGTGGCTTTGATGATCTGCATGCGGCTCTCTCTACGGAGAGCCGCACTCGTGGTCGTCGCTAGCAGCGCGAAGTAGGAAATCCGGGTACGCTCCGGTCGGGATGACAATTCACGGGTCACGGGACAGGGTTCCCTCGACAGAATTGTCATCCTGACCGGAGCGTAGCGAAGTGGAGGGACCTGCGGTTTTTGTTCCCTTAACCGCTGCTCCGGGCGGTTTGTTATTCGTAGCGGAGGGCCTCTACCGGATCGAGACTGGCCGCCCGCAACGCGGGCAACATGCCGCTGACCAGACCCACGACCGCCAAAATCACGGTAGCGACGACGACTGTGTTGGGGGAAATCAACAATTGAATATCCGCAGCTTCTCCATTCGCCGCAATCGCACTGTACAAAGTAATTCGTCCCACGACTACGGAAACCAGGTAGGCAAGCGCAATCCCGCACATTCCGCCTACCCCGGTAATCACCAGCGCCTCACTAAGAAACTGGATCAGGATGTGCTTGCGAGATGCACCCAAGGCCTTCTCTATACCAATCTCGCGGGTGCGCTGCTGCACCGCCACCAGCATGATGTTCATCAAACCGATGCCTGCAATGCCCAGCGTCAGCGTTCCGATAAACGCCATCAACACCTGCAATCCGGTCTCGATAATCCGAAACTGCGACAGCTGCTCTAACAAATTGGCGACAAAAATTGCGTTGTGATCGGAAGCAGGAAATCCATGAGCCGCACCCAATGCTCCTCGTAACGCCGACTCAGTCGTTTGATAATTACCTCGATAATTGAACCAGATCGCATCCAGATATTTCGTATCCTTCACATCGCTCATGGTGGTGAACGGTATGTAGACCACCCGATTTATATTGTCGTCCCCCTCCTGCATTTTCGCCCGCAACACGCCGATGACCGTGTAGCTCACCCCCTTGATCCGGATTCTCTGGCCAAGGGGATACAGGCCTGAATACAACTTGGTCTTGGCTTCAGAACCAATAACCGCCACGTGATTCCGCTGCTCCAGATCTTTGTCGGTGTAAAAGCGGCCATAATCCAGATCGAGTTTTTGCACATCAGCGATATCTGGATACGATCCTTGCACCGACCAGGTGTAGCTGTGGGCATCATTTTGCACCGAAACATCCTTGGACACCTCGGGCACAATATGCAGCAAGCCGGGAACGGTGTTCTCAAGAACCTCGACGTCGGCGAGCTGAAATTTCACCTGGACACCGGCCTTCTTGCCCCCGGCCTGCTCGCTGGTGGTCCCGGGAAAGACGCCCATCAGGTTAGTTCCGAACTGGGCAAAGATGGTCTCGATCGCCCGGCCGAAACCGGCCCCGTAGGCCATCAACAGGACCACTGTGGCAATGCCCCACGCCATACCAATCATGGTGATCAGCGTGCGCCGGCGGTTGTAAAGCATGGCCTCATACGCCTGGCTGAACAAGTCGCGCAACATGAAGTTTCTCCTATTCCCGGCGCAGCGCTTCCACCGGATCGAGCTTGGCTGCCTGCCCAGCGGGATAAACCCCAGCCACGATGCCGCTCAGGCACAGTGCGCCGAAGGCCAGGGCGGCGGACCAGGGCACCAGCCGGGGCGCATCGAAACCCTGCAAGCTGGTGCCCACCGCTCGATTCAAGGCGTACATCAGGAAGCCCGCTGCGGCGATGCCCACCCCACCGCTGATACCGGTCAAAAACATTCCTTCCAAGAGAAACTGGGTCATGATGTTCCGGTTGGTCGCCCCCAATGCCTTACGCAGCCCGATCTCCCGTGTCCGCTCGGCCACTGAGACCAGCATGATGTTCACGACTCCGAGGGCGCCCAAGGCCAGGGTGACGATACCCACCCCGCCCAGGAATAAGTCCATGGCATCGAAAATCTTGCCTACCATTCGCTGCGAATTGACCGAGTCCCATTCCTCGAAGGCGTCCGGCGCGTGGGGATCAAAGCCGTGCTCCCGGGCCACGATGGCGTGCACTTGCTCGATGGCCGGCACGTCGTCATCTTTCACTACCGGCTGATATTGCAATGAGGTTACCGCATCCCGAGGTACGTTCTCCCCGGTCAGGGGAAACAACTCGAGCATAGTGGTCAAAGGGACATAGACCCGCTGATTGTCACTGTCGTTGTTACCGCGCGCGATGCTGCCTGCCACCCCGATCACCTGAAAGCGCGCGCCATTAAGGAGCACCCATTCCCCCAGGGCAGGCCGGCCGGGAAAGAGCAATGCCGCGGCCTTCTTGCCCAGCACCAGCACTCTCCGGCGCTGCTCCAGGTCGTCGGCACGCACAAAGCGGCCCTCAGCAATGGGAACAAAGCGGATCTCGCTGTAATTTGGCTCAACCCCGGTCACTTCTCCGCTGCTGGTCGACTCATCGCTCACTTCTTTGATGGTCGAATTTTGCAGCATGGCGGTGATATTGCGCACCTTGGACGCCCCGGCGCGCACCGCCGCCTCGTCTGCCAGGGTGAGCTTGTAGGGCCGCATGCCCGTGTGCTGGCTGGGAACGGCGGGAATGTTGCCACCCCACATCATGATCACGTTATTGCCCAGAGAAGCCATCTGGCGGCGATTTCCGGAACGGAAGCCTTCGCCGAAGCCAATCAACAGCAACATCGATCCCACACCCCAGGCGATGCCAAACATGGTCAAAAAAGCGCGCAGCTTGTTGGACCAGATAGCGCGAAACACTTCGCCGAAGATGTCAGCCGGGGATTGCATCGCTGCCTATTCATACGAATAAACCCCCGTGGTTGTTCCCGCAAGCGCCTTACGGGCTGCGGAGAAACTTGCGACAGGGCAGGAGTTGCAGGGGCTAAAGCCCGTCTTTTTTTCTATCGTTTACGGCACGACTTTAGTCGGGCCAAAGACCGATAGAAAAAAAGACGGGCTTTAAGCCCCTGAGGGCCCCTTTACGGGTCTCATGCAGACTCTAAAATCCGTCTATGGCAGTGTCATTAACGGGCTGCAACAAAGCAGTCCGGCAGGGACGGAACAACCTGTAGCCCGGCACGTTAGTGCCGGGTAGGCTCAGGTTTATCAGGCGAGTCCCGCAAGGACGACACATCCCGGCTCAGGCCGTGCCCTTCCAGCACCGAGCTCTCACCCAGACTCTTTAGCCCCCGCCTCTCTTGCCCGGTCCCGAATCCTTCCGCCGCCCGTTTAGCCCCTGAGGGCTGCTTTTCGAGCTCTCACGCGAACTCTGAAGTCGCGCCCCTTCAAAAGGTGAAAGCACTGGTTTTTTCGCCCGTACTTCAAAAGCTGAAGAGTTCAGCAAAAAGGATCACTTCAAATGCAGAGCCGCCATGGCCTCATCCGCGCTGGGCGAGCTGGCCTTGAGATAATCCCCCACCCGCTTCCGCTCGTCGGCGGAAAGCGTGGGAGCAAGAGCGAGTATGCGCCTCAGCGTGGTCGAAATGTCATCGATGTAGTTCATCATTCTTATAGCTTCGCCGGAAAGTGGCATGGTTCTTCCTCGTTACAATGGTCTAGCTCCATTTTCCGTGCTGGGGGCGAATTCGTAAAGCGGCCGGGTTGAATTAACCGGAGCGCGCATCCAAGGGAGCATGTCCGTCACCAGCGACTTTCCGTCACCCAGCGAAGCCGTGCCTGAAACCCTCCCGGCAAAAATGAGCCCTCGCCAGGAGGCCTCCAACGACATGCGGGAATGCGTCGAACGGGTGCTCGACACCGACGCCCGGGTTCCGGTCTCCACCTACCGGGTGCAAATGCACAAGGACTTCACCTTTGGCAACGCCCAGGGCATCGTGGGCTACCTCAAAAAGCTCGGCATCAGCGACTTCTACTCCTCGCCGATTTTCGAAGCCCGGCCCGGCAGCATGCACGGGTATGACGTCACTCGCCACGACCGCCTCAATCCGGAACTCGGTGGAGACGATGGTTTTGTCAGCTTTTCCGCGGAATTGCAGCGCCGGGGACTCGGCCTGCTGCTGGACATTGTTCCCAACCACATGGGGGTGGGCAACGACTCCGTCTGGTGGCAGGACGTGCTCGAGAACGGCCACGCTTCGCAGTATTCAGAATATTTCGATATCGATTGGAAGCCGCTCAAACCGGCCCTGCGCAATAAGCTTCTTCTGCCCATCCTGGGCAATCAATACGGCACGGAACTGGAAAACAAGCGCATCCAGATCTCGATCGAAAACGGGCGCCCGCGGGTTCAGTATTACGACCACATCATGCCCGTAGCCCCGCGCACCGTGCACCTGATCTTCGACCAGTTTGACGGCAGCCCGAATCCCCTGCCGCAGTTCTTCCGTGAGGTTCTAGAGCAGATCGACGAGCTGCCGCCGCATGAGACTGCCAACGACGAATTACGCGAGCAGCGGCGCCAGCGGCTGGCTTACTTGCAGCCCCTGTTGCAGGATGCACTGCGCTCGGCGGAAATGCAGCCGCTCATCCAACAAGCGCTCCAGACCATCAACGGCACAGAAGGAGACCCTCACAGCTTCGACCGCTTACACCTTTTGCTCGACGCCCAGCCCTACCGGCTGGCGTCCTGGCGCACTTCAGCCGAAGAGATCAACTACCGCCGCTTCTTCGATGTGAATGACCTGGTCGGCCTGCGCATGGAGAATCCCCAGGTCTTCGCCGCTACCCATTGCCTGATCCGGGAGCTGCTCGCGACCCGTCGGGTGACCGGGCTGCGCATCGACCATTGTGACGGCATGTTCAACCCCCGCCAGTACCTCATCCGGCTGCAGCTTCTCTACCTCGCTAGCCAGTGTGCGGGGGAAGTTCCACGGCAGGAGACCGCCGCTAACGGCATCGAGCGCAGCATACTCGATCCGGCCCGCGGTTACGATTGGTCGCAAAGCCAGGGGCCGCTCTACACGGTGGTCGAAAAGATCCTGGAACCGCGCGAATATCTGCCCCCGGAATGGCCGGTGCGCGGCACCTCCGGCTATGACTTCGTTTACCTGGCCAACGGCATCTTCATCCAAAGCGCTAACGAGAAACGATTCAACGTTCTTTACGCCCAGGTCCTGGGACATACGGTGGACCCGGATGAGATCATTTACCGCTCCAAACTTCAAGTCATGCAGACGGCGCTGGCGAGCGAAGTCTATACCCTTACCAACCTTCTGAGCCGGATTGCTGCCGCCAACCGAAAGGCCCGCGATTTCACCGATAACATTTTGGAAACAGTCATCCGGCAGACGATCGCCGCTTTTCCGGTCTACCGCACCTACATCGACGATCGGGGTGAGTATGGAGAGCGGGATGTCGCTTTTTTGCGCTTCGCGATCGCCCGGGCCAAGCGGCTGAATCCGGATATCGATAGCTCCGCATTCGACTTTCTGCGAGAGACGCTGCTGCTGGGGAGTAATTCCCCGTCGGCGGCCAGGCAAAAACCCGATCCGCAAATGCTTTACTTTGCGCTCAAATTCCAGCAGCTCACCGGGCCGGTGATGGCCAAGGGCGTGGAAGACACGACGTTCTATGTTTATACCCGCTTTCTTTCCTCCAACGAGGTCGGTGGGTCGGCAAAATCCTTTGGCATTTCGCTCGACACCCTGCACCAAAGCAACCAGGAGCGGGTGAAGCACTCCCCCGATACCATGCTCACCACCTCCACCCATGACACCAAACGCAGCGAGGACGTGCGCAACCGGCTGAACGTGCTCTCCGAAATGCCCCAGCTGTGGTCGTCTTGTGTGCACCGTTGGCAGCGCATGAATGCCAAGTTCAAGCGGAAGATGGAAGACGGCCGCTTGGCGCCCGATCACAACGAAGAATACCTGCTCTACCAAACCATCCTGGGGGCGTGGCCGTGGCAGATGCAAACCCAACAGGACCGCGAGAGCTACGTTGAGCGGGTCAGGCAGTATGCCTCCAAAGCGCTGAGCGAAGCCAAGGTCAACCTGAGTTGGATCAACCCCGACCCTGCATACATGAAGGCGGTACATGAGTTCATCACCGCCATTTTGATGCCGGGCGCGCGGGGAAAAGAAAGCCCGTTCGTCGCCTCGCTCAGTTCGCTCCTGCCCCAGTTACAGTTGTTCGGGGCCATCAATTCTCTGGCCCAGGTAGTGCTTAAGACTGCCGTGCCGGGCATACCCGACTTTTATCAGGGAAACGAGCTTTGGGAGTTGAACCTGGTCGACCCGGATAACCGGAGACCGGTCGACTACCATCAGCGCTCTGTCTACCTGGATGCCCTGCATGAGCTTTCGGAGCGGGAAGGACCGGCCGCAGTGTGCCGTGAGGTGCTCACCAACCTCGCCGACGGGCGGGCGAAGCTTTGGACAACGCAACGCGCCCTCCAGTTACGCACCCGGGAACATAGGATCTTCCGTCATGGGGAGTACACGGCGCTCGAAGTCGCCGGGGAGCACCAGGAAAACGCAATCGCATTTTTACGCCGCGATCGAAACAGCGAGCGAAGCGTTCTAGCCGTGCTGCCGCGCTTCCCTTACACCCTCATGCGGGGCAAGCCGGAGCTGCCGCTCGGACCGGCCTGGGGTAACGATCAGTTGCGCGTCCCGGTTTCGCCCGGAACCCGCTACAGCAACGTCTTCACCGGCGAATTTCTGAGCGTTCCAGAGCAGCAAATCCTGCCGCTGAGCGCAATCCTGACCACTTTCCCGGTGGCGCTTCTGGTTAGCCAGGAATAGGCGACGGCGGCCCCGGAAACGGAGGCAGAACGCTTTAGAAGCCGGCTATGGCGCTCCTGTTCAGGTATTTCCGTTTGTCTCTGTTCCAATATCGTACGGTCTGTGAAGGCTCCGTGGTCTCCCGTCGAAAAAAGCGGTATGGCCGTCACCAAGATTTTGCTCGTAGATGATGATGAGTTAAACCTTCACATTATGCGCAATCTGCTTGAGCGCGAGGGCTTCGACATAACGGTCGCGGGCAACGTCGCGGACGCTTTGAAGCTTATCAGCTCAGAACACTACGATGTGCTCCTGAGCGATCTCCACATGCCAGGAGCAGCCGACGGTCTCACCGTCGTAAGTGCAATGCGTTACATCAATCCCAAGTGTGTCGCATTGCTATTGACCGGCTTCCCGGAAATGGATGTTGCCGCTCAGGCCATTTTGCGGCAAGCCGATGAGATTCTGCTGAAGCAGGATGATTTTACCGAGCTGGTCGCATCGATCAAACGGCGGATCGCGACTGGAGCTGCTCATTCCATGCCAAAGATTGAAAGTGTAGCGACGATTCTTGAGCGTGTGGCTCCGAGTTGTATCGACGACTGGCTTCAGGAAGTTCAACTCGATAGCACCCTGACGATTGTGCACTTAACCCCTGAGCAGCGAAGTGCTCATTTGCCCCAGGTCTTCCGGGACCTGATCGCCCGTCTTCGGACGGCTCTTCCTTTTGGCGCCAAGGGGCCACTCTCAGCATTCGCTAAGAAACATGGGTTGATACGGCGTGAGCAGGGTTATTCCGCTGCGATGATGGTCGAAGAGTCACGTATCTTGCAGGTCTGCATTTTCCACACGCTTGAAAAGAATTTAGCTTCTATCGACTTTAGCGTGCTGCTAACTCAAGTGATGACAATCGCGGACGAGGTGGACTCGCAACTCCGGCAGGCGATCGAATGCTATATCGAGAAGTCAACCCTCGACTCGCTCCCTGCTTGAATACGGCTTCAGACCGCATGAGTGAGCGCTCAGCGGCCCGGTCATGAAGCAGCTAATACTGTTTTTTGTGTCACCCCAGCTTGCTCGGTCGCTTGCAAAGCGAAATAGAACGTGGCTCCGCGATCGGGCTCCGCTTCGGCCCAAATCGCCCCCCCATGTTTTTGAATAATTCGGTACACGGTGGCCAGACCCACTCCGGTTCCTTCAAACTCTGATTCGGTGTGAAAACGCTGGAATACGCCGAACAGTTTCTGTGCGTATTTCATGTCGAAGCCGGCGCCGTTGTCTCGCACGAAAATGATCGCCGGTTTACCCGGCTGCTGAATGCTGTCGACTTCGATGACCGCATTGGCCCGGCCACGGGAGTACTTCAGAGCATTGCCTAACAGGTTTTGAAAAACCTGGCCGATCAATATCGGGTCGCAGTCCAGCGCGGGTAGCTTGGCAATGCGCCACTCCACATCTCGCCCATCGCATTCCGCCTGCAGCATCGAAACCACCTCATCGACGATGGGATTAAGTTCGCAGTGGCGCAGCCGTAAGGGTTGGCGGCGGAGTACTGCCATCCTCAGCAAAGCATCGACCAGTAGTCCCATGCGCTGGACAGCGTCTTCGATGCGCTGCAAATGTTCTCGTGCTTCAACAGCCATGGCCGGACCAAACTCGTTGACCAGGATCCTGGAGAAACCGGAGATATGGCGCAGCGGAGTGCGCAGATCATGAGAAACGGAGTAGGAAAAGGCTTCCAGTTCCTGGTTGGCTGACTCCAACTCCCCGGTACGTCTCACAATCTTGTCTTCTAGCTCTTCATTCAGTTTGCGAATCTCCAGTTCATCGGCCTTTCGCCGGCTGATGTCACGAAACGCGACCACTCCACCACGCACGGCTCCCTCCTGGTCTCTCAAGGGAGCGCCGTTGGCCTCGATCCAGGCCCCCGGGTCGAGGCTCGGGTTGCGAATAAACATCTCGGCGCTGCTTACCTTTCCGGCAATGGCCAGCAGAAGGGGGTTTTGCTCGTTGGGGAAAGGAGTGATCATGTCGGGCAAAAACGTGCCGTAGTGTGCGCTCCATTGTGCAGGCGACAGGTTAGCCGCACCCATGCCGACGATTTTTTTCGCCGCCGGGTTCCAGAGGATGAAGTTTCCCTGCTCGTCGACGGCGACCAACCCCTCGACCATGCTGTTCAGGACCGACTGGAGCATGAGCTTCTGCGTTTCCAGTGCCTGCCGGGAGTGCGCGACTTCTGCTGCTTGTGCCGCGAGCCGCACCTCCGTTTGTTTGCGTTCGCTGATATCACGCGCAATTTTTGATACGCCAACCAAGACGCCATGACTGTCTTTCATGGGGGAAATCGTCACCGAGACGTCAATCTTTATGCCATCCTTCCGCACCCCCACGGTTTCAAAGTGTTCTATGCTCTCGCCCGCCCTGAGGCGGCTCAGGATGTCGGCTTCCTCACCGGCTCGCTCCGCTGGTATGAGGATTGACAGCAGTTTGCCCACGGCCTCCGAGGCCTGGTAGCCGAACACCTTCTCCGCTCCGTGATTCCAGGCGGCAATCATCCCCTCCAGAGTCTCGCTGATGATGGCGTCATCAGTTGACTCGACGACCGCGGCCAGCTGTTCGCGTAGTTGTTCCGCCTGCTTGCGCTCGGTGACGTCGCGCAGGATCACCGTGAACATCTGGCGGCCCGCGATTTCATTCTCGGAGATGGAGGCCTCGATCTGAAATTTCTCCCCATTGGCGCGAACCGCCCACAGGGACTCCTGAAGACCCATGGTCTGATTGGTAAAGCCGTTCTCGCCGAGTGTGACCAGGTACGGAATGAAGCCTGTAAGTGGTCGCCCCAGCGCTTCGTTCCGCAGGCAGTGGAACATCTTCTCCGCGGCCTGGTTGAACAGCACGATGCGTTGCTCATCGTCCACGGTAATGATCGAGTCCAGGGCCGACTTGATGATCGCCGCCATGCGGCTCTCGCTCTCCAGGCGAGCCGCGACCTCGGCTTCGAGGGCTGCGGTGCGCTGCTGCACCCGCCGTTCCAGATCGGCGTTGAGGGCCTTGACTTCAGTCTGTGCTTTGGCGGCGACGCGGATCTCGCGGCTGACGGTGAGCCCGGCGATGGACAAGAAGATGATTCCAAGGATGGAGCCTAACGCGATGGCCGAACTGGTGAAACGCCGGGTGCCCCGGGCGCGCTGAGTACGCTGCTCCAGCAACAGTTTTTCCTGATCCTCCATTTCCTGTACGGTGCTCCGCACTGCGTCCATGGTCTGCTTGCCTCGCATGAGTCGTTCGATGGCTGGGGTCCCCCCCGACTGCCGCCGTACGGCCACCAAATCTGCGGCATCTTCAAGCTTGATTTTCGCTTGTTCCGCCAGCACGTCTAACCTTTGTCGCTGCTCTGGCTCCGCTACCAGCGTGCGCAACGCCAGCAGGTCCAGACCAACCGCGTGTATTCCCCACTTATAGGGTTCCAAGAAAGGGTCGTGCCCGGTCAGTGCGAACCCGCGCGCTCCGGTTTCAACGTCGACCAGATGGCGGAGCGTAAGTTCCAGGGTCGCAGACACTTCATGGGCGTGGGCAACCCAATCAGCATCCTCCGCAGCCTGCAGCGCCATACGCCACGAAAGCACTCCCAGAAGGCCGGTTAGGAGAACGGCCCCGGCAACGCCCGCCTTTACCAGCTTGCGTAATCGGGCTTCGGTTTCCGGCTCCTCCACGGAATGGAATAGCCGGTCCAGGTGCTCCTGGCGAAGCTGGAGAGCTTCCTCCAGCCCTTTGCGCTCGCGGTCGCTGCGATCGACGATGTAGGTAGTCCAGCCGATGAAGCCCGCCATCATGCTTCCAGTCACGATGGCCAGCACGGTCACCTCGGCCCAGGTGAAGTGAACCCCGGTCAGCAAAGGCTTCGAGAGCAACCAACCGAGGACACAGAGCACCAGGAATACAGCGGGAAAGGCTCCACGCAGCATTCTTGCCGCAGGGCGTTGGCGGGTGAGAACGCCGCCCATTGCCCAGGGTGCTCGTGAACATAGGAGACCTGCGGTCAGGATGGCAAACGCTACCACCGCAGGCCAAGCCAACGTAATCGGAGGCGCGCCTGGTCCCAGGATCCAGCCCAGGATGCCAAATACGGGTGCTAATGCCGCAGCCAGGCAAATAAACTGGGCCGGCCATTTCTCTCCCCGGGTCCGCCAATCGATCAGCAGCAGGGCGAGACTAAGCAGCAGGAAGGCTGCTGCCGCGACCGGGGACATGACGATACGGGCGGCGGCGATCGGTGGCCCTGGCGGTCGCACGAGTAGCAGCCGATCGATAGCGAGGTTGCGCCCGAAGATCTGTTCCACCAGGGTGAGCGAACCGACCAGGCCAGCCAAGGCCGCTGAGACTCGAGCGGTCAGCTTCCCGGCCTGCTGGAACGGCTGCTTGTCTTTTTCCCTCAGCAGGAACAGGGAAAGGCCTGCCAGCAGAAAGCAGGCCGCGGCGCTGGGGGCCATCGCGGTCCCGTCTCCCCAAGTGACGAGAGCCGGCAAGTTCAGTGCCCATCCCGCCAACCCCGACAACCCGAACAGCATGGAGAAGACCGCAGCGATCGAGACGAATGCCTTCAACCGCTTGGCCAGGCCGGCGGCAGAACGGGAGGTCATGCGTCGCAGTCCTGGCTGGATGAGACCATGAGTGAAGACCCAAGTGAAGCTTTAACCTCGCCGCCTGGTCTCACCCGAGCGCGCCGGCTCAGCACAAGAGACTTGGCCTGAAAATCGCCAGACACGCCACACGATGAGCAACGATGGAGTTTTGGCCTATAGGCGTTCCAGCGGGGTGGTTGCCGCGCGCTCATTTATCCTCGCCACTTCAACTATCGGCGGAGCCACAGATGACGTTAGCCCGACGGAGGTGATCCGGAGTTGGGCACCACCATCGCTGACCGGGGGGTCCGTTCTGACGCAGAGAGACGGGATAAGGCAGAACTAAGGTAATAGACTTGTAACAAATGTGGTTACGATCCCTGCTCGCCGTGTCGCTCCTGATTCAGCTCTAAACGATTCAATAGGTCGGCCGAATTATGTTCAGGGGGGTTCTCCGTTCGGCGCGTTGAGCCGCGTTTGCCAGGAAGAGAGCTACCCGCATTGCTACCGCAATGACGAGGTCAACTACCAATCAGGAGGGCCCGGTCGGTGTTAGATATCGAATATTTGATTGCAAAGAGTGGGCGGGATGATGTGCGGTGGGAGAAGGTTGAAAATATCAAGAGAATTCTGAGCAACGGAACGTATCCTGTGCCCTCTGAGGAGGTAGCTGCAAAGATCATCGAACAAATCCTGGAGGGTGGTCATGCCAATCGCCCGGCGGACCCATAGGCCTTGCGGCTACAACAGGCCGCCACTCAGGCCTTCTCTGGCTCTACCCATCCATCACGATCGGTCACCTCTGCCAACTGTGCCAGCCCGTGAGCCTGCTGGCCGCTGAGTGCGTCGGGAGCCATGCGCCAGGTCCAGTTATTCTCCGGTGTCGAGGGCGTGTTCATGCGCGCTTCCGATCCCAGCACCAGCACATCCTGCACCGGAAAAATGCAAACGTCCGCGACCGAACTCGAAGCCGCGCGGATCAACGTCCACACTACGTCATTGGGCGCAGGATTGAGGTAAACGTAAACCGCTTGCCTCTCCGCCTCCGTCACCCCGTGTTCCCACCAGCCCAGCGTGGTGTCGTTATCGTGGGTTCCGGTATAGACTACAGTGTTGGTTACATAACGGTGGGGCAGGTAGTTGTGCGCCGGCCGGTCGCTGAAGCCGAATTGCAGCACCCGCATGCCGGGAAAGCCGAACTGCTCGCGCAGCGCATCCACTTCGCGGGTAATCATGCCCAGATCCTCGGCAATGATGGGTAGATCGCCTAATTTATCCTGGAGGGCGGTAAAGAGGGCGGCGCCCGGTGCTTTGACCCACTCCCCGTGAATCGCGGTCTCATCCTCGGCAGGAATGGCCCAGTAGGCTTCAAAGCCGCGAAAATGGTCCAGCCGGATAATGTCGTAGAGCACATGGGTCCGGCGCATGCGGTCAACCCACCAGTCGAAACCCCGGGTTTGCAGCATATCCCACTTATAGATCGGGTTGCCCCAGCGCTGGCCGGTCGCACTGAAATAGTCTGGAGGCACACCCGCAACCCGAATCGGAGTGAGATCTTGCTTCAGCTCGAAGATTTCCGGATGGGTCCACACGTCGGCGCTGTCGAAATTAACAAAGATCGCCACGTCGCCAATGAAGCGAATCTCGCGTTCGGCGCAATAGGCCCGCAGGGCTTTCCACTGTTCATCAAAGGCGAATTGCACCGCCTGCTCCACTTCCAGCTCATCCTGGCTCTGCTGTTGCAATCGCCGCAGCGCGTCTGCGTCCCGATGGGCAAACTCCTTCGGCCAGGATAGCCATGCGCCGGTCGAGAATCTTTGCCGCAAGACGCTGTACCTGGCCCAGTCCGCCAGCCAGAAAGCATTCGCTTCGCGAAAGCGCTGAAAGCGGGCCCACTGTTGGTCGTCGTGATGGGAAAGGAAGTTGCGCGCAGCTTGCAAGAGCAGCGGCGATTTGCGTCGCTCCACTTCTTCAAAACGCACGTTTCCCTGATGGCCAGGCAGCCCGGCGATCTGCTCCGCGGAGAGCCACCCCGCTTCCGCCAGCTTTTCCAGGCTGATCAGCAACGGGTTGCCGGCAAACGCAGAGAGGGCGGCGTAGGGCGAATTGCCGTAGCCGGTTGGGTTCAGAGGAAGCACCTGCCATAGCCGCTGGTTGGCCGCGGCCAGAAAATCAGCAAACGTGTAGGCAGCCGGACCAAAATCTCCGATGCCACCATACGAAGGCAAGGAGGAAATGTGAAGGAGTAGTCCAGACGATCGTTCGAGGGCCATTCAGTACCTGTCGGGGAGGGCAGAAGAATCAATGGCCACCTTATGAAGCAGATTCCAAAGCAGCGGCTCCGGTTGCTTGGCAGCCAACGCCCTCACAGGCATAGAGCCTAACAGCCAAACTCAACGCAAATTTGAAAAGAGCCAAACCGATGCCCGAAAGAACTTCTTTGGGAATCTCTCTTTTCCAGCTTCAGGTGGGAAAGGAAAGATCTGCCGGTGCCTAGCTGGGCATGCCCTGGGCAAGACCACTCTGGGCCTTTTTGTTCATGCGGATGTCTCCCTGCTTCTGATAGCGATCGGTCAGCGAAGTCACAAACACGGAAAACATCTGCTCTCGCCGCTCGGAGAGGAGCGATTCGCGCGTAGCGTCCAGGTTTTTGGCTATCTCCGCCGGAGTTGGCTCCTGCTTGTCATCCATCTTGGCGACGATCCCGGCGTGACCGGTGTTGATCGCTTTGCTGATCTGCCCAACCTTAAGGTCGAACAAATCCGGCGCCGCGGTGGATAAGTCCCCAATATCCGGCACCTGCCCGGTGTGGCCGACCAGATCGCTGCTCTTGATGGTCGCCCCCAGCTCCTTGGCGGCCTGGGCCAGGTTATTTTCCGCCTTCGCCTTGTCTGCCAGCTCATTGGTCTTGCGCGCCAGCAGCTGAGGCAATTGTTGCTCCCGGAAATCGTCCACCAGGTGCGACTTGTATTCCTCAAACACCGGAGCATGGGCCGGCTTGGCATCTTGCACCTGGAAAACGGCAAAGCCATCGCCCGTGGAACTTATCTGCGGAGCTGCTCCCGGTTTGGCGCTGAAAGCCAGACCCAGCATCTTGGCTCCGTCAGGCAGCCCGGGCAGCACCGCATTTTGCGCTACGTAATCAGTGGTCACTACCTGCAGGTGATGGGCTTCGGCAGTTTTTTCGAGGCCAGTCTTGCCTGCCTCGGTGGCCAGTTGCTGCGCGAACGCGGCCTGTTGATCCGCCTCCTGCTGCCGGGTCAACGTGGCCAGGATTTGCGCCTTCACCTCGTCCAGAGGCTTCAGATGCGCCGTCTGCTTCTCCTCAACCTGCAGGATGTGATAGCCGAACTGGGTCTTGATCACATCAGAAGTTTGTCCCGGCTGCAGCCCAAAAGCTGTCTTCTCAAATTCCGGCACAGTAACGCCGCGCTGGATCATGCCCAGCTCGCCCCCCTGCTCCTTGCTGCCGGGGTCGTCGGAGTTAGCCTTGGCCAGTGCGGCAAAATCGGCGCCGCCCTTGATTTGCTTGAGCAGGTCTTGCGCTTTCTGCCCGGCCGCCGCATCGGTCTTCGCGTCGGCGCCCGCCGCCACCTTAATCAGGATGTGCCGCACCTTCACTTCTTCCGGAACCTGGTAATCCTTCTGATGGGCCTGATAGTACTGCTCCACCTGCTGGCCGCTCACCGGCGCCGCTCCGCCCGGTACATCCGTCTGGTTCAAGGCAATGTAGGCCACTTTGCGTGACTCTGGAACGGCGTCCTTGTACCGCGTTGCGTTCTGCTTGAAGAATGCCTGCAGCTCAGCGTCTGTGGGATTGATCTGCTTGCGCAGGTCCTCCGAGTTGATGACCGCGTAATCGAACTTGATCTTGGTTCCCTGCTGCCGATACGAGTCGCGAACATCCTGGTCTGAAACCGTGACTCCCCCGGTCACCATGGCCTCCAGCCGGTTGATCTCAATCTCTTTCTTGACCTGAGTTTCGAAATCCTGGATGGAGGTATGGAAATAATTGGAGACGAAGTCGGCATACTTGTCTTCGCCGATGAATTGTCCTCCCGGAAACAGGGCCTGGGAAAAGGGACCGGTTTGCATGGCGCGGCGAAGATCCGCATCCCCTACCTGAAGGCCCAGGCGGTTGGCTTCCTGCAGCAGCACTTCGCGTTGGATCAGCGCTTGCGCGGCCTGCGGCATGATGTAAGGAAGCACCATATCCGGATAGTGTTTCTGCTGCAGAATTCTTTCCGCAACCTGCTGCACTTCGGGAGTGGTAATGGAGGTAGTGGTGCCGAAGTAGCGCCCCATGAATCCTCCGCTATGCACCGTGGCGTAGGTATCGGAGGAGGAGTTGCTATCGGCCATAATGCCCGGCACGAGCGTGATCACCATGGTGCCAATAGCAACAGCGATGATAACGATGAAAATGATCTTGACGAGGCGGTTGTCTTTGGTTTGCAGGAAACGAATCATTGGATAATAGCGACCTTTAGAGAGCGGCTCTTTAAGTATAGCGGCATAGTTGGTTACGGGGGCACTGATGGGCCTTCGGCCCACCCACCCTGGAAGCGCCGCCCTCCCCTTTGTCATCTCGACCGAAGCGCAGCGAAGTGGAGAGATGTCTGTGTGGATGCTCTTTCTTGGAGATGTTTTTCTTGCCGAGACCGTGAGTAAAAGCAATCGAAAAAAATCGTTTTCGTCCCACGTACGCTGGTGCGAACGTGGGGCACCCAATACCGAGTTGGTGCGAGTGACAGAGTAGCTAGGTCACGACTGTACGTAGAAATGGCGGGGCTTTTCGCCCCGCCATAAACCTGCTCCCTTGACCCGGCTTACTACCTCCAGCGGCGATAGTAGTACGGGTGCCCGTACACGTAAGCCCGAGGATAACCATAGACATACGGGTATGCATATGGATAGCCGTAAGCATACGGATACGGAGCATATCCTGGGGGTGGCGGCGCGTAGCCGGCTGCCGCACCTGGGTAACCGTAAGGCCCTGGGTAGCGCCGGTCTTGCGGCGGCGGTCCTGACTCAGCCTCCATACGCGAAGCTTCCTGGTAAGACACTGGCTGCACCGTGGCCGGGCTGGTCAGATGGAAGCTGAGCACGGCTTCCGGAGGAACCACACTGCGCGGACCCGGAGTAGCCGCCGAAGCACCCAATCCGACCCCAGTGCCCGCCACCGCGCCGATGGCGGCACCAGGTCCACCGCCGGCGACAGCGCCAATCGCTGCACCCAGTACCGCGGCGCCGACCGTGTTGCTGGCTGTGTAACCACCTTTGCCTGGACTGCTGGTGTTAAACACATCGGTCGCCAGCGAGTAAGAATTGCCGCCCAGATTAAGCGTTGTCAGTTGCAGCGCCATGCTTGCGCCGCCCTTCAATTCTCCCGGCTTCTTCACGTCGACGACCCGGCCCGTAACCGCCGCGCCACGCGGGATCGCCAGCACGTTGCCGGCGTAGATGTTCTGCGCGACCGTGCCCTGGAAGTAGTCTCCAGGCTTCATCTTCTTCGAATCCAGCGGCTCGCTGGTGCGAATCGGCAGCCGCAATCCAGAAGACAGAGTCACCGGACCGGATGGTGGCGCTGGTGCCTGGGCCGCACCCTGATAATTGTTCGGTTGGTTCTGCCCCGGCTGGTACGCAGGGCGCGGGGGCTGTCCGTAGCCTACGGGCGGATTGCCTGCAGGCGCACCCAAGCCCTGATCCTGGTTCGCGGTCTGGCCGGGATATTGCGGCGGGCCTTGATCCTGATTCGGGTCCTGATTTTGGCCCTGCGCCGCACTGTCGGGTGGGGGAATCTGTCCATTCTGCGCATCGGGCGGCGGTCCTGCCGGACCCCAGTCGCCTTGCTGGCCAGGCGTCGCTGTCTGCTGGCCGGTTTGTTGCGCCGACGCACCCAAAGCCGGAGCCAGCGTTAAAGTCGCGCCTAGCGCTCCGGAAAGCACCCATTGCCAATGATTTCTACTCATCCACTCCATCGTTAACCCCCAAGCCCCGGGCGAATCGCCCGATCCGTCCGCCGGGACTACTCCATAGACGGTGGTACGCACAGTCCGTCACTGGTGATAACCCTAATGGAAAACAAAAGTTACCCGGAAAACTGCCCGGTTCATAATTTCCTGACGGTGGTAATCGCCACCTTTGTGTAGTTTACCAACTGGATATTCATCGCTCGTTCGCCGACGATTCTTCCGTTTCAACCAGCTTGGATGGCCCTTGCTGGTTCCCAGACCGCAAACTGCGGCCCGGCTGGCATGGCAGCAGGGACAAGCCTTGGGTAGCTGCTGATTTGAGCTTCTCTCTTTACAGGGTCCCCCGTTGCCGTGGTAGACATGCTTGCATGCCTGCCACTACGGAAAAACGTCTTCATCTGAGCGAGATTGCTCCTACCATCATCCAGTCTGAAATTCGATCCATGACCGTGGAATGTGATGCCGTCGGGGGTGTGAACCTGGCCCAGGGGGTATGCGACACTCCCCTGCCCGAGGTGGTGGAAGAAGCCGCCATCCAGGCGATCCGCGACGGTTACAACATCTACACCCGTCTGGACGGCGTGGCCGTGCTGCGCCAGGCGATTGCGGAAAAACTGGAGCGCCATAACGGCCTCAGCGCTGATCCCGACAAGGAAATCCTGGTCACCTCGGGCGCCACTGGTGCTATGGCGTCCGCCTGCCTCGCCCTGTTCGATCCCGGCGACGAGATCATTCTCTTCGAGCCGTTCTACGGATACCACTTGAGCACTCTGCTTGCTATGCGCGCGCAGCCGGTGGTGGTGCCTATGGAGCCCTCCACCTGGGAGATCGACTTTGATCGCCTGCGCGCAGCCATAACCCCTCGCACCCGTGCCCTGATCATCAACAGCCCCGGCAATCCCTGCGGCAAGGTGTTTACCCGTCCGGAGCTGGAAGCCATTGCTGCCCTGGCGATCGAATACGACCTCTTTGTAATGACCGACGAAATCTACGAATACTTCATCTATGACGGGCAGTCCCATGTAAGCCCGGCGACCATCCCTGGCATGGCGGAGCGGACCATCACCATCTCCGGCTTCTCCAAAACCTTCAGCATGACCGGGTGGAGGGTTGGCTACCTCACCGCCAGCAGCAAGTGGATCCCCGCCATCGGCTACTTCCACGATCTGCAATATGTGTGCACTCCATCGCCTTTTCAGTACGCCGCCGCCGCCGGACTTCGCGCCCTGCCCGACAGCTTCTACCACGGGCTGGCAACCGAATACCAGGACAAGCGGGACCAGATCTGCGACGCTTTGGCGGCTGCCGGCTTGACCCCGGCCGTGCCTACTGGAGCCTATTACGTGCTTGCGGATGCCACCCGAATTGAAGGGGATCGGGCCAGCGTCAAGGCGCGGAACCTGCTGCGCGCGACAGGAGTGGGCGCGGTCGCCGGGTCAGCCTTCTATGGTCCCGGCCGGGGAGAAAACGTGCTCCGCTTCTGCTTTGCGAAGCAGGCCTCCGAGCTTGATCGGGCCTGCACCGCCCTACGCAACTTCGGCGTCTGAAGACTGGTTTGTTAGACAGCGGGGTATTGTGCCGTCCCTACGGGACTGCTTCGTTTTTCGCGAGAGGTGGGATGCCCCAGGCCTCCCCCTCAAGCCTGTGACGGGCTAAACAGCTCCACACGGGTGCCCCATGTTCGCCCCTGCGTACGTGGGCCGAAAACGATGGGCGAAGCCCTCCACCGCCTTTCGTTCCGGACCTACCATTTGTTCGGGTTTGAACCCGCGCCCCCGACTCAACCGGTTTAGTCGTGGCTTGATCCCAGACGAGCCTGCTTAGTCCGTAACCGATTCAAAACAGGTCGAGTTTAGCTCCTGGAGGCCCGCCCGATCCTTTTCGGACCAGTTTGAATCCAATGGGTGAATCCGAGCATCAGATAGCTTGACAACAGAACACTCAAGTGCGAGTCTAAAGTCCATAAACTCGCACGAGTGCTGTGCTTGCAGGAGCGTAACGAATGGCAAAGATTATAGGGATTGATTTAGGCACCACAAACTCAGTGGTCGCCGTGATGGAAGGTGGAGAGCCTAAGGTCATACCCAACGAAGAGGGTGGCCGCACAACTCCTTCCGTGGTCGCGTTCACCAAGAGCGGCGAGCGGTTGGTAGGTCAGGTGGCGAAGCGCCAGGCGATCACCAATCCGGAAAACACAATTTATTCGATCAAGCGCTTCATGGGCCGCCGTGCCAACGAAGTGACGGACGAAATGAAGATGGTTCCCTACAAGGTAAAGGCTCAGGGCGACCATGTGGTCGTAGTAGCACAGGGCAAGGACTACACCCCACCCGAGGTCTCGGCAATGATTCTGCAGAAGCTGAAAAAGGCTGCGGAAGACTATCTCGGCAGCTCGGTTTCCGAAGCAGTCATCACCGTCCCGGCGTACTTCAACGATGCCCAGCGCCAGGCGACCAAGGACGCAGGCAAAATTGCCGGTCTGGACGTAAAGCGCATTGTCAACGAGCCCACAGCGGCGGCGTTGGCCTATGGTCTGGATAAGAAGAAAGACGAAACGATCATCGTCTATGACTTCGGTGGCGGAACCTTCGATGTGTCCGTACTGGAAGTCGGCGAGGGCGTGATCGAGGTTAAGTCGACCAATGGTGATACCCACCTGGGCGGCGACAACCTTGACCAGCGCATCGTGGACTGGTTGATCGACGAATTCAAGAAAGATGAGGGATTGGACCTGCGGGCAAAGGGCAACGAAATGGCCCTGCAACGGCTGAAGGATGCAGCCGAGAGAGCCAAGATCGAGCTCTCGACAGCAATGGAAACCGAGATCAATCTTCCCTTTGTCACAGCCGACGCGAGCGGACCGAAGCACTTGGTCAAGAAATTGACCCGGGCCAAGCTGGAGCAGTTGGTAGATGACCTGCTGCAGCGCTCGATAGAGCCCTGCAAGCGGGCGATGGCGGATGCGCAGATCGATGCCAGCAAGATCGACGAAGTGGTACTGGTCGGCGGACAGACACGCATGCCTAAAATCCAGCAACTGGTTAAGGACCTGTTCGGCAAGGAGCCCCATAAGGGCGTCAACCCGGACGAGGTGGTAGCCATCGGGGCTGCGATCCAGGCCGGCGTGCTGGCAGGAGAAGTAACCGACCTGTTGCTGCTCGATGTCACACCGCTGACCTTGGCCATTGAAACGTTGGGTGGCGTAGCGACCAAGATGATCGGGCGCAATACGACCATCCCGACCAAGAAGACGGAGACCTTCTCGACTGCAGCTGATAACCAAACGGAAGTGGAAGTTCACGTGCTGCAGGGCGAGCGTCCTATGGCAGCGCAGAACAGGACCCTGGGCAAGTTCAAGCTGAGTGGAATTCCTCCCGCTCCGCGCGGCGTGCCGCAAGTGGAAGTGACCTTCGATATCGATGCCAACGGCATTCTGAACGTGACGGCGAAAGACAATGCCACGGGCAAAGATCAGAAGATCACCATCACCTCCTCTTCGGGTCTCAGCAAGGACGAAGTGGATCGGATGGCAAAAGAAGCCGAGGCGCACGCGACTGAGGACCAAACCAAGCGGGACGAGGTGGAAGCAAGAAACTCGCTCGACAACATGGTCTACAACGTGGAGAAGATGCTGAAGGATAACGGCGACAAGGTTTCCGGCAGCGAAAAGAGTGAAGTGGAATCAGCGCTGGCGCAGGCTAAGCAGTCGCTGCAAGGCAGTTCCAGCGTGGCTGAAATGAACAGCGCGCGGGAGAAACTAACTGCGGCTTCTCATAAGCTGGCCGAGGCTATGTACAAGTCGAACGCGTCGTCGAATGCATCAGGAGCATCGGCGGCGGGTGACGCTTCCGCGGGAGCACCGGCGGAGGAAAAGAAGGACGAAGGCGTGATCGACGCCGAATACGTGGACGTCGCGGACAAGAAGTAACAATACTCTCAGTCAGGCGATCCAATACGGGTATGGGGCGCTCAATCGCTAGGAGCGCCCCTTGCTTTATCTGAGCAAGACCACGGGCAACAGCTGGCGGAAGGCACGGGCAACAGCTGGCGGAAGGCAGGACACAATGACTGAGACGATGTGGAAATATGAACAATTGAGAGCCGGAAAAATCTATAACCAGGTCATGTTCAACACGCGGGAAGAAGCGGAAAGCTTCGCCGCCCAGATGACCCGGGTGGAACCCGATCTCTTCTGGAGAATTGAACCAGTAGAAGCCCGTTTGTGGTGGAACTGACCTAACCCCGGGCCGCCGTTTCGGCGGCCCGGCTCTGTTCGAAACGTAAAATTGAAGTAACCAAACTATGGCCCAGACACCGACAAAAGATTATTACGCCACTCTTGGAGTCAAGAAGGCGGCAACTTCGGACGACATCCGCAAAGCCTTCAGGAAGCTTGCGCGCAAGCACCACCCCGATGTCAATCCCGGGGATAAGAAGGCGGAAGAGAAGTTCAAGGAAATTTCGGAAGCCAATGACGTCTTGAGCGACGAGAAAAAGCGCAAGGTTTACGATGCGCTGGGGTACTACTCCGACCAGATTGATCCAGCAGCCGCAGAAGCCGCGGCCCGGGGAGGCTATGGTGGATTTCCCGGCGGCGGTCAGGCCGGGGGCTCTACGCGGCAGCCCGGCGGAGGTCGGGGCGTCCCCATCGACTTTGGCGGCTTTGACTTCTCCGACTACGCGGCCGGCCGTGGGGGCGAACCCGCCGGCGGGGCCTCTGGATCGAGCTGGGGTGGCTTCCGGGACATCTTCTCCAGCGTGTTTAGCCAGGGAGGACAAAAGAACCGCGGTCCGCAGGAAGGGACTGACCTGGAGTATCAGGTCACGGTGGATTTCTGGACCGCGATCCGCGGCGGCGTGGCACGCATGCAGGTGACGCGGCAGGAAACCTGCCCCAGCTGTAAAGGAAAACCCAGCGGCGGCGGCGGTACCTGCCCGGAGTGTCAAGGCACGGGACAAGTGACCCAAATGGGCGGACGGATGAAGTTCAACATCTCCTGCCCGGAATGTAAGGGCACCGGCAAGCTGGAGGATGAATGCGCAGCCTGCGGGGGCGAAGGAACAGTGACCCGCCCCGAAACAGTGGAAGTTCGTATCAAGGCCGGCACGCGCGATGGTCAGCGAATCCGGTTAGCCGGCAAGGGCAACGCCGGAATCAACGGCGGCCCGGCGGGCGATCTGTATCTCATCATCAAAATTAGTAGTCATCCGGTGTTCAGCCGCACCGGGGATGATGTTCAGGTAACCATCCCGATTACCGTGCCCGAAGCAGCGCTGGGGGCCAAGATTGAGGTGCCGACCATCGATGGCCGGGCGCAGTTGAAAATTCCGCCCGGTACGCAGAGCGGTCAGAAGCTGCGCATGCGCGGCAAAGGAGTTCCCTCGGCAACCCACGAGGGAGCCCGCGGGGACGAGATTGTCACCGTGGAGATCGTTGTGCCTCCTGTGCGCGACGAGCGATCGAAAGAAATTTTGCGGGAGTTCGCCAAGTTGAATCCGGAAGACCCCAGAGCGGCGACTTTCGCCAGCGTATAAGAGGCGCGAGAACCAAAATGCCCACGAAACGTAAATCCAAAGGTGCATACATGATCTCGGCGGTGGCCGAGATGTACGAAATCCATCCGCAGACGCTGCGGCTGTACGAACGCGAAGGGCTGCTGCAGCCCTCGCGCACGGTCGGCAACACGCGTCTCTACACCGATGAAGACCTGGAGCGGCTGGAGTTCATTCTTAACCTGGCACGCGATCTGGGGGTCAACATTGCCGGCATCGCCATCATCCTTCAGATGCGGGAGCGGATGGAGGAGATGAATCGCCAGATGCAGGACTTCGTCGAGTACGTGCGCAGCGAGATGCTGGCCAAAATGCAGCAAGGCATCGGTGCGAGCGAGGGCGCCCTGGTTGCCTTGCGCAGGCCCACCGTAGTCCCGGCGGCCGCTTCCCGCAGGCGCTAGGCTCTTCTTTTGGAGCCTTTTACGGGCAAAGTGTAGTCTAAAGGGAAGTTTCCTGACGCATGATGCATTTCCTGCTGGTACTGAGCATTGTCGGCATCTTCACCTCGACCATGTATGCCCTGCTGGTGGTCGTAGGCGCCTTGCGCCTGGCGCAGCGACGACAGGCGGCGGAGGCGTGCGTGTTCACTCCTCCGGTCAGCTTGCTCAAGCCGCTGCACGGCTGGGAACCGGACCTCGAGTCCCACCTGGAAAGCTTCTTTGCACAGGATTACCCCGAATTCGAGATCATTTTTTGTGCACGCAATGACCGCGACCCGGGCCTGGAGACCGCCCGGCGAGTTGCCGCGCGTTATCCCGGGATTCGCTCCACCTTTCTCCTGAGTGGCCCCCCGCCGTATGCCAACGCAAAGGTGTGGTCGCTGGAGCGCATGCAGAGTGCAGCCGCGCATCGGTTTTTGGTGGTCAGCGACAGCGACGTTTCTGTCACCAGGGGCTACCTGCGGGCGGTCATGGGGCCTTTTGTCGATCCACATGTTGGCCTGGTGACCTGCCTTTATCGTGGAGTAGGCAGCAATCTCTGGTCCAGGCTGGAAGCCGTCGGGATGTCGATTGAGATGTCGGGCGGGGTGCTGGTTGCGGAGTTGATCGAAGGCATGAAATTTGCCCTGGGGCCGACCATGGTCGTTCGCCGGGAAAACCTGGAAGCGGCAGGCGGTTTTCGTGCCCTGGGGCCCTATCACGCGGACGACTTCATGTTAGGGAACCTGATCGCTGCGCATGGGCACCGGGTTGTCTTGTCCACCCACACCATTGACCACCACGTCCTGAATTCTTCGTTTCTTCCGTCTGTGCTGCACCAGATCCGGTGGATGAAAAGCACTCGTTTTTCCCGACCCAAGGGACATCTGGGAACCGCACTCACGTTCAGCATGCCTTATGGGGTGCTGGGTGCGGGCGTTGCTGTGGCCTTCCATCGCCCGCTGTTGGGCGCCCTTCTGCTGTTGTGGAGTTGGGGCTCGCGGGTAGGCCTCGGTGCTTTGGTCGGCGGCCTGGTGGTGGCTGAACCGAGGTTGGTACGGAGCGCCCTGCTCTATCCTCTCCGCGACCTGCTTGGATTTGCCTATTGGATTGCCAGCTACCTGAGCAACCAGGTGCGCTGGCGCGGGGAAGTGTACAACTTGCTCGAGGATGGTTTCATGCGCAACGACTCCCAGTCGGCCAAGCGCGAGCCCGAAGCTGTTCTCACCGCCTAGAGCCCAAACGACCCCCTCGCAGACGACCTCATCGCCTCATCCTCCCAGGTCCTCTTGGGTTCCCGATACCAGAGCCCCCTTCTCAATACCCAAGAACCCCTTTGCCCGCTGCGTCAGCTTGCACCGTGGAGCGCTAGAAAGGAGTTCACGCGAAACCGACTTTTTCCGCAGCCTCGAAAGCCCGGGCTGGCTGAGGTTGAGCAATCAGAGGGGTCGGTCGGTAAAGAGAGTTTTATCGGAAAGCTCTTGCAGGAGATAAGCGCGTCTTCCCAGCAGACTATCCACGTGTGCGCGGACATTTCCGGGCACAAAGAGAAAGCGGCGGGGCCCCGCACCCCACAACGCCAGCAGATCCTGATCACTGATCAGCACCCGCGGAGCGTCAGGATAATTTGAACCCCACAGCACGGCACTCACCCGCCCATTGACCAATAACGCCTGCCGTTGGGTGTAGAAAAGCAGCGAGGAACCATCGGCCACATCCCCATACAGAATCAGCGTGGCATCGGTTCCCCTGGGGGCGATGCGATTGATCGTGTCAGCCATGGCACGCGAGGAGAGCATCGGCTCGAAGCGCACCAAAGCGATGTGAGCGGCGATGAGAAATACCGCTGAGGTAAAAGCGACGCTGACCGTAGCCTCGAAATGATGACGCTGGCGACGTAGCACCCAGGCCGTGATCGGACCCAGCAGAAGGCCAACGGCAGCCAGCCCCGCCGGCAACCGCAAAGAGGCAAAGGATGGCCCGGTAAGATCGAACAGGTGAGCCATCGAGAGCGTGTAGCCCGCCACGTCCCGATGCGCCAGCAGGGCGCCAATATCACTCCCCGAAGGCAGCTTGCGAGAGGACCACAATCCATATCCCAAAGCGACCGCGGCCACGATCCCTATGCCCACCAGAAAAGCCTGTGCTGCGTTCAGCCACTTGCTCGAGATTTCGACCTCCTCGCCCGCCAGTGCACCGGCGGTGAGCAGCAGCAAGGGGAAATAGACGGGAAAGGTGTAGTACTCCTGATTGGTCGACAAGGAGAAAAAGAGCAGGATCACAGCCGCGTAGATGGTCACCAGCAAGTTGGTCCTCACCCGGAAAAGCGCCGCGCGCGCGCTCACAAAGTCCCACCGGGTTCGGGCGGCCCATGCACGCCTGAGAACCACCGGCAAGTAGATACTCCAGGGAAAGAGCCAAACCAGGTGCAGGCTCCAGTAGAGAAGGAACGGAAGCTTGTTGTAATCGATGGGATAGCGCTTGCCCAGGAACCGCAGCACTTGCTCGTTGATGAAGTAGAAATAGAAGAACCCGTGGACATTTCCCATGGTGGGTATATTGCCCACAGGATGCCCCGCACCCGGATTGCGCAGCCCGGCGAGAATGTGCCACGGAACCGCGATGACCAAGAACAGCAGCAAACCGGAGGCCAGGCGGAATTCACGCCAGCGGCGCCAATCGCCGGTGAACAGCAGGTAGGGCACGGCGGCAAGGAAGAAGAAGACCGGCGATACCAATCCCTTGGCCAACATGGCCAGCCCCAAGGCCGCCCAGGTGAGGTAAAAGCGGGAGGGTTTCTCATCCTCCAGTGCAATGAGAAAATTGTAGAAAGCAAAAGCCAGCAGCAGGGTCAGCAGAACTTCCGGAATGAAGATTCGGGTGAAGAGAAAAACCCCCACACTGGTCAGGATGCTCAGGGCGGCATAGAACGCAGCCCGGTCTCCGTAGGCACGGCGGCCCCAGGCCCAGGCCAAGATAGCCAGGCCAAGCACGCCCAGCGAAAGCGGGAGGTGGGTAGCAAAAACGTTGAATCCGAAGAGATGATAATCCGCAGCGGCCAGCCAATAAGGCAGCGGAGGCTTCTCCAGGTAACGGACACCATCCACTTTCAACGTAACCCAGTCGCCGCTCCTGGCCATATACTGGGCGGCAGCCGCGTGGGTGGCGTCCGCGTCGTCCAGAAGAGGTGGCGCAAAGAGCGCCGCAAAGTGCACCGCGGCAAAAACCAGCAGCAGCAGGGTCCAAGCTCGCCGCGGAGAAAGGGCAAAAGAGTTCTCGGGAGGCGCCTCAAGGGAAAGAGCGAAGTGATTCGACATGGCTTACAAATGCGCGATAACTAAACAGCAGGATACCAGCCAGCCGCGGGCTCGTTTCATCGCGACAGCGGAAGCCTTCGACGCCGCTGTCAAGCAATGCGTTGAGAACGCTGCTCCGGAAGCGGTGCATGTTCTGAGAACGGGCTCACGTCGTCTGCAGGCGACGCTCGAAGCCATGGTGCGCGAAGACACGGCCGTGTCGCTGCAACAGCCTGCCAAAGGATGGCTGCGCCAGCTTAAACAAGTTCGCCGGGCAGCCGGTACAGTGCGCGATCTGGACGTCCACCGCAAGCTGCTGGAACACTGGATCGCCAGTGAAAACAGCCCGCTCGAAAGGCAGGCGGGAATGCTCGATGCCTGGCTCAAAGCCCGGCGTAAGCATTTGGCCTCCGATATGCAGAAAAAGATCGGCAAACGGCAGCAGGAACTGGAGCACCGGCAGGCTGCGTTCCTGGCCGCACTCGACTCGGTACCTCTCGATGGTGTGCGAGTTCCGCGTTCGGCCGATGAAGTGGCCCTGGAGCAATTTGTGCGCGCGGCGGACGCCATGCCCTCGCTGGACGCGGAGAACCTGCACGACTTTCGTAAAGCAACCAAGAAGGCGCGCTATGTGGCGGAATCCGGCAGCGCGGAACAGGAATACAGCAGTGTTGCCAAAGCCTTGAAGCGGGTGCAGGACGCAATCGGCGACTGGCATGATTGGGTATGTCTGTCGGAAGAGGCCGGCGCGGCTCTGGGTAAAGGCGCCACGGAATTGACTGCGTCCCTCGAACGCGAGGTAGAGCGCCATTTTGCCGCAGCCTTGAGAACCACCCAGACCATGCGCGGCCGCCTCCTGGGCGAGTGGATGGCCGGCCATGGCAAGCGGCCACCCGCATCGGTAACCGTGGGGGACAGAGGGCTCGCCTCCGGCTTTTAGAGGCTGCGGAAAAAGTCGCTGTTGGAAGTTATTTACGGCACGGCTGAAGCCGTGCCCTTCCGGAACCGAGTTCTCACACACGGGCTTTCAACCACCAGAGTTTTTCCGCAGCCTGTAAAGCCACCGCATCATGGCCACCCTCGTGCCGAAAACGAACGTTAGCCGCTGCGCCCGGACCGCGAGGACGCTTGGTTAAGGTTTCTTAACATAGGTGGCGAAGCGCATTAAGGGAAAGGCACCCCAGGCCGATCAAAGAATAAACGGAGGCACGAGCATGAAAACGAATTTATCCACGATCGGCGACCAGAACCAAACGGAACCTCCTTCGCTGTCCCCAGTAGTCACTGATCCGGTAACGATTGCCAAGAGCCTGGAGGTCAAGGGCGAAGTAATAGGCTCCGAATCGTTGTACATCGACGGCAAAGTCATGGGCGCAATCTACTTGCCTGGCAGCCGCGTGACGGTTGGCCGCAATGGTCAAGTGTCGGCCGATATCTGTGCCCGTGAAGTGGTGGTTCTGGGAGCGGTGCATGGCAACATTGATGCCAGCGACCGTGTGAACATCAGCAGTGAAGGTTCGTTGATCGGGGATGTAATTACACAACGAGTCACTATTGCAGAAGGCGCGTTCTTCAAGGGGGTTATCGACATCCACACGCCGGGGCCAGGAAACGATGAAATGGCGGCTCCGGGGATCTCCAGCGCCGACGGGTCCGCTGTTGGCGTTCAGGCGTAGGTCCACTTCGCCTTGTCGTTCCGGCCGCTAAACGGTTCTCAGGCCTACGGGTTTCGCGGTACCTTTCCGGTAACCTAAAATTCACCCTGATGCTTCAAAATGAAGGGTGAGGTAACCACTTGGTGTCTGGCTCAAACAGGCATGACCTACTAGCCGCAATTGACATTGGATCCAATTCCTGCCGATTGAAAATCGCGCGCGTCCAGCAACAACAGCTCAAAGTGCTCCATGAGGACCGCGAGGTTACGCGGTTGGGAGCCAGCGTGTTCGAAACCGGTATGATTTCCCCTGAAGCGATGGCGGGTACCTTAGTTGCCCTGAAGCGCTTCTATCGGGCGGTCAAGCTGCACGGCGGCGACCACGTGCGCGCGGTGGCCACATCGGCCTTGCGCGATGCCCGCAACGCACAGGCCTTTCTTGCCTGGGTGAAATCCGAAACCGGTTGGAATGTGGAGATCATCTCCGGGCTCGAAGAGGCACGCCTGATCCATCGCGGGGTGATGGGTGAGCCTGGCACGCAAGGCCGGTGCCTGCTGATCGATGTGGGCGGCGGTAGTTGCGAGATCACCCTGTCGGACCACAAGCGCATCCAGGAAACGGTGAGCCTTCCGTTAGGGGCGGTCCGCTTGACGAAGGAATTTCTTCCCGATGATCCTGCAAGCGAAGAGCAACTGGCCCGCATGAAGCAATTTGTCGCCCGCGAGTTGCGCAAGGCACAGCGACGCCTGGGTGCTCTGCGGGTGTCCCTGGTGGTGGCCACGTCGGGAACTGCAGCCGCATTATCCCAGGCCAGCCAGGCCATGCGCAATGCGCCGGTCAAGAACGGGCGGGCCAAGAACGGCCGAGTCAGAAGGAAACCGTTAACCGAAACCCGCAACGTGCGCCTGCTGACCACCAAGCTCACGGGAATGAACAGCGCTCAGCGCAGCAGCGTCCCCGGCATCGGCCCCAGGCGAAGCGAGATCGTGGTCGCGGGCGCCCATGTCTTTGCCGCGGTGCTGGAGCACTTTGCTCTGCCCGGGTTCGCCTACTCCGAGCTAGGCTTGCGCGACGGCATACTGTCGCAGATGCTGGCCGAACAGGACGCCAAGACCGCGGCCCATCAGGCCTTCGAACGGGAACGTTGGCAGGGAGTTTTGGCCACCTGCAAACAATACGGAGTGGACCCCAGGCAGGCGGACGCGGTGCGCCAACATGCGTTGCAACTATTCCGCGACATGCAGCCGGTGCATGAGCTGCCCCGGGAATACGGCTCGTGGCTGGAGGCGGCAGCCATGATGCGCGACGTGGGAAAATTCATGAACTATCAGGGCCACCACCGCCATGCGCAATACATCATCGCCAACTCCGAGCTGTTCGGGTTTACCCCCCAGCAAAGAGGCATTATGTCGGCCATCGCCCGCTACCTGGGCAAGTCCCGTCCCGACCCCGAGGACCGTACCATGCGACCTATCCCTCCGGAGGAATTTACCCGCGTGCAACGGGCAGTGGTGCTGCTGCGGCTGGCCGTCGCCCTCAACCAGGATCGGGCCAGCGACGTGCTCAAAGTCACCCTGCGGGTTTATCCCAAGCGGGTGTTGATGGAGCTCAGCCCGGGACGCACCGGGGCAGAGCTGGAACTCTGGTCGCTGCGCAAGGAAGCCGACTATTTCCGCGAGGTGTTCCGGCGGGAGCTTTTCGCCGCGCTGGCATAGACCAGGCGCAGGATCCGCGGGTCCAGCACGGAGATCAACTGTCCCGGCCTGCGGGTGCAATCAACCCGTGCAATGGCGCCCTTGCGCATTCGTATGCTGGCAGGCCTGGGGGCGCAGATGAGGGAACCCAGAAATTCCGGCAGGTTGGGATTGTGGCCCACCGCCAGAACGTTTTCAAACCCGGAGAGAGTGGTGACCAACGCCTGAAATCCAGACACTGTACCTGACGGCGAAAGGGCATCCGTGATCTGAATCTTGCCTTCGTAAGCGACCTCGGTGCCCACCAGCGAGGCCGTCTGCAAAGCACGCTTGAGCGGGCTGGACACGATCAGGTCAAACTGGACTTTTAAAGCGTTCAAATACCTGGCAACGAGCAGGCACTGCTCCTTACCTTCTTTGTCGAGCGGCCGCTTGACGTCAAGCGTAGGGGAAGCGCGGCGGACGCCAGCGCTTGCGTGGCGGAGAATGTAAAGGTTCATCGAGTTGAGACTTCTCTTATCAGGCCGCGGGGCGGTCTTGGCCTATTCGGCTAATTCATCCGATTGTAACAATTCCACAGACGCAAGAGAAGGCCCTCCTCAGAAGAACGGGGAGCGCGTATTCAGCGGATCGAAGGGCAGTTCAGGGTCAGGATCAGCTGGGGGAAGAGGTATGGGATTGGGATCTGGGTCGGGAGCGGGGTCCGGACCCGGTAGAGGAAAAACGTCAGGATTTGAGGAACTCATTCTGGTTGGAAGTGCTGCCCGGGGCGGACGGTTGCCTTGGGCAGTTTCGCAATTACCGTGTTCTGTCAAAAGCGGAGGAGTGGTTTTCCTTGGGAGAAAACCACGAAAAGGCCTGTGGCTCCCCGGATTTCCTGCAGCGCGGCACTAGCTGAGAAAAGTGATGTGCGGCTTTCTTCGAGGGTGGCGCCACGAAACTCCACAGGAAATCCGGGTTCGGTCTACACCAATTGCGAAACTGCCTTGCCACCCTACGGCAGCGGCTTCTTCTCAGAATGTGGGGTTTTGTCGAGGTTATCGGGAGCTTTCGGCTTCTCGACGGGCTCGGTTCGACCAGGTTCCTTATCGGGGGTCAACCCGCCCAATGGGAATTTGGTTTCATGCTGGTCGAGCCGTGTGACAGAGGGTTCGCTCACCCCTGCCGGTTTAGGCGCCGCTGGCACAGGATCAGGCTCAGAAATTTCGGGCGGACCAGAAAGGACCTCGGGCTTAGCCAAAGGCTCCGTCCGCAATTTCAGCACCAAGTCACGCAGCGTAGGTTCGGACAAACCCGCCAAGTAAGCGGTACTGCCGGTCGTAGGAACTTCTTCCTCAACCAGTTCCGCCCCCTCTTCGGGCTCCATTGCGTCGGTAGCAATACGAGGCGGGTCTGCGGACATAACCAACGTTGCTTCGATCCCCCGTTGCCAGAACCGGCCCGCCAGTAAAAGAAACAACCCGAGCTGCGCCAGCAGGCACGCTATCCATACCTGGTGGGCAGGAAGCAGTCTCCAAAGCAAGAGGCACAGGGCAAAGGCGAAGACACCCGCCAGACCCGCGACCAGGAAGCTGCCAAAAGTGCGAAAAAAATGGCGAAAGAGTAGTCGCAGCGCGGGCAAAAGCGCGGGCACGATGCTGCGCTCGCCGTCCATGGCGTTGCGCACGATGTACACCTCGACCAGGTCCCACCAGAGACGCACCAGCAGGGCCACGAGCAGGATCAGCCCAGCGCTGATTGCCGAGTAGACGAAGATCTGCCGCTCGACGTAGACGTCGCGCGCGTGATCCAACAGCAGGCCCCGTATGCCCATCAGGAGACCCAGAATCAGAGAGGCTGCGAAGCCGGCCACAATGGCTGCGCGTACAAAGCGCCAAAAATAAGCGATCCCGCCCCGTAGCAGTACAGAGAACCGCGGCGGCTCGGAGGATACATAGACAAACACGCTGCCGGCGAAAAGCACAAAAAGCACCAGAACCTGGAGCATATTGAGCCAAACAGCGGTTTGCATAACCATGGGGACAAAGCCGGTGTCGCCAACCTGAATCGCCAGCTCTCGCAGATAGGAAATGTCAATGGTGCCGGCAATGTGCGTGGCAGCAAGGCTGTGATCAAGGTAAGGGGAGAGCCCGCTCGCCAGCGGTATACCGGCCAGCAAGGCAAAAAGCAGATTCGCGGCGTAGGTCCAAACCACGCAAGGCCAATTGCGTAGGCCGAGTTGAAATCCCTGCAATAGAAGATTGGGTAGCGGGCGCTTGGCGCGCAGTGGTGACACGGCTGAAGTTTGTAATTCGATCGTCATGTCAGACCAGGAACGATAGCCATTGCGCCAGCAATTGCTGCGCGAAGACCCAGTAATTCGTCAATTTGAAACGAGCAGTCGAGTCTGGTTGCAGGCTGTAACTGTTGTTAAAAAAATTAGTGTCCAGGAGTACGTTTCGGTCGGGGTCCACCCTGGCGTATTTGGCCCGCGAAGGCGTGTCCCAGGAGAACCGGGCCCAGCGATCTTCACCACCCCAGACGGCTTGCTGCTTCGAACCGTCGGCAAAGGCTACTTCCAGCTTCACTGGAAAGAGGAAAGTACCCTTACGCCGCAACATCACGCTGGTGTGGTAGGGCCCCCCTGCCCTGCCGTTCTTCCACCAATCAACCGGGTCTGAGGTGAGAGAGTCGACGGAGTAGTCAAGCACATCGGTGCCCTGAAAAGCCTGGACCAGGTAAGGCTCCAGGTCTTTGCGCCCGGTAACTTCTTCGACGGTCGCAAAAAAATCGGATCCTGTGGGATGCTGAAAGCGGTAGCGCAGGAAGTACGTTCGCAACACCTGACGCAGCATCGGCTCTCCGAGCACGGATTGCAGCGTGGTGAGCGCTATCGCTGTCTTGCCGTACACGATGCTACCGTAACTGAACGAATTGGCGAATTTCCAGCCCGCGCGCACAATTGGGTCTTCGTCCGGGTGCCTGAGATAGGACAGCCGTTGGGCCTCTTCGTCGCTCGAATAGAAGGTGCGCCCGTTCACATGCGAAGTATTTTGACCGAAGAGCGAGCCCATTACTTTGTTTTCGCTGTAGGAATTAATACCTTCGTCTAGCCACGGTTCTTCAAATTCATTGCTGGCCACCATGCCGTACCAGTATTGATGACCGAACTCGTGGATGGTCGTCTGGTCCATGCCGTCGTGATACCACGACGGCTCCCACCAATCCGCTCCGGCTGTGATCAGCGTAGGGTACTCCATTCCTCCGATCTCGGAATCCGGCTCGGGATCGATCAACGTGATCTGCTTGTAAGGATAGGGTCCGTACCACTCATCGAATTTCTGCATGCTCTGCTTCAGGGTAGCGAGATAACGCTTGCGTTTATCGGCATTCGTGGCCAGAACCAACGCATGCAGCTTCACCGGGCCAAGGCTGTTCACGAACACATCGTCGGCCACTTGAAAGTGTGGTGAAGCGGCCCAGGCGAAGTCGTGGATATCTTCGCCGCGGAAACTGAGCGTGCTGGTTCCGTCGGAGTTGATCTGCTCCCCGGTCTGGATGCCACTGGCGCCGACGATATAACGCTGCGGCAAGGTGAGGTTCACGTTGTAGGTACCAAAATCAGCGAAGAATTCTGTGTTGACGTGATATTGATGGCAATTCCACTGCTCGTGCCAAAGGACGCCGACTTTGGGAAACCACTGCGCGCCCATGATGAAATCCCGCTTGTATCCACTTCTCGCAACCGCGAGGGGGAACTTGTCATGGAAGGCCAGTTGCAGGCGAATCGCCTCCCCGGGCGCAACCGGTTTGGGTAGGGCAACTTCCATCACGGTATGGTCTTCCTGATTGCCGTCGTCGGGGGCAACGAATCGCGTACTTTTTGAAACGTCGCCATAGCCCTCGATGGAAATGCTCTTGATGTCGATGGAGCCTTGCTCTTCCTTACCGTACGAGATGCCGAAGCTGTCGCGAAGCGATTCCATGGAAAAGGTCGACTGAGGACGGAAAGCGTTGAGGTAGAGGTGAAAAGGGATGCTGGTAATCGGCTGGCTGGAAGAATTGCGGTATTCGATACTCTCGGTCGCGTCCAGAGTCTTTGCCTCGGTATTGAGGCTGGCTTCGATCCAATAAGCTACGACTCGCTGGGAGAGAGGTTTGCCCTCAGGAGAGTACACCGCCGACACCTGTCCCGGTGCGGACAGGACACACATCAGGGGGAAAACCGCCAGCAGGCGCAATTGCAGGGAGGGCATGCGGCATTCTAGTTCATTTTCGGGGTGCAGTGGGGTACCGTCCAGACTTCGGAGCGTAAGAGTCCGGCCAGAAAGCAGTGGTGGTGGCTGAGCACCAAGCCTCGGCGGAGCATGGCGTCCGCGTAATCAGGCAGGGCGCGCACCCGCAACCCGGTAAGCAGGCCGAATACCCTATACAGCGACCCGATCATTCCACGGGCGAGAAAAGCGGCAAGCGGATTGCGGGGAACGGCGAACTCCGACACCACCCATTGCGCACCAGGCTGAGCATGGGGAAGAACGCGATCGAAGAGTTGCTCCAATTGATGAGGAAAGAAGCAGTCCAGGAAAAAGTGAGAGACGATCAGATCGTAATAACCGCTTGGCTCCCATTCGAGAACATCGGCGAGGTGCAGGCGGATTTTCGCCCCGCCGGACCGGTGAATGCGGCGGTTGAGTATGGTGAGCATGGACCGGCTGGAGTCGACTACATCCGCTTGAAGAGCAGGATTGACGGCCAGCAGATGCAGCAAAAAGCGTCCGTCTCCATCGCCTAACAGCAGGGCGTGGCGCGCGCCGGTCAAGTGCGCGAGTTGCGCGCCGCGGCAGCGCGCGAGCCACGGGCCGAAGCTCAGGTATTCGAGCCATCGATACAGGCGGGCAACGGGATCGAAGTTGACGGCTCGTAAGGCGTTTCGACTTCTATGCCGCGGTGAACTCTTCACCGGGCAAAGGGAAACAAGGCTAACGGTGTCAGTAGCGCGGCATCCGCGGCGATGCGCAGTTGCAGGGGCGAAAGATGTGAGCTGCGGGTGTCCAGGGCAAAAAGCAGCCCACTGCTGAGCAGGGCCGCAAGATAAACCGCCATCAGGCCGCGCGAAGGAGCGAGGAGAGCTGCGGCCAGCGAAAGCAGCGCAATCATGGTTACGATTGCGCGAAGGTGCAGGCTCGCCCAGTGAGTGGTCGCGTGGGATTTACCGCCTTCCCACTTTTCGATACCTACGCAATTGATCCAGCAAAGCAGCGCGAAGAAGAGGACGGCCGGCGCTAGCTGCCCTTTGCCGGCATGGAGCCGGGACCAGGCGGGAACGGCCGTGGCGAAGGCGAAAATGAGAGCCACTGCCAGCTCCTTGGGAAGCCGGCGGGCCGCTATGCGATGAACGGCAAACAGGTAAAGCAGGGCAAAAAACCCGATGCACGCGTCGTCGCGCACTGCCTCGGGCCGCATGTGAGTGGCCACCGCCCAGGCCAAAGGAATGACCAGAAAGGCGGACACCAGCAGAAAAGTGGTGCGATGGCGAGCATGGAAATGGTGGCGCTCGCGAAGCAGCTCACTCGAGCGTAGCCCGTCGAGAATACGATCTGCCACATAAAGCAACCAGGTGCCAACCGGTAGAAGCAGCGCCTGGATCAAGGACAAGTGAAGGTGCATGGCGTAGACGAAAAACCACGACCAGAGGGCAGCCACAGTGGGTGCATCCAGGCTTAGCAGATGCCACCATTGCGCAAGATGGTAAAGACGTTGAGCCAAGATTCAGTCTACGAGAGTCGCGGATTCGACGCACGAACACGGATACCACGGCGCGATCGCGGATGCGTATCTGCACGGCGCGGCACGAATCATTCCGCGGCTGGGGGAACGGGAACCATCCAGGAGATCGTTGCCCTGCTGAGAAGAAGGCAATGTGCCGTCCCTTCGGGACTCGCTTCGTGCCTTTTCCTACCCGGCACTGACGTGCCAGGCTACAGGTTGTGCCGTCCCTTCGGGACTCGCCCGTGCCTTTTCCTACCCGGCACTGACGTGCCGGGCTACAGGTTGTGCCGTCCCTTCGGGACTCGCCCGTGCCTTTCCCTACCCGACACTGACGTGCCGGGCTACAGCTTGTGCCGTCCCTTCGCGACTCGCTTCGTGCCTTTTCCTACCCGACACTGACGTGCCGGGTAGGCTTAGGTTTATGAGGCGAGTCCCGGAGGGACGACACATCTCGGCTCAGGCCATGCCGTTTCAGGACCGGGCTTCCGCAGCCTGATAAGCCCGGGAATATTTCAATCATTTTGGGGCCCGGCTGAAGCCGTGCCCTAACAAAAGGGAGGTTTTTCAGCCCTAAGAGGCGGTTGCTTGGACCTTCCGCGCGGCTCGGCGCCGCGGCGGCTTGGCCGGGGATGAGGTTTCTACGGCTGCAGGGAAGGCCGTAGCAACTTCCTCCGGCTGCCAAGCCGGTTGGGGAATGCTGTCAATGCTGTCCCGGCCCTCAGCCACGCGGATTAAAAAATCCTGAGCGCTAAAACACTTGCCCTCGGGCGCGCGAACCCGAGGGTAGCCGCCGTTGGCGGTCTCAATGCGCGACTTGGAGGTGTCAGCCAAATAGGCGGCCAGAATCTCGTGGCGAATGCGATTACGAATTTGCGCATCACGGATGGGAAAAACAACTTCACAGCGTTCAAACAGGTTGCGCGGCATCCAATCAGCGCTGCCACAGTAGATTTCGTCCGCGCCCCCGTTGGCAAAATAAAAGATGCGGCTGTGCTCGAGAAACCGGCCTACCACCGAGCGCACACGGACGTTCTCACTCACCCCGGGAATGCCGGGACGGATAGAACAAATACCGCGCACGATCAGATCGATCTGTACCCCAGCCTTCGAAGCTTCATAGAGCGCTTCGATCACTGCCTGTTCGAGCAGCGAATTCATCTTGGCGATAATATGCGCGGGGCGTCCTGCCAACGCGTGTTCCCGCTCGCGTTGGATCATGCGGATGGTGCTCTCCGCCAGAGTAAGCGGCGCCACCAGCAAAGGAGCGTAGTCGTCTGATTCAGAGTGCGCAGTGAGGTAATTGAACACACTGTGCACGCTGGCCGTAATCTCAGGATCGGCAGTCAGCAGGCTGATGTCGGTGTAAAAGCGCGCAGTGTTGGGGTTGTAGTTGCCGGTGCCGAGGTGGGCATAGCGGCGGGTCACGCCGTCCGCATCGCGGCGTATGAGCAGGGCCAGTTTGCAGTGCGTCTTGAGCCCCACGATGCCATGGAAGACCTGCACCCCGGCATCCTCAAGATTGCGTGCCCAACGGATGTTCGATGCCTCGTCGAAACGAGCCATCAGCTCCACTACGACCGTCACCTCTTTGGTCTGCGCCGCTTCGGTCAGGGCATGAAACATGGGCGAGTCGGAACTGGTGCGGTAAAGCGTCTGCTTCATAGAGACCACCCGCGGATCCTGCGCCCCCAATTGGATGAAGTTGACCACGGCATCGTAGGAATCGAAGGGGTGATGGAGCATCAAGTCGTGGTGGCGCAGTTCCTCGAAAAGATCTTCCGAACGTCGATTCAGGCGGAGTTCCCGGGGCAGGAAGTCTCGGAATTTGAGGTCCGGGCGTGGAGTGTCGGTGTACAGATTCATCAGCCGGGACAGGTTGACTGGCCCGTCAGTCGAAAACACCTGGCTATCCTCCAGCTCAAAATTCATGCGCAGGCGGTCGACGATCTCGGCATCCGCACCTACCTCGATCTCCAGACGCACAGCATCTCCTTTGCGGCGGTTGTGCAGCTCGGAGCGCACAGAATCCAGCAGACTGCGCGATTCTTCCTCCTGGAAATACAGGTTGCTGTTGCGGGTGACGCGAAAGGCGGCGGTGGAAAGGATTTCATAACCGCGGTACATGCCGGTGGCGTTGTGCTCGATCAGGTCGGCGAGGAAGACGAAGTCCTGGGTTCCGGAACTGGAGGGCACGGGCACCAGCCGGGGGAGCGCGCGGGGAACGGTGAGCACGCCCAGCAGCGCCCCGCTTGCCCCCTTGCGCTTGCGGCGCAAGAGCAGAGCCAGGCAGAGCGCCTTGTTCAGGACCCGGGGAAAGGGGTGCGCAGGGTCGATGGTGATGGGCGTCAGCAAAGGGTCTACTTCGCGCTGATAGTACCCCAGGGCATGAGCGCGGCCGGCATCGTCGACTTCGCCCCAATCCAGTACGCGTACTCCATTCTGGTAGAGTGCCGGACGTAGGTCCTGGGTCCAACAGCGGTACTGATCGCGGACGAATTCGTGCATATCCGCGACCACCACATCGAGAGTCTGCCGCGGGGTCAAGCCGTCGAAGCCGGGTTCCGTGTATCCATCTTCAATGCGTTGCATGATGCCGGCCACGCGGATCTCAACAAACTCATCCAGATTGCTGGCCGTGATGGCGAGGAACTTAACCCGTTCCAGCAAGGGATTGTCAGGATCCTGTGCTTCTTCGAGCACGCGCCGGTTAAAGCCCAGCCACGATTGATCGCGGCCGATAAATAGACTTTGAGGATCTGTAGTCACACTATCCATAAGGGAGAATGGCGACAACTCAACGATCGTACTCAGATTGTCTGCCTTGTCTACCTTACTAAACCACGATCGGAGCTGGCTGAGGATGAAAGTCAAAATCGGCCACGATTTGACGCCCGGAGAGAGGTTGCGGGAGGATGGAAGATGACAGTCACGGGGCCAACCGACAAGGAGTCACGTATGAACGAGCAGGATTTGGGACAGTTGATGGCCGAGGATACGGCGTTGCACCTTTTTCAGATCGCGGCCTTAATGTTGGGCGATGAGCAGGAAGCGGTTTCGCTGGTAGAGCAGAGCGTGGCCAGAGTGGAAGCTGATCCTTGTGCTGAGGGAACGCTGGCGTATGACGAGGCGCGCGCCTTACTGGTGAAGACCGCGGTGCAACGGATGGCCGGTCTGTATCCGGAAGCGTTCGCGGTGCCGAGTGCGCCGCCGGCGGACGCTGCGTGCATTGAAACCGATGATTTGGATGCCGTAGGTTTGAGCGGGGAGCAGTTCGGAGCGATGATTTCCGGTCCCGGCCGGGCCAGAATGCGCGAATGGCTGGAACGGTTGGCGCCCGCCTTGCGGGCTATCTTTGTCCTGCGCGCGGTAGCCGGACAAGACGGCGAGCAGACGGCGGAGAGTCTTCGCCAGAGCGGAGCGACGGGGGCTCAAGCGTGGCGGCGAGACCAGGTGGGGACTGCCTATCGCCAGGCGCTGTGCTCGCTGGCTACCAGCCTGATGAGCGCGCAGATTGCGCTCATGCCGGCCTGAACCGGATATAGCCTTTCCTACCCAGTTCCACCCTTCCCGAAGCAGCGCGTTCTCAGCGCGGATAGGCTTTATTTTGAATAGTTCACGGGCCGTTCGGCATCGAAACGGGTGCTGCTTTTTTTCGGGCCACAGGCTTGTTTGCCGAGGTTGACTGCCGGATGAGACTTAATTCGGGTGCATTGTGGGGTACGGGGCTGGTAATGCTGCTCAGCTTGACCCTTAGCCCGCCCGCGTCGCCGGGACAGTCCCAGCCTTCGGGAGCTGGTGGGTTCGGGGGGAGCGGAGCGCCTGGCGGCAGCAGCTCCAGCGGCATGTCCGTGCAGGCGGCGCCGGCGCAGGTGAACAGCAGCACGTACCAGGGCAGCCTGGTGAAACAGGCTCCTGTACCGGGTGTTCTTCCGCTGACGCTCGATCAGGCCATCCGCATGGGATTGCAATACAACCTTGGCCTGGTGCTCTCCGGCACCAACGCAACGTCGGCGCGGGCGCAGCAACTCCAGCAACTGCAAGCTTTGCTGCCCACGGTCACGGGGACGGCCAAAGAGTCAGAACAACAAGTCAACCTGAGGGCCGAAGGCCTATCGATTCCCGGCTTCCCTACCATCATCGGGCCCTACGCTTATACAGACATCCGGGGTTCGGTGCAGTGGTCGCTCTTGAACTTGTCGTCGCTGGATAATTATCTGGCCTCGAAACATAACTTCCAGGGATCTAAGCTTTCGATCGAGGATGCCAAAGACATGGTGGTGCTTACCGTTGGCAATGCGTATCTGCTTTGCATCGCGGACGCGTCGCGAGTGCAGTCGGCGCAAGCCCAGGTAAGCACGTCGAAAGTATCGCTCGATCAGGCGGTAGCAAATCACCAGGCGGGTACGTCCCCGCTGCTGGACGAGCTGCGCGCCCGGGTGGACTATCAAACCCAACAGCAGACTTTAATTTCGGCGCAAAATCAGTATGAGAAAGACAAAATCGCGTTGGCCCGCGCTATCGGGCTGCCACTGGAACAAAGCTACGAGTTGGCCGACCAGGCGCCTTTCAAGGCTCTGGACAACGTGGATGTAAACGCCGCCGTGCAGCAGGGGCTGGCCCATCGGCGGGACCTGCAGGCTTTTGAGCAGCAGGTAGAGGGGGCCCGGGCTTCGCGCTCCGCCGCCACCGCCGAACGCTATCCTACCATCGCCTTTTCGGGCGACTATGGGGACATTGGGCCGACTTTGGGCCATTCGCACGGAACGTTCGACGCGGTCGGCACAGCTTCTGTGCCGCTGTTCGAAGAGGCTAAATTGCGTGGGGATGCGCGTGACGCGCAAGCGCAGCTGGAACAGAAACAGGCACAATTGAGCGACCTGCGCGGACAGATCAGCGCCGATGTGCGCAACAGTATTCTCGACATTGAGGCAGCAGCGAAGCAGGTATCGGTCGCCACCAGCAATGCGGCATTGGCAGCTGAGGCTTTGAGCGAAGCGCAACAGCGATACGTAGCCGGCGTGGCCGACAATCTTGCGGTATCGCAGGCCCAGCAATCGATGGCCCAGGCCGACGACCAATTGGTCGCCAGCCTTTACCAGCACAACGTGGCGAAGCTGTCCCTCGCCCGGGCCATGGGCATCGCACAAACGAATTACAAGGATTATGTGGGAGGTAAGTAACGGTGGCGGAACAGAATGCAGAATCAGGCCGTGCAACTACCGTAGAAGAAGAGGGTCCCCAGGCCGGCAACAACGACCAGCAGGATCTCGACAATCCTCCCCGCAAGAAGGGGAGGCGGCGCTTTATTGTCATTGGCGTGGTCGCGGTGCTGGTCGTGGGCGCGCTGCTCTTCTGGTGGCACTCCACGTATTACGAAGACACGGACGACGCCCAGGTGGATGGTCACCTGATCCAGATCAGCGCCCGGGTTGCGGGGCAGGTGATCAAAGTGAACGTGGAAGAGAATCAGCTTGTCCAGGCCGGAACCGTGCTGGCTGAGATTGATCCGAAGGATTTTGAGGTGGCGGTGCAGCAGGACGAAGCCAGCCTGCAGAGCGCCGAAGCCAACTATGAAGCGGTGCGGGTGAACGTGCCCGTGATAGGAGTGAATACCAGTTCTACTCTGCAGTCTGCCAACTCGGGAGTGCGGACATCGACCGCAACGGTGCAGCAGGCGCAGGGGCAGTTGCTGGCAGCCCAGGCCCAGGTGCAACAAGCGGAGGCAAACAACACCAAAGCGCAGCTGGATCTTGAGCGGTATCGGCCACTGGTCGAAAAGGACGTGATTTCGAAGCAACAATTTGACGCTACCGTGGCCACAGCAGATGCTGACAAGGCGGCATTAGCAGGCGCCAAGGCGAGTGAGGCGGCGGCTGAGGATGCAGTCCACATTGCGCGCGACCGGGTGATCCAGTCGCAGGCAGATTTAAAGAACGCGCAGACTGCGCCAGACCAGGTCAAAATTCAAAAGGCCAAGGCCGACCAGGCGGCAGCGCAGATGCAGCAGTCTCAGGCGGAGTTGGCGCAAGCTAAATTGAACCTGAGTTACACCCGGCTCGTCGCCCCGGTGAACGGGATTATCACCAAGAAGAGCCTGGAGGTGATGCAAAACGTCAGCGTAGGACAAAATCTGATGACCCTGGTTTCGCTCGACGATGTCTGGATTACTGCGAATTTCAAAGAGACACAATTAAGGTTGATGCGCCCCGGACAGCATGTCACGATTCACGTCGACGCATACGGGCATGACTACAACGGGAAAGTAACCCAGATTGGAGGCGCGACCGGCTCGGTGCTGAGCCTGTTTCCGCCGGAAAATGCTACGGGTAATTATGTGAAGGTGGTGCAGCGGGTTCCGGTAAGAATCGATCTGACAGATCGAAGCGAGGACAAGGAGCATCTGTTACGGCCGGGATTGTCGGTTGAACCTACGGTTCGGGTGAAGTAAGGGTGATTGCGACGGCCACGCCAGAGGGTTTGTGAGTACCGAGAAAAGAAACCGCAGGTCCCTCCACTACGCTTCGCTCCGGATGACAATTTTGTTGTGCCCGCAAAAGCCCCAGCGGCTAAAGCCGGGTATGGCACTGTCATTTACGGCACGGCTGAAGCCGTGCCCTTCCAGGACCGAGTTCTTCACACACCATCTAAAGGCCCGCCCCCAAAGTGAAGTGTTCCGGCTTTCACAGGCTGCAAAAAAAAGAACTTTCAGGCTACGACC
>Ga0302325_10001035_pt1 | contig 73098 bp, 51 predicted proteins | sample Palsa_T0_2_FD_201948 | JGI IMG/M metagenome (GOLD analysis project Ga0302325, IMG submission 201948) | Peat permafrost microbial communities from Stordalen Mire near Abisko, Sweden - Palsa_T0_2 | ecosystem: Environmental > Terrestrial > Soil > Palsa > Peat permafrost | place: Sweden: Abisko...
CCGGCAGCACGCTGGCCTTATATTCCGCTGTCTGCTCATCGAAGATTTTCCAGCTTGGCATGCTTACCACGCGCGCCTGAATCCCCTCAGCCGCCAGCAGCTTCGCCGCATCCACCGCGGGCCAAACCTCAGAGCCGGTGCCGATCAGCACCACCTGCGGGCTTGCCGCATCCACCAGCACGTAGGCTCCCTTGCTCACGTCAGCATAGGCGTCGTGCACAGCCGGATCGATCACCGGCAAATCCTGCCGGCTCAGCGCAAAGAAGCTTGGCCCCGTGCGTTCCAGCGCCAGCCTCCAACAAGCCGCCGTCTCATTCGCATCGGCCGGACGAAAATCGGTCAGATTGGGCACCGCCCGCAGCGCCATCAGGTGCTCAATCGGCTGATGCGTGGGCCCGTCTTCACCCAATCCAATCGAGTCATGCGTAAACACAAACAGCGAGCGAATCTTCATCAGCGCCGCCAGGCGGATCGCCGGCTTGCAGTAATCCGAAAACGTAAAGAAAGTCGACCCAAACGGAATCAGCCCGCCGTGCGCCGCGATCCCATTCACTGCCGCGCACATGCCAAACTCGCGCACGCCAAAAAACACATTCCGCCCCACCGGATCAACGTGGAAACTCGCTCCCGGATTGAAGATCGTCTTGGTGGATGAAGTCAGATCGGCTGCGCCGCCAAACAGCTCCGGCACAATGGCGGCAATCGCGTTCATCACCGCTCCGCCGGCGTTGCGCGTCGCCACGGGCTTGCCCGCCGGGTAACTCGGTATTGCCTTCACCCAGCCTTCCTTGCGCACATCCTTCTGCGTGCGCTCAAACTCCGCAGCCAGCTCCGGATTCGCTGCCTTGTAGCCTTCGAATTCCTTGTCCCATTTCGCCTCAAGCTCCGCGCCGCGGTCGATGGCCTTGCGCCAGTTCGCCAGCGCGTCCTCGGGCACATAAAAGCTCTGATCCTCAGGAAAGCCGAAGAACTTCTTGGTCGCCGCCACAGCCTCCGCGCCCATCGCCTCGCCATGCACCTTGTTGGTCCCGGCCTTGGGGCTGCCGTAGCCAATCACCGTCCGCACCGCAATGATCGACGGCCTCTCGGTTTCCGATTTGGCGTTTTCAATCGCGGCCTCAATGGCCACCAGGTCATTGCCGTCATGCACACGCTGCGTGTGCCAGTGATAGGCCTTGAAGCGCTCCAGAACATCGTCGTTGTAACTCAGTGCGGTCGGCCCATCCAGCGAAATCAGATTGTCGTCGTAAATCCAGATCAGCCTGCCCAGGCCGAGCATTCCCGCCAGCGCCGCGGCCTCGTGGCTCACCCCTTCCATGAGGTCGCCGTCGCCGCAGAGCGCATAGGTGTGGTGACTCACAATCTCGAAGCCGGGCTTGTTGTAGATGGCCGCAAGATGCCGCTCCGCAATTGCCATGCCCACCGACATCGCGATCCCTTGCCCCAGCGGACCCGTCGTCACTTCTACGCCTTCCGTGTCGCCATACTCAGGGTGCCCCGGCGTAATCGATTCCCACTGCCTGAACTGCTTCAAGTCGTCGATCGTCATCTTGTAGCCGGAGAGATACAACGCCCCATAGAGCAGCGCCGAAGCGTGCCCATTCGAAAGCACAAACCGGTCCCGGTCCACCCACTTCCAGTTTTTCGGATTATGCTTCATCAGCTTGTGATAGAGCAGGTAAGCAATCGGCGCACAACCCAGCGGAGCGCCTGGATGGCCGCTCTTGGCCTTTTCCACCGCGTCCACCGCCAGCAGCCGCAACGTATCAATAGAAAGTTCGTCGAGTGAAAGTCCTGCAATACCTGAAGTCATAAGCTTGTACGAATCCTTTCCCGGTGTTTCGTGATTCAGTAGCGTCTCACGCGCCAGAAAATCAATTTATTCGTCATTCATTGAATTTCGCCGATGCTAGCCGCCCACCTGCACCTCCACATTGTAACCAAGCCAGGCATTCTGCTCGGTCCAATGCAAGGTCCATTCCAGCTTTGTGCCGTCTGCCTTTCCGATTTGGGGCGCAGTCGCAATATCCGCGCTGTGCCCGGCGCTGCCCAGGCTGCGGCTCATCGTAGTGTGCGTCGTGTTCCATCCGTCGATGGTCCATTTCACTTCAAACCGCTTCTCATCCAGAATCCGCAGCGTCTCTCCCGCAGCAATCTTCTGAATCGGCCGCATCATGCTGTAAATTTCCAGATTCCCGCGAACTTTCTTGCGTCCCGCCGGCTCGCAGTAGCGGTCATAGACCGGATCGATGCGGTCGAAGACCTTCCCATCCACCGCCGAGCGCAACAGCTTTAGATACTCTGCGTGAGCCCATACCAGCGGTACTGCCGATCCGGCCGGCTGTCCCAGCCGCAATTCCCTCTCCGGCACGCCAACCTCGTCCCAAACCTGCTCCGGCATCATCTGCCCGCCGGTTGCAAATCGCTCATAGGTCCTGATCAACTCGGTAATATCTTTCCCCGCCGCCAGCTCATAATGCGCGCGCTCGCCGGTCAGCAGCGGCCACACCCGGCCCTGGCCCCACCCTTGATACGGCCCGCCATCCGGCCGGTCGCCATAACCGTCCCAGTTGTAGCGCAGCCAGCCCGGCCCTTGCGGCAGCCCGCGTTTGAGCACCGCGTCCACCACCTTCAGCGAATCCGCCATCAGCGGATCGTCGGCCCGCCGCACGCCGTAGCGAACCAGTTCCAGGAATCCGGCATCGATGATCTCGCGCGCCTCAAATTCCGAGCGCGTTCCCGGCGGCCGGTTGTTCAGGTGGATGGTTTCCTTCCCGCACTCCTCGCACGCATATGCTTCGCCCTTTTCCGGCGGACGAATGCGCATGTAGTGGCGCTTTACATCTGGCAGCAGGACGCCTTCAGTAGTAACCGTCCAGTCTTCCAGATGCTTCTCGATCCAGTCGGCATACTCCTCCAGAAATACCGCCAGCTCCATCGAATCGTGCATCCGCGCAATTTCCGCCGCGCAAATCAGCCCGCTAATCACCGCCGCCAGCGTCGAGGGCGAGTAGCCTGCGTTCTCCTCCCAGCGCTCCTGATTGGTGATCGGCGCATGGCGCACCAGGAACCCAGCCGCTCGCTCGACGAAGAGGAAAAAATGCAGCTCGCCCAGCGCATTCGCCTTCCACAAGCGCCACGCCAGAATCACCGGGAACGCTACCTCGTCCAGTTGCAGCCCGCGCCAGTAGGGCGTTCCGTCAATCCAAAAATTCTGCGCGAAGCCGCCATCCGGCTGCTGCGTGCAGGCCAGGTAGACCAGCGCACGCCGCGCCGTCTCAGCCCGCCCGCAGGCCAGCAGCGCCGTGGCCGTCTGCACCATATCGCGCGTCCACACCAGGTGGTAGCCGCCCAGATCGTCGTCGCCCTTCGACTGGCCCCACGGAATCGACGCCGACGCTACAAACGCACCTGAAAATGTCTTGTCTTCATGCGCCAGCAGCACATTGTGGCTGGTCCCCATCAGCTTGCCGCCGTCGCACGACTTCGCGGCCAACCACGTCGGATTCGCCGCCCGCTGCCACTGCGTAACGAACCGGGCCTTGTGCTCCTCGAACGGAGTCGCCAGCGAACTCATCGTCTTCTGCGCCGCAGTGTGGTGCCCCCCGCCGATTCCGATCGCCAGCGTGAACTCGATGGAGCCGTCCGGCGCAACGCCGCTCAGGTCCAGCTCACCCATCACCGCAATATTTCCGCTTGTCGCCGAGCCGAACTCCCAATCCATGCGGAAGTTGTCCACCAGGTCGCGCCAGCCATCGCTCGAACCTACAAAGCCGCAACTCACTCGCGAGAAACCTGAGCTCGTCAAGCCGCAATTGGCGGCCATTGCGAGCGACCAGCGGCCTTTCCACGCCATCAGCACCTTGCGCCCGGCCAGGTCCACCGCTCGCGCCGAGTTGCCCGCCCCGCCAATGTCCAAGTGCGGCGCCAGGAGCGCATACACCTTCAGCCGTGGCAGCAACTCCGCATCCCCCTCAATGCGCACATGGTTCAGAACCACCGCATGGTGGGGGTCGCAGATAATCTCCTTGGTCAGCGTGTAGCGTCCCTCCGGGTCGCGGTTCACATACCGCACCCCCAGCGCCTCGGGATGGATGTACTCAAACGTCGACTGCAGGTCGCGCTTCTCCTCGTGGAAAAACGTCTCCCCATCCGTCACCAGGAACTCCATATCTCGCACTTGCGCCCGGTCGATGGTCGGGTTGTAGATCTCGTTCAGAATCCCGTGGGAGCATGTAAACCAGATCCGGCTCGACGCCGCGTACGAAGTGCACACCGCGTCCTTGATGCTTGAAGTCCATCGCGGCTCTGTGCCCGGCGCGCCAAATGCCTCGCCCTGCTGCTCAAGCCACCGGTACAACGGCTGATCGCTCATCGGCAAACTCACTCGTTTCGAAAAGGGAAATCAGGAAACCAAGCGCGAAATTAGGACGCGAACGGAAAAGGAGTCGCGCAGCGCACTCCATTCTATCGATGTTCCCCAACCATCCAAGGTTTCTCGTCGACAAAAATTCAATCGGGAGCCAACCGCCTGTCCACGCAGGCGCCCTAATCCCTATTCACTGCTTTCCAACTTTCCCCTGCACCCTCGCTGTCTCTTCCCGCATCCAAGCATACGGCCACGCAAAAGCGTGTGAAAATTGGATTTATCCTCGTCGCTTTGGTTCGCCCCGCGCACCGCCGGGCCACATCCCCGCAGTACAAATTCAATCGCCCGCAGTAGAATTTCAATTCAAGGAGATTTCCCCAATGGCCTACGAACTTCCACCGCTGCCTTACGACTACGCCGCGCTCGAGCCTTTTATCGATGCGGAGACCATGCACCTGCATCACGACAAACATCACCAGACCTACATCACCAACGTGAACGCCGCCCTGGCCAGCCATCCCGACCTGGCCGCCAAGTCGGTTGACGACCTGATCCGAGACTTGGCCGCTGTCCCGGAGGACATTCGCGGCGTCGTCCGCAACAATGGCGGAGGCCACTCCAACCACACCGCGTTTTGGAACCTGATGGGCCCGGTCGGCACAGCCGGCGTAGGCGGCGCGCCATCCGGCGCCATCGCCGCGCAGATCACCTCCGACTTCGGCGACTTCGAAGCCTTCAAGAAGACATTCAATGAAACCACCGCCAAGCAGTTCGGCTCCGGCTGGGGATGGCTGGTCTTTACCGGCGGCAAACTCAAGGTCATCACCAATGCCAACCAGGATTCGCCGCTGAGCCAGGGCCTCTATCCCATTCTCGGCAACGACGTGTGGGAGCACGCCTACTACCTCAAATACCAGAACCAGCGTCCCAAGTACCTTGAGGCCTGGTGGAACGTCGTCAACTGGCACGAAGTCAACAAGCGCTTCGCCGTAGCCAAAGGGTGAAAAGCAGGGATTAGGGAAAAAGGAATAGGGAATAGAGTCGGGCTATTATCCCCCTGGAATATGGGTGCTGGGGCCCGCACCTCCCCAGCGGGAAACTCTCCGTGCCCCATCCATTCCGCTTTTTCCCGCGGAATGGGTGGGAGGCCTCGGACCCTTTCCGCGCCCACCGTCCCCGCCAACTCGCCAACCTGCTACCGCCGCACCAGCGGCGCTAACTCGCCGCGCTACTTACAACTCTTTTGCAACATTTGTGTCTAATCGGACAGTGAAGATGTTTAGAAGCACGTCCAAAATCGCCCTCATCTCCTTTCTGGCACTCATTCCCCTGTTCCCACTCCATGGAATCGCCCAGTCCGGCAGTTTCACCATCGCCCAGCACGGCAAGCCCGTCGGCACTGCCACAGTCACTTTCACCGCTACTCCCAAGGGCTACGACACCACGAGCGTGGTGCGTGTCGCCATGCAGGGGCTGAACTACAACCTCTCCAAGACCGAGCAGCTCAGCTCCGCCAACCATCTTCGCCACGTTCAGCTCAGCGCCACCGTCAACAGCTCCGCGGTCAATATCACCGCCGCGCCAGACGCCGCCCAGTTCCTGCTCAACGTCTCCGCCAACGGGCGCAGCTCCACCACGCGTCTCGCTCCGCATCCAGCCGCCGTCTTTCTTCCCGACTTCGATCCCGGCGCGCTGGACACGCTGCTCGCCCTGGCCGTGGCGCAGAACAATCGCGGCCTCTGGGCCATCCTCCCCAAGAAGTCCGGCGCGCAGGATGGATCGGTCGTCCCCGTCCAGCTAGCCACCTATGCGGATGAAAAAGGAACACTGGACGGCAAGCCCATCGTCGTTCACCATCTCCAGGCCACCATCGCCGGCGCCCAATCGGAGCTCTTTTCCGGTCCCGAAAACCAGCTTTTACAGGCCGAACTCCCCCAGCAAGGCTTCGCCCTGGTCCGAAAAGGCTTCGTTCTCACTCCGCCCGCCAAAGCCGGGGCCCCGCCCACAGCGCCGGAAGCCGCACCCCAAGCGCCAGCGCCCGCCGGACCAGTTCAGCAATAAAAATGATCTGTCATCCTGAGCGGAGCGCACTTCAGCGGAGTCGAAGGACCTGCATTTTGGGAGATTGGCCCGCCGTGCAATCCGAATCATTTGTAACGAACGTCGGACCCAATCACTAACAGGCCTTCCCCGCCGCGACCGCTGAAGCCCACGCCCACTGAAAATTGAATCCGCCCAGCCACCCCGTCACATCCACTGCTTCCCCAATAAAGTAGAGCCCAGGCACCGCACGAGCCTCCAGCGTCCGCGCCTGCAAGCCGGCGGTGTCCACTCCACCCGCCGTCACCTCAGCCTTTTCAAATCCCTCCGTCCCCACCGGATGCAGCCGCCAGCAATGCAGCTTCTGCTCCCAGGCCATCAGCGCCGCGTTCCCCCACCCCGCCTGCCCGCCGGATTCCGCCAGAAAACTCGCCAGCCTCTGCGGCAAAATCTCCCTCATTGCCAGCCGCAACGCCGCGGTGTCCCGCCGTGCCCGCGGCTGCATCAACGCTCCCACCACGCCGATTCTCGTCAGAGGATCCAGCAGTGAACCGGGCGCTAAATCCAGCACCAGAGCCTCTCCCGCCCGCCAATATGACGAAGCCTGCAATACCGCTGGCCCGCTCAAACCGCGATGTGTAACCAGCATCTTCTCCCGAAAAGGCACGGGCTGGTACTTCGGGGCTTTCCTATCTGAGGAGCGGCCTTGCGACGGTTCCACCCACGCCACCACCTCAGCTGACACTCCCGCTAACTCCGTCCATCGCGCCTCATCCCCTCCCAGGACCAGAGGCACCAGCGCCGGTCGCGGCTCCACCACGCGCAGCCCAAACTGCGCGGCAATCTCATATCCCAGCGCGGTGGCCCCCATCTTCGGGATCGATAATCCTCCCGTAGCCACCACCACCGACCGCGCCTCGAACTCACCCGCCGAGCAGGACACGCGAAACCCGCCTCCACCCAGACCCTTAACGGCAGCCGACCGCGCATTCAGAACCAATTCCACGCCGCCCAGCGCGCACTCCGCCAGCAGCATATCCAGAATCGCCCGCGACGACCCATCGCAAAACAACTGCCCCAGCGTCTTCTCATGCCACGCGATCCCATACCGCTCTACCAGCGCAACAAAGTCCCCCGGCCTGAATCCCGCCAGCGCCGACTTCGCAAAGTGTTTGTTTTCGGAGATGAAGTTTTCCGGCCCGCAGTGCAGATTCGTAAAATTGCACCGCCCGCCGCCGGAGATTAGAATCTTCCGCCCCGCCTGCCCACCGTGCTCCAGCAACGCCACGCGCCGCCCCCGCTGCCCGGCCGTCGCCGCGCACATCAGCCCCGCCGCGCCCGCGCCGAGAACAATCGCTTCAAATTGCCGTGGTTCGGGCCGCATTATTGGTTCGGCGCCGGCCCAATCGCCGGAGGCACATCCATCACCGGAGCCTGCCGTGCCACCAGCATGATCCGCTTGATCTTGTTGCGGTCGATGTGCTGGATGCTGCCGCCCACGCGAATCTCCACATCCATCCCGGAGATCGAAACCAGGTCACCACTCAGCAGGCTTCCGTCCCGTAACTCAACTGAGTCGTACGCAGCTGCACCCAGCTCATAGCTCACAGTGCCGCCCGACACATCGTCACGGCTGATCTCCAGCGGAAAATTCCCCGCCACAAAGCCTTCCTTGCTGAAGGTGAGCGTATGCTTGCCAGCTCCCACCGTAATCATGCGCGGAGTGTTGCCCACTTCCGTTCCATCCACCTTGAGCAGCGCCCCCTGAGGCGTGGAATTTACCGTCATCTGTATTGTCCTGGCCGCGTCTGAAATCTCCTCCAGCGATACCGAAGCGGGATTGCCGGAAGTCGTTACTGTGGTCTCGAATTTCACCGTCTCGCCCGGCCCCACATTGGTCAGCGCAATCGTGTCCTCACCAATGCGCACCTTGTTCTTGTCGAAAAGGTACACCTTGAAGCGCTGAGTTGAAATCCGTCTCGGGGAAAGATTCTCCGCCGTGGTATCCATCACATAGCCGTGAAGATTGCTCATTCCGGGCAGCGCCTTGAGCCTTCCAAATGTAAAGCGCACCATCGGCGTCCCGGTAGCGGGCCAGTCAATCACCTGCATCGGAGCATCTTTCGCCAAGGCAGGAACCGCCAGCAGCAGACACAGAGCAAACACACGGACAAATCGCGAGCTGGAAATTGTCTTGATCATGACGAGATCATCATAGCCTGATTCACATTTCCTCGCTCCCGCGCCACAAGTTTCCGGGTTGCACGCAAGCCATCAATTGCCGAGCAAAGGAAAGTTGATAAATTGCTGGTAGGAGAATGTTCTGCCGACCCAAACCCATTCATCCGCGCCGCCTGCGAAATGGAAGACCTTGCTGGCCTTCGCGATCATCTACTTTGTCTGGGGCTCCACATTTCTTGCCATTCGCATCGGCGTTCACGAAGTTCCGCCCCTGATGCTGGCCGCCATGCGCTTCTCCGTGGCCGGCCTGGTGCTTTACCTCTGGATGCTCGCCCGAGGCGTGCGCTCCCCTACGCGCCGCCAGTGGCTCTCCGCAAGCCTGCTCGCTTTGCTCATCTTCGTCCTGGACTACGGTCTTCTGTTCTGGGCGGAGCAGCGCGTTCCCTCCGGCATCGCCGCCGTCATCCTGGCCATCATCCCCGTATTCATGGCCTTGTCGGAGATCGTCATCCTGCGCACCCAGCGTCTCACGCTCCGACTGGCCCTCGCGCTCCTGATCGGAATGTGCGGAGTCGCTGTGCTCATGAGCCATTCGCTCAATCTGGCCGGCGCGCCCATCGAGACCAAGGGCGCCGTCGCGCTCATCTTCGCGGCCTTCACCTGGTCGATTGCATCCGCGCTGGGCCGCAAGCTTCCGCTGCCGGAGTCCAAAGTGATGAGCTCGGGATCGCAGATGCTCGCCGGCGGCATCATGCTGGCCCTCGCCTCGGCCGCATTTGGAGAGTTCCGCGGCTTCCACCCCTCCACTGTCTCACGCGAAGCCTGGCTCGCCTTGCTCTACCTCATCATCGCCGGCTCCATCATCGGCTTCACCGCCTACGTGTGGCTGCTCCATCATCAATCGCCCACCAAAGTCGGCACTTACGCGTATGTGAATCCCGTTGTAGCCGTGGCCCTCGGATATCTCCTCGGCGGCGAAACCCTCGGCATGCGCACCATCCTCGGAACCCTTTTGGTCCTGGTCAGCGTAGTCGTCATCACCACCACGCGCGCTAAGAAGCCTGCTACCCCGTGAGCCGCGGATACCGCTCGTTCACCAGCCGCAAGGCTTCTTCCGGCGTCCCAATCGTCCCCTCAAGTTGCGCATCTTCCACGAGCCGCAGCATCACTTTGAACTGCGGACCCGGCGCGTATCCCGCCGCAATCAACTCCCGCCCGGTTAGCAACGGCGCGGGCCGCATTGTCTCCTCTGGCATCGCATGCCAGCGCTCCCGTACAAACTCCCAGTGGTCCAGATTCCCGCTTCCTGCAAGACAATCCATCCGGTGCAGCGCCAAATGCTCCTCGAACTCCGGAAGCCTGAAAAACCGCTTCAGTGTCGATGCTTTCATGTGCTCCGCATCCGCAAATCGCATATGGTTCTCGACTAGCGCCAACGTCTGCCGCGTTTCCTCATTCGAAAAGCGGAACCGCCGCAAGATATCCGCCGCCACGGCCATACCCACGTCGACGTGGCCATCGAATCGAATCCGGTCCGGAGCCCGCCGGAATGTGGCCGGCTTGCCCACATCGTGCAGCAGCGCTCCCCATGCCAGAGTCACGCTGCATCCCTCTTCCAGTTGCCCCAGCAGCCCCAGCGTATGCACCCACACGTCGCCCTCGGGATGGTATTGCGGAGGCTGCTCCACGCCCTTCATCCGCGCCACTTCCGGCAGCACCTCGGCCAGCAGCCCAGTCTCATCCAGCAGCTCAAATGCCCGCCGCGCATTCCCCTCGGTGAGCATCTTGGTCAATTCGTCGCGCACCCGCTCCCTGCTCACCGCCGCGATTCGACCCGCCAGCAATTGAATCGCTTGTTTCGTCCCCGCCTCCAGCTCGAACCCGAACCGCGATGCAAACCGAACACCGCGCAGCATGCGCAGACGATCTTCTTCAAACCGCGCCTCGGCACGGCCAATCGCACGAACAACCCCCGCCTCCAGATCCTCAACCCCATCCACAAAATCAATCACCGCCGAGCGAAGATCGTCTTGGATCTCTAGTGACCTGTCATCCTGAGCGGAGCGCAGCGAAGTCGAAGGACCCGCTTCTTGTAATTCAGTTCCGCGCAGCGGATCAAGCAGCAGTCCATTGATCGTAAAATCCCTCCGCTTCACATCCTCCTCGGCGCTCTCCGTATACCGCACCGCATCCGGATGCCGCCCATCCGAATACGCCCCATCCGACCGGAACGTCGCCACCTCCGTCGTGAAATAACGATCGTCCTCGCCGTGGGCTACCAAGACCACCCCAAAGTGCGCTCCCACGGCAAACGTTCTCTCGAACATCCCCAGGACTATTTCGGGCGTAGCGCTCGTGGCCACATCGAAATCCATCGGCACGCGACCCAATAGCAGATCCCGCACGCAACCGCCTGCGAGGTACGCCTCATACCCCGCAGCCCGCAGCCGCTCCACCAACCCCAGCGCCGCCTCGAACTTTGCTGTCCCATACAACATAGCTGCCCTCATTTTCACTCCGACGCCCGCTTACTCGCCAATCCGCAACCCGGTAAACTAGTCGGATGAGCCGCGGCCTGATCCTCGCCATTGAAACTTCATGCGACGAGACTGCGGCCGCCGTTGTCCAGCGCGGCTCGCACACGCTCAGCTCCGTCGTTGCCTCCCAGATCGCTACTCATGCGCGCTATGGCGGAGTCGTCCCCGAGCTTGCCAGCCGCGAGCATCTCCGCGCCATCGTTCCCGTCGTCCGCGCCGCGCTCGCCCAGGCCGGTATCACTCTGGCTGACATTGACGCGATCGCCGTAACCAGCGGACCCGGACTGGCCGGGGCCCTGCTGGTCGGAATTACCTACGCCAAAGCCCTGGCCTTCGCCGTCAACCTTCCCTTAATCGCCGTCAACCATCTGGAAGGCCACATCCACGCCGTCTTGCTCAACGAGCGCGAGTCCTCGTCTGACGGCGATATGCACGCAGACGACCCAGCCCTGGCCCTGGTCGTCTCCGGCGGCCATACCCACCTCTACCTCGCCCGTCCCATCGCCGAATCCTGGCACTACACGCTCGTTGGACGCACCCTCGACGACGCCGCCGGCGAAGCCTACGACAAGGTCGCCAAGCTCCTCGGCCTCGGCTATCCCGGAGGCCCGTGGATCGACGCTCTCGCTCAATTCGGCAACCCTCACGCCGTCCCCTTCGCCTTTTCGCAGGTGAAGACCAAGCTTCACCTGGCCGGTAAAGCGCCGCCAACCAAAGCCTCAAAAACCGCCCCCATCGCCGGTCTCGACCGCCATTTCCTCTTTTCTTTTTCCGGAATCAAGACGGCCGTCCTGCGTTACGTAGAACTCCACAACCTCCGTCCCGAAGCTGAGGCACGACACAAGGCCCTTTTCGCGGGTTCCAATAGCCCCAGGCCGCCTGCCACCCAATCCGAAGCCCAAGCCCTTTGTTCCCAAACCACACTCGACCTAATCGCCAGCTTTCAGTACGCGGTAGTGGGCGATCTGCTGAAAAAGACCCTTGCCGCCGCCGAATCCCTGGTCATCCCCCGCATCCTCGTCACTGGCGGAGTGGCCGCCAACCGCGAACTCCGCGCCCGCTTTACCGCGGAAGCCGCGCGTCGCAACTTGCGCGTTTCCTTTCCGACCCTCGCCTTATCCACCGACAACGCCGCCATGATCGCCGCAGCCGCCTGGCCGCGCTTCCTTGCTCGTGACTTCGCCCCTCCGGATCTCTCCGCGGACCCTTCTCTGGCCCTCGGCCGCTGACTCTTGCGACCCATCGGATGTACGATTGCATCAGCACGCCAACCAGCGTCAGGGAGCCCGCAACCATGAACGCCAGGACACCAACCCTGTTGATCGCCATCGCATCAGCCCGGTTCATCGCTGGCTGCGGCTCCGGTGGAATGGCCCCGCCACCTATCGTTCCCCCCACCGCCTACGTTCTCACCGTCGACTCGGCCAGCCCGGCCAGCGGTGTCGCCATCACCGTCGGCCAGGCGGACAACAACAACCTCACCAACGGCACCACAAGCTTTACTCGCACCTACAACGCTGCAACCGCCGTCATTCTCACCGCCCCGGCAACTGCCGGCGTTAACACATTTTCATCCTGGACCGGCTGCACAACTGCGAGCACTGTCACCTGCAACGTCACTCTCAACGCCAAAACCACTGTCACCGCCAACTACGCCGCGCCCGCCGCCGCAGTTACTTACTATGTCAGTGGCTCCGGCAGTGACTCGAATAACGGCCTTACCATATCAACCGCTTTTCTCACCCTCCAGCAGGCCGAAAGCGTTACCCAGCCTGGAGACACTGTCTATGTTATGAACGGCACTTATACTAACTCCTGCTCCAGTTGCAATGTCCTCAATGTCACCACCCCCGGTACAGCTACTAACTGGATCACATTCAAAGCCTATCCCGGACAAACTCCAACTATCTCATTCAACGGCTGGGCGGGCATCTTCTTTGCGCCTACGGCGGCCTATGTCGAAGTAAATGGATTCACGATTATCGGAAACAACGCCAATGTAACTCTCGCTCAGGCGCAGGCTCAATCTACCACCAATCCCGATCCCGCCTTCAACGGCAACTGTATCTCCTCTGACGGCCGCAATGGCACTGCCACCGTTCGCCCCAACCACATCCGCATCCTCAACAACATTATCAGCGAGTGCGGCGGCGGGGGCGTGGGCACAGCCTGGTCTGACTACGTGACCATCTCCGGCAACACCATCTATAACTCGGCGTGGTATTCCATTTATGGCGCCAGCGCCATCTCCACCTGGGAGAATTGGAACTCCGATAACTCCACGGCTTACAAAATGTTCATCACAGGCAATCGTATTTACGGAAACGAGGAGCTCGTTCCCGTGTTTGACAATAACCCGCCCATGATTACCGACGGCGAAGCCATCATTATCGATTCCACTCGTAACTCGGCCTATAACCCGACCAATGACCCACTGCCTCCTTATACTGGCCGCACACTTATCGCCAATAACGTGATTTATAACAACGGGAGTTCAGCGGTCGAAGTCTTCCAGAGCGATCACGTCGATGTGGTCAACAATTCCAGTTATCAGGATGTGACCAATCCGCCCCTATCCGGCCGCGGCGAGATGTTTCTCAACCAGACCTCCGATGTCAATGTCATCAATAACATCTTCTATAGCGCTACCGGCCAGAACCCACTGACCTCAGTTCCCGGCACAACTTCGTCAATCGTGCTGAATTACAACCTCTATTACAACGGCTCCATCTCCGGCGACGTCCCCGCTGGCCCCAACGACCTCACCGGCAACCCCCTTTACGTCGACCCCGCCGATGCCAACCCCCTCAACATCTTGCTCAGCGTCTCATCGGGCAGTCCCGCCCTGGGCAGCGGCACATCTTATCTGGCCCCGTCGACCGACTTCCTCGGCAACCCCCGCCCCGGCGCCGACGGCTACGATCGCGGCGCCTACCAGCAGCAATGACTGTTCCGTCCCTTCCGAGGGCAGGTCGTTCCTTTTAACCGGCGAGTCTTTACCTGATCGGGTAATTGGTACATGCTCAGGACCGGATTTGCCCTTCGATCGACCGCGTAGCCGGATCATTGCAATCAGAGGGTTGCAACATTAGAGAGGTTTGGTCCTTCATGTGCTATTAGCACTGCGAGGCGGAATTGCGCGTTGACTCGGCGGCTTGTTTCTCCAAGCGGAGAGATTTGACCCGCAAGCAGCGTTGTCGCGCAGTTCCTCTGCGGCAAGCAACCCGCCGTCAGAAATGGGGAAATCGACATGGCTAGCCCAGCTATTAAGCACACTGAGATTCGACGTGGTGAGTTCTCATTTACTCCGAATTTCCGGTCGCTGCCTGAATTAGCGGCGTCCTTGGGCGCAGTTCCTGCCGGCGGCAAGCGAGCGGACGGCAGGGGCGTTTTGACAGCCGTCGGCTTGAAGGGAGCTAAATCTGCCATGGTAGCAATTGGCCTGGAAGCCGCGGCGGCACTATGCGTTTACGGCATCTGGCAGGCTTGGCATATCCTCCGCTAATCCGATCATCCGGATGGCCGTTTCTGGCATTCCGAAAAGCCCGCTGATCTTCGTGTCAAGCAAAACTCTCCTATCCCGCCCGGCCGCAGCGTCCATCGCGGCGGACTTACTCACGTTGAATCAATCGCTTGGCTACCACTCTCTTCTGCAGATTTTCTCCGCTCCGCGTTGCGTATAATTTCACCCCAAAAGCGCACAATAGAGTTGGAAAAGATAAGAGAGCAACTGCGCTCGAATGATTCATGACACCTACCCCACCCCCGGGCATTCTCCCCTCAACCACCGAATGGAAGGGGAAACGCGGGTTTCGACTGTGGGACTGTGGAGTTCTTCACCGATAACCCGCATCGAATCAACCAATCCGGGCAATAAACTGAAAAAAATAACCTCGCACCATTGCCGGAGAGAGAACCGCATCCCTTCGAGAAAGCATTACGGCAAAAGCTCGGCCGATCCGGCACCCGATTTCCGATTCTTACCCCTCGCCTTGCTACAATCGGTAAGTCCAAAAGCCGCAGTCTTTCAGCCGTCTTATGACCCAGCCGTTCGCACCGCAACCCATGACCATCCGCCTGTTCAACACCCTCAGCGGAGAAATCGACCCGCTCGTCCCCATGGATGGCCAGGCGCTGCGCATGTACGCCTGCGGGCCCACGGTCTACGACTACGGTCACATCGGCAACTTCCGTACTTTCCTGGCGGTAGACATCCTTCGCCGGCTGCTCCTGCTCACCGGGACCGAAGTCCGCCACGTCATGAACATCACCGATGTTGACGACAAGATCATCCGCAACGCCGCCGCTCAGAACATGCCCATCGGCGAATACACCGCACGGTTCGAGCAGGCTTTCTTCGAGGACCTGGATTCGCTCCGCGTCCAGCGCCCCGAAATTATTGCCCGAGCCACTGAGCACATTCCCCGTATGGTCGAACTGGTGCAAAGGCTTGCCGCTGCTGGCGCCGCTTACCAGACTGAAGATGGATCCTGGTACTTCCGCCTGGCCGCCTTCCCCGAGTACGGCAAGCTGAGCAAAAAGGACTTGAGCGGTATTGAAGACGGCGCACGCGTCGACCTAGACGAGTACGAGAAAGATTCAGCTCGTGATTTTGCTCTATGGAAAGCCGCCAAGCCCGGCGAGACATCCTGGGACACCCCCATTGGCCAGGGCCGTCCCGGCTGGCACATCGAGTGCTCTGCCATGGCCATGGAATATCTGGGCGATAGCTTCGACTTGCACGCCGGCGGCGAAGATCTGATGTTCCCGCACCATGAGAACGAGATTGCACAGAGCGAGAGCGCAACCCATAAGCCCTTTGCCCGCCATTGGATGCACGTCCGTTTCCTGCTGGTGGACGGGCGCAAGATGTCCAAGAGTGAGGGCAACTTCTTCACTCTTCGCGACCTGCTGTTGAAGGGCTATAAGGCTTCAGCCATACGCCTCGTGCTGGTTTCAGTGCCCTATCACCACCAGCTCAACTTCACCTTCGACGGCCTGATTGAAGCGACCAACGCCATCGAGCGCCTGCGGACTTTTTCCCAGCGCTTGAAACAAGCCAACTTGGCCCCCGGCGCAAATCCTGCCCTCCAGGACGCCGCTCAAAAGGCGCAGACGGACTATCTGGCCGCGCTGACTAATGACCTGAATACCGCCGAAGCGCGCGCCCCCATCTTCGACCTCATCCGCGCCGCCAACACTGCCATCGACCAGGGTCAGCTCCTGGCCGGAGATCGTGATGCGATTCTTGCGGTCCTGGCCAGCTTCGACGCCGTCTTCGACGTCATTGAAGACCGCGACGCCGAACCCACCCGTCGCGCCCTGGAGTGGGCCGCGGAGGCCGGCCGCCTGCAAGACGTAGCCCCGGAACTCCTTGCCCGCCAGTCGCTTACCGACGAAGCCATCGACGCCCTGGTCTCCGAGCGCACCCAGGCCAAGCGGCAACGCAACTTCGCCCGCGCCGACCAGATCCGCAACGAGCTAGCCGAAAAAGGCGTTATCATCGAAGACTCCAAAGACGGCGTCCGCTGGAAGCGCAAGTAAAGTCACCCAGGAGTTCTCCCCATGGAAGCCAATGAAGCATCCGAACTGAAAGAGCAGGCCGAAAAAGGCGGAGAGTCCGCACTGCGCCCCGTCGCATTTACCATGAGCGTACTCGCAGTCTTGGTGGCTGTGACCACGGTTCTTGGCCACCGCGCCGAAACCAGAGCAGTGCTCAAGCGGGGGGATGCCACCGACGTCTGGAACGAGTACCAGGCTAAGAAAAACCGCGCCTACGACACGTACCTGACCACCGAAGCGCTCAGCGTATTGACCCTCGCCGACAAGGAAAAGGCAGCGAAAGACATCAAGGAATGGTCCGGCCACCAGGAAAAATGGGCCGACGATTTCAAGGAAGAGCAGAAAGAGGCCAAGAGCCTTGAGGAAGAAGTGAAGTTGGCCGAGAACAAGGCCAAGTTTTTCGATCTCGCCGAAACTCTGCTGGAGATTGGCCTGGTCGTCAGTTCTGTTACGCTGCTTACCCGCAGCCGCATCTATTGGTACCTGGGAATCGGCGCTTCAGCCGTTGGAGTGGCCTCCGTGGTGTGGGGATTGCTGATCAAGTAGCGTCTACCTTACTCCGCCGGCATCTGCTCAAGGTCCTCAACGGGCACCGGCTTGCCTTTCGCTTTCACCTGCGCCGTAGTCAGCAGAAACACCGCCATCACGATTCCCGCCATTCCGGCAAATTCCGCCGGCGCTGGCCGTTCGTGCAGCAGCAAGATTCCCAGCAGCACCGCGACCACCGGGTTCACGTAGGAGTAGGACGCGACTTTGGCGACCGGCACATGCTCCAGCAGGTAGATGAAGCATGTGTACCCCAGCAGCGAACCGCCTGTGATGAGCCAAACGAGCGACCCAATGGCCGCGCGGTTCAAGTGGAATTGCGGCCACTCTCGCAGAGCCGTTCCTAGCGCGGTCGAGAAGACGCCGGCAGCCAGCATCTCCCACGCCGCGGCCACAAAGCTGTTCACCGGCAGGCGCGATCGGCGAGACAGAATACTGCCGACAGTCCAGGAGAATCCGCCTGCAAGCAGCACCGCAAGAGCTACAAGCAGGCCGCTATTTCCTGCCAGCCCCGACTGCAGCGACGGCCAGACGAGCACGCCCAGCGCCACGGAACCCAGCGCCATCCCCAACCAGCCACGTGCCGGTAACGGTTCGCCGCGGGGGAGAAACATCTCAATCAGCGCGACGTAAATGGGAGTAACGGCGAGCACCAGCGAAGCCAGACCGCTGGGAACAGTCCTCTCGGCAAACACCAGCCCCACGTTGCCGCCGGCCAGCAGCAGCAGCCCAATCAGCGCAAGCCGCAGCATGTTCGGCGCGGGCCAGAAGATCCGCAACCCGCGCCACCGGCACCAGCCCAGCAGAATCGCGCCCGCAATCAGAAACCGCGTACCCGCCAGCAGCAGCGCAGGCATCTCCGCCGCGCCAATCCGGATCGCGGTATACGTCGAGCCCCAGAAAAAATACACGCTCGCAAAGGCCAGCACAATGGAGGCCGTGGTGGCTGCTCTCTTCCTTGGGTGGATTTTTTGCTCCATTGCGTTCGCCATCGGGATATTTCAATCCTAGCCTGAGTCGCGCTCGACCGCTTCCCACTTCTTGCCGCATTCTCGCTGGAGCTTGCCGGCATCGCGCAATACAGAATCTATACAGAAGATGTCAAGATGGGCTATGCTCAGTGCAGCGGGTCTCCATGCACAGGCACAATTGCAAAGCGATGCAGCTAGCACCAGCCTCCCGGCGCTGGTCGCGGTCGCGCGAGCGCAGCATTCGCCCCCGGCGGCATCTGCGCGTGCTGCCCACCCGCACTCGACCTAGCCTGTTCGCAAGCGACTAACTCCTCGTTCGCCGAAGACCCTCTTTTATCTGTTATCTGTTGGAGCCCTGAAGGGCTCCGCGAAATACATCGATCCCAGCGATGGAAACGCAGGCCCCTTAGAAGGGCTAAGAATAACCGCAGGTCCTTCGACACGCTTCGTTCGCTCAGGATGACAGTCGTTTATTCATCGCTCAGGGTGACACCCTTTATGTAGGAGACAAGAATATGACCAAGCAAGAGCTATATGCGCAATACGGACCGAAGCTCCGTTGTCCCCTGCCGGGACCTAAGGCGAGGGCGGCCGTCGAGGCGGACGGCAGGCTCATCTCGCCCAGCTACACAAGATCCTATCCGCTGGTGGCACGTCGCGGCCGCGGTGTTCGCCTGGAAGACGTGGACGGGAATGAGTTCCTGGACTTTGCCGCGGGCATTGCCGTGGTTTCTACCGGCCATTGCCACCCCGAGGTAGTCGCCGCCATTCAGAAGCAGGCCGCCGAGCTCATCCACATCTCAGGTACAGATTTCTACCATGAGCCGCTGACCGATCTGGCCAGTCGCCTGTCGGCAGTGGCGCCCATGCCCGGACCGCACAAGTTCTTCTACGGCAACTCCGGCGCCGAGGCCATCGAGTGCGCGCTGAAGCTTGCCCGCTACCATACCGGTCGCCAGAACGTGATCGCCTTTCTCGGCGCATTCCACGGCCGGACCATGGGTGCGTTGTCGCTGACCGCTTCCAAACCCCAGCAGAAGCGCCGCTTTGGACCCATGCTTCCCGGCGTCACGCACATCCGGTATCCGTATACGTATCGCGGCTGCTCAGGCGGCGTCGAAGAACAAGAAGCTTTCAACATGGGCTGCGCGCGCTACATCGAAGAGAAGCTTTTCAAAACCATCCTTCCTCCTGAAGAAGTGGCGGCCATCTTCGTCGAGCCGGTTCAGGGTGAAGGCGGCTATGTCGTCGCTCCGGACAATTTCCTTCGCGAGCTGCGCGCCATCTGCAATCGCCACGGCATCCTGCTGGTGTCGGATGAAGTGCAATCGGGCGCGGGCCGCACCGGGAAATGGTGGGCAATCGAGCACTCCGGCGTGCAGCCGGATATTGTCTGCATGGCCAAAGGGATCGCCAGCGGCATGCCGTTGGGAATCTGCATGAGCCGCGCAGAAATCATGGACTGGGTGCCCGGCTCCCACGCCTCCACATTCGGCGGCAATCCCATCTCCATCGCCGCGGCGCTCGCTACGATGGACGTTCTGGAGCGCGAAGGCATTGAGAACGCAGCCCGCGTGGGCGAGTTCATGCTTGAGCGCCTGCGCGGCTGGAAAAACTCGCACGCGTTGGTAGGCGATGTTCGTGGCCGTGGCCTCATGATCGGCATCGAGCTGGTCAAGGACAAGACCACGCGCGAGCCAGCCACCGCGCTGCGCAACCGCGTGGAAACCGTTGCATTCGAGAAAGGGCTCATGATTCTTGGCTGCGGCGAGACCTCGCTTCGCCTCTGCCCACCTCTGATCGTGAGCAAAGAGGAAGCCAGCGTAGCGCTCGACATTCTCGAAGAGTCGCTTGCACAGGTTGAGCACGAATATGAGCACGAGCGGATTCCCGAAGCAGTAACTGCGTAAACTACCCTGGGCATTCAATCTTCAACAGTTTCCGGCAGACGCAGATGCGGCCCGCAACTCGAATGAGAAGCGGGCCGCATTTGCGTCTTTCCTCCATCAGGACGAGAATGAACTCCCATGGGATGGCTGCAGCAAAAGCGAATCAACCTGCTGGAGCGCAGCCTCGCGGTAATGCAACGGGCTGCGCGGCGGAGTAGCCGTTCGGAAAGTCAGCCGGCTCATCTCGCCACCGGAATCGACGGTGAAGATGCAGCCTTCTTTTACCTCGGCCGCAAGGGTTACACCGTGGTCGCCCGGCGATGGTCGTCCGGCTATCAACGCGGCGACCTCGACCTCATCGCCTGGCAAGGTCCGCTGCTGTGCTTCATTGAGGTCAAGACCCGCACCGCCCACGACATCGCTGCCGCCGAAGTTGCCGTCGACACGCACAAGCGCAACGTGCTGCGCAAGCTGGCCCGGCACTATGTGCGACAGTTGCCCACGAAGGCTGCCCCAGCCGTCCGATTCGACATTCTCAGCGTCTACCTGGTTCCCGGCAAGGAGAAGGAATTCGTGCACTTCGAAGGTGCCTTCGGCTGGACCGAGCGGCAGGAATACGACCCTTGGTATGAATGATCGTGAATGCGCGATGGAATGACTACTGCAGGGCGTCAGTTCTATCCCTGAGCGTCCTGAAATTCCTCGTGCCAGGCCATCTGAATGGCCTCGAGCCGCGACTCATTCGATTTCGCCGGATCATCCGCAAATCCAGGCAACTCCGTCACGTAGCGGTGCAGATCGGTGAAGCGCACCGTCAACGGATCCAAGTCAGGAAACTTCTCTTGCAATTGAATGCCGATCTCTTCGGCGTCGGTCCACAGAATTTCGCGCGGCATCGTCCTGCTCCCTAGTTATTCCTTCAAAATGCAGGTCAATAACAAGCCTGTCATCCTGAGCGAAGCGTACTTCAGCGGAGTCGAAGGACCTGCTTCTAGGTTCCTCGATCGCTAGCAAACTACTTGCTCTCCGCCAGCGTCAGCGGCTTGCCTTCCGACACATAGTTGCGATTCCACTTGGGAATCTCCACCTCGTACACGCCGGGCTTGGTAATCACCGCTTGGCAGCCCAGTCGCGAGTCGAGTTGCTGATCGGCGGCCATATCCATGCGGTCAATTTCGTCGTCGTCGGCCTCGCTGATGCCGGTCTGGTCCTTGATCCACAAGTGGCATGTGGTGCAGGCGCACACACCGCCACAGGCGTGGTCGAGAAAGATGTTGAAGTTCTCCGCCACATCTAGGAACGACATCGGCTTGCCGTGATGGTCATACGGCAGAGTCCCGTATTCGAACTCCACCGTCTTGCCTTCGGGCTGAAAAGTGACGCGCACGAGTTTGTCTGCCGGAATGTCTTTCTTCTCTGCGTCACTCATATCGATACATCCTCACCGCTAACTCGCTGACTTGCTGACTCGCTCTCACTTGAACTCCGCCTGCGCCATCGGATGAGGCGCAGTTACTTCCTCGCCCAAATCCTCATTGGCTGCATCCATGGTCTTGCCTGTTATTGCGCTGCTCACCGCGGCCTCCATCATCAGCTCTGCAAAGCGTGTTGTTACCCGGTCGAGCGCCAGTGTCGCATCGCGGATGGCCTTCGCGTCAGCGCCGCGCAGCACGTCTTCAAGCCCCCTGCGCGCCGCTGCAATCGCATCCTGCTCTTCACCGGTGAGTTGCGCCCATGCAGGGCTGCGCGGTGCCCGCTCCACCAACGTCAGAAGGTTCTCCGCCTCGTTGCGCGCCTCAATCAGCAGCCGCTTCGCAAAATCCTCTTCGGCGTGATCGAAGGAGTCCAGGATCATGCTCTCCACTTGCTCGTCGGTCAAGCCGTAGGTCGGCTTCACTTCAATCTTCGCTGCCTGTCCGCTTCGCTGCTCGCGCGCCGTCACCTTGAGAATGCCGTCCGCGTCGATCAGGAACTTCACTTCGATGCGCGGCAGGCCGGCGCTCATCGGCGGAATGCCCTTGAGGTCGAAGCGCGCCAGCGACCGGCAATCGGCGGCCATTTCGCGCTCGCCTTGGACTACGTGAATGGCCACGTTGGTCTGGCCGTCGACGCCGGTGGTGAAGTGCTCCGTAGCCGATGCCGGAATGGTCGAATTGCGCTGAATGATTCGCGCCACCGTTCCGCCCAGCGCTTCGATGCCCAGCGACAGCGGCGTCACATCCAGCAGCAGCATCTCTTCAGTCGTTTTCGACGCGCCGGCAAGAATATCCGCCTGCACCGCCGCCCCCAACGCAACAACTTCGTCGGGATTCAGCTCGATGTGCGGGCGCTTGCCACGCGGGCTGAGTTTGAACAATTCATCGACCAGTTCGCGCACCGCGGGGATCCGCGTCGACCCGCCCACCAGCACCACCTCATCAATCTGTTCCGGCGTAATTCCCGCATCGGTAAGCGCCTGCTTGCAGGGACCAACAGTTCGGTTCAGCACCGGCTCAATCAACAACTCGAAGACCTCGCGCGGAATCTCGCGCTGATAGCGGTCGCCATTCGGCAATTCAATATCGAACCTGGCGGCCTGTTCGGAAGAGAGCCTGATCTTGGCGTCGATCGCGGCTTTGCGCAACGCCTGCACCGCGCCGGGATGCCCGCGCAAGTCGACACCGTGCTCGGCGTGAATTTCGTCGAGCGCAACGGCCAGCAGCAGGTTGTCAATGTCGTCGCCACCGAGGTGCGTATCGCCGTTGGTAGACTGCACCTCGAATATGCCGTCGCGCAGCTTGAGAATGGAAATGTCAAACGTGCCGCCGCCAAGGTCGTACACGGCGATGGTGCCTTCCTTTGCGCGGTCGAGGCCGTAGGCCAGCGCAGCCGCTGTGGGCTCGTTGACCAGACGCAGCACTTCGAGGCCGGCCATGCGGCCGGCATCCTTCGTCGCCTGGCGCTGCGCATCGTTGAAGTAAGCAGGCACTGTGATCACCGCCTGCGTTACCGGCGCACCGAAAAACCGCTCTGCATTGCGCTTGAGCTGGCGCAGGATATAGGCCGAAATCTCCGGCGGAGTGAATTTGAGCTCGCCGAGCTGAATGCGCGGGACTTCACCCTCCTCAACATCCTCCGCAATGCGGAAAGGGAAGAGCTTCAACTCGTCCTGAATCTCATGCAGCCCACGGCCCATCAGACGCTTCACGGAATAGATCACGCGCTCTGGAGTTTCGATCAGTGCCTTGCGGGCAGTGTTTCCTACCGTCACCGTGGGCCTGCCGCCTTCGGCGGTCACGGGATCGAGCGCCACCACCGACGGCACTAAATTCGAGCCGTCAACGCCGGGAATCACCACCGGCGCATCGCCCTGCATATACGCGACAAGGGAATTGGTGGTACCGAGGTCGATGCCAACAACGCGGCCTGTCAGATTCGATTCCGCCATAGGTATCGCTTAGGCTCCCAAAGTCTCGATCACGTCGCGGACCAGATTGCTGAGATAGCGACGCCGGTCGATCAGGGCCACCATCGTCTGTTGCGCGGCCTTGCGCGTCGGCTCATCGCCCGCGTCCCACGTCTTCCACTCTGCGCGCAAATCAACGTCAACTGCCGCGAGCAAACTTTCGAATTTCTTCTTCGCCTGCTCCAGATCGGCTTGCAGTTGAGGATCTTGTTCGCCCATCTTGCGGGCCATGCGCATCTCTTCCAGTTGCATGTTCAACTCGAAGACCTCTTCGAGAAGATCGGCGGGAACCCGCGATGGATCCTTCTGTCCTTTGCGAGCCTCGCCGGGATCTTTGCCGGCATGTTCCTCGCCTATCTCCGCGCCTTCCAGCTTGAGCAGATACTCGGTGCGGTGCAGAGGATCTTTCAGGGTCCGATAAGCATCGTTGAGCAGCGCAGTATCGGCCAGGCTCAACTGCCGCTCTGTTTCCGAGGAACGCGCGAATCGGTCAGGGTGCACCTTGCGGCTGAGGCGATGAAACTCCTGCTCCAGCGCGGCGAGGTCAATTTGGAATCCGCGCTCTAACCCGAAGACGCGAAAAAAATCGCCCGCTGCGGCAGGCTGAATCTTGCTGCAGTGCGGACAAAAAAGCGTGGAGTCATTGTGCGCAACCGAGCACGACCAACATGCAACAGGCACAGCGGAATTGAGGACTTCGATCATATTTGAACTCTTGGCGAAGCGGAACCCTGCGAGATTCTAGGAAAACGACGAACCGCAGCCGCAGGAGCGCGTGGAGTTCGGATTGATGAAGTTGAATCCCTGCCGCATCAGCGTCTCTTCGTAGTCCAGCGTCATGCCGTGCAAATACAGGAACGATTTCGGGTCGACGAAGACGCGCACGCCGTCGAAGTCGTAGATGCGGTCGCGCTCCCGCGGCCGCGTGTCGAACTTGATCGAATACGAGAGCCCCGAGCAGCCGCCGCCCATCACGCCCAGGCGCAGTCCGCCCTCTTCCGGCGACACGCCTTCCTTGGCCATGGCCGCGCGGATGCGCTTGACGGCGCGGTCCGTCACCTGCAATCCACCTTGCGCCCCGTGGCTGGGCTGCGGGGTAGGGTTCTGCGGCGGCGCCGCTGAAATCCCTTCCGAAGGCTTCGATTCAATTGTCACCATGTTCGACATTCTTGTTCCAATTCGCCTTGCCCTCAGCACCATTACAGGTTCATGCCGAAGGAGCCTGCGCCACCGCAGGTGGTTAGTGCGCCACAGCCGCGGCGTCCGCGGTTTCTGTCACGCCGTTCTTCTTCTTCCAGTCGCCGATGGCCGCACGAATCGCATCTTCGGCCAGCACCGAACAGTGAATCTTCACCGGAGGAAGCGACAGCTCCTTCACGATGTCGGTGTTCTTGATCTCGAGCGCATCGTTCACCGTTTTGCCCTTGATCCACTCGGTCGCAAGCGAAGAGCTGGCGATGGCCGAGCCGCAGCCGAAGGTCTTGAACTTGGCTTCTTCAATGACCTGCGTCTCCGGGTTCACGCGAATTTGCAGCCGCATCACGTCGCCGCACTCGGGAGCGCCCACCAGGCCGGTGCCCACTTCGGTGGAAGCCTTATCCAGTTGGCCCACATTGCGCGGGTTGTTGTAATGGTCGATTACCTTGTCGCTGTATGCCATTGGTCCATTCCTTCTGCGGGGAAACCGCGGTGTTCTTGTTTGATTCGGCAGGCCGACCCGCCGATGCTACTTCGTTCGAATCCTGAGCCTAGAGCACTGTCAATTCGTGTCAGTCTTGACGATTTCGGAGTCAAAAGCGCTTCCAGACAACTTCAACCTGACGATGCTTGTATCGGGTCTGCTCTGTCTCCATAAGATGATCCTTACCAACGCCAACGTAAATGTAAGTGCAATTGCATTCGGTAGCCAATCGGATAACCATTTCAGGACCGAGAACGCATTTCTCACATGCCACGCAGACTCTGCGAGGCCTAAAACGGCCATGTAAACGGCCACGAACACAAACGCAGCCGTTGCATCTGTCGTAATCCTGCTAAACACGAACCGCATTGCAATTGCCAGCAGAGCAATGGCGCCGAAATACGCCGGGAAAGCAACCCGCCAAAAGTCAGAGTGCATAGACTCCACCTGATGGCGAAGCGTCGAGTTGAACGCCATGGTCAGCCCAAGAGTCACCGTCAAAGTCATCAAGAACCACAAGGCGGTTTTCGTCCAGCTTAAGGGTTCGCTTCCCATGGTAATCTCCAGCAACCTGGCTAATGCGCCGCCCACTGAATCTTGGTCAAATCAATGCCTTCCAGCACCATCTCATAAAGAGGTGAAAGCTGGCGGAGCTTCTTCACAATGTCAATTACCTTGGCTGCAACGTAATCCACCTCTGCCTGGGTATTGAACCGGCCCAGCCCGAAGCGAATTGAACTGTGCGCCACATCGTCGCCCAGTCCCAGCGCCTTCAATACATATGACGGCTCAAGCGTCGCCGAGGTGCACGCCGACCCGCTCGAAACCGCAACATCGTTAATTCCCATCAGCAGCGACTCGCCTTCGACATACACAAAACTCATGTTCAAATTGCCGGGAAGGCGATGCTCCCACGATCCGTTCACATGCACGTAATCGAGTTCAGACTCAAGTTTCGCCTTCAGCCGGTCGCGCAGCCCGCGCAGATAAGCCGCCTCGGTGTCCATCTCTTCACGGGCAATCTCGCAGGCTTTGCCCAGGCCCACGATGCCGGTCACATTCAGCGTGCCGGACCGCATGCCGCGCTCGTGGCCGCCGCCGTCAATCTGCGCCGCAATCTGTACGCGGGGGTTGCGGCGGCGAACATACAGCGCGCCCACGCCTTTGGGCCCGTAAATCTTGTGTCCGGAAAGCGACAGCACGTCAATGTTGTCGGCGATCACGTTGACGGGAACCTTGCCCACCGCCTGCACCGCGTCGGTGTGGAAGATCACGCCCTTCTCATGGCACAGCTTACCGATCTCGCGGATAGGCTGAAGCACGCCGATCTCATTATTCGCGGCCATGATCGAGACCAGAATCGTCTTGTCGTCCATCGCCCGGCGCAGGTCGTCCAGATCGATCAGCCCATCGGCCTTGACTGGAAGATATGTGACGCGATAGCCGTACTTCTCCAGGCGCTTGCAGGTGTCAAGCACCGCCTTGTGCTCCGTCACCTGGGTGATGATGTGATTGCCACGCTCGCGGTACATCTCCGCAATGCCCTTGATGGCCAGGTTGTTGCTCTCGGTGGCGCCGGAGGTAAAGATAATCTCCTTGGCGGTTGCGCCGATCAGCTTGGCAATCTGTTCGCGCGCTGTCTCCACAGCCTGCTCGGCTTCCCACCCAAAGGAGTGATTGCGGCTGGCCGCGTTGCCAAACTTGCTGGTGAAATAAGGCAGCATCGCCTCCAGAACCCGCGGATCCATCGGGCTGGTGGCGTGATTATCCATATAAATCGGCAAGCTCACGCCGGCCGGCACTTCAACATTGCTGGCAACAGTAGCCATTTTCTTGATCTCCATCCTTACTTTGTAGCGGGGTTAGCGTTGCTAGCGGAGTTATCGAACTCCGCCGGCTTCGCTATCTTCGCGAACTTCGCTTCTTAAATCGTCAGTGCAACCAGCCCGTGCCCTGGTTGCGCCCGGTGTGCAGGCTGCTCGTGCTCTGCCAGGTCCTGAATGCTTATGCTTTTCAACACTCCGGCAATGGTGTCGTTCACGCGCGCCAGCGGCTCTTTGATGGTGCAACTGGGGGTCAAGTCGCAACTCTTCGCGCCCTTGGTGCAGGAAGTGATGAAAAACGGCCCATCGATGGCGTGAATCACCTCGTAGGCTGAAATCTCGCGCGCATCGCGCGCCAGCGCATACCCGCCGTTCATGCCGGCATGCGAACGCAGCATCCCGTTCTTGGTAAGCAGTTGCAAAATCTTGGCCAGAAGCTGTGCCGGAATCCCATAAGCATCGGCAACGTCCTTGGCGCTCAGGGCAGCCCGCTCCGGGTGCTCGGCCAGGTACTTGAGCGCCATCAGCCCGTAGTCCGCCTTTTTGGTCAGCTTGAGCATGGAATATCCGACTTCTTCAGTCCGTATTCAGTATACGACCGTTTCTGTCGGCATTTCAAGCCCTGCCCGGAATTGTCTCTCCCCTCGATGGCCGGAATCCGCAGGCTCGCGCAAAGATTCAACAAATACCCGTTCCAAATTATTGAAAAGACCGCTACAATCTTGCGGAAAGAGGACCCTTCAGTTCAACGAATCCGAAGCGATGGCAACCATCTGCAAGCACCCCAGGGTACGAATCGTTTCCCGGCACGAAGACACCGAGTTTGTCGAGTGCCTGGAGTGTGGCGAGGTCTTTGACTCCGAGGAGTTCCGCGACATGGAGATTGAAGAGACCGCCGAAACCGAGGACGTCGCAGACGAAGAGTGATCCCTTCAGAACAGGTCCACTACCGGCCGCCGGGGCTTGCCGTCACAGGGGTATTCACCCGGCGTGAGACCACCCACGCGTAGTGCAGGCCAGAAACCACAGTCAACACCATCGTGGCGCCCAGGGCCACCATGCGCGTCTCCGCCACCCACTGCGCCGCGGTCAGTTGCTGCAGCAAGACGGCGGCTACCGCGGCCACCTGCGCAAAGGTGTTGGCCTTGCCAAAGATGCTGGGCTTGAACTCCCGCCTCCCGGTAGCCGCGTACAGAATAGCTGCCACCACCAGGATTCCCACATCGCGGCCAAACACCATCACCGTCACCCTGGCCGGAATCAGGCCCTGATGCATTAGAACAAGAAACAGCGTGCTGAGGAGCAGTTTGTCGGCCACCGGGTCAAGATACTGGCCCAGCATAGTGCGTTGCTTTAGCCAGCGGGCCAGTGTGCCATCCAGAGCATCGGTCAACCCGGCCGCCAGAAACAGCCCGAAACTCAGCCCATAACGGCCTTCCAGGATGGCCGACACCAAAAATGGCGCCAGACAGATGCGCGCCAGCGTAAGCAGGTTGGGCGCGTTGCGGAATGGATTCAGTCGCGTGATTGGGACGTCGGACATGGCAGATTAAAACGGGCAACCAACCGTCGCGGACGCTCAAATCGCCGCACCGATTGCAACCGCCGGCAGGTCCTGATCCAGCCTCAGAGGCGGCCAAGCCGCCTTTCGAGTCCATTCCAGGCGTAACGCCCGCAGGGAATCGTTTCACTTTCGTGAATGATGGTACAGCATAGCATCGGCACGCAACAGCCCCGCCTTTCTCCGCAGCTCCGATCCTGATAAACTGGATCAAGTTGCATGCAGGCGCGTAGCTCAGTTGGTTAGAGCGCTTCCTTGACACGGAAGAGGTCGCTGGTTCGAATCCAGTCGTGCCTACCATATTTATCAACAAGTTAGACATGCCCATAGTCTAAGTTCCAGGTGTCGCGTCATAGCCCCACGCCCCCAGTTCTAGATTCTCCCGATTCCTCTGCCTTGCACTCGGTCGCCACGCCAACATGAATGTATCGCTCAGCATCCGAAGACGCAGGGATAAGTTGACAGAGAGGGCGCTTCACAGAAGTCTGTCAAAGGATCCGGTCGATTGTCCCACGAAGCGGACTCCCCGCGTACTTCTTACTATTTACTATCAAAATATTTAAAGGAGAATCAATATTTTAAAGAGAAGTCAACTCGTTAACTAAAGGCAACGCCGCCTCGGCAGGAACGAGAAAGAACTCCCGCGCATTCTAAACGTGGCCAAGGTATTGAGTCGACCGTAAAGCCATTAAGATCAACAACTACAAGGCCCATGCGGTTGAAACCCCATCCGCGAGAATGGACAAGTTGTGAAGCGAGATTCTAGTTCCCGCCGCCGCCGACTTCAATTGCTTTCATGCGCAATCCCTTTCGAAATGAAGCTAGACGCACGCGTCCATAGCCCCTCACCTAACCAGCATACCATAGGCCGGTTAAGCTGGCCAGATTTCCCAAGTCAAGTAGTAAACAGCCCCGATGATAGGGTACTTGATGTGTTTCCGGATTTCGCCACTCGGAGCCGCAGGATAAGATATCTTCTGCGTTTCATGCTGATTCTCCGTGTCCTTGACAACCACCTTGTCGTTAGATGCGGAATTCACCAGAGCACCAACCGTAGAATCAGCGAGTTTGACTTCCAAATCGTAAGACCTCCAGGGGAACCCAATTGTTTGGTCCCAACTGTCGTGAGTTTTTGCCACCAAGTCCGCTCGCCGTGGGGGAATCGGAAAGCAATTTGGGGTTATTTCGAACTCGATCTCGAAGCCGATTGCAAGAGCGGTGGCCGATTCGTTGTGCAACTCCTCAGTTTCGAGGAGAGTTCCTGGATAAGCGATCACGAATGCGTGACTCGTTGGCGTAGACTTTCCGGTTACTGGTGAGAAGAAAACCCTCTCGTCGCTCTTTTTGCACCCCCTCCTTGCAAGCGCAGCCTCGTCCCGGTCGGCAACAAGGTCCAGGGTAATTCGCAAGTCATCTGCAATGTTCTCTCCGATCAACGGAACGTTGAATGCCCAAGTCTCATGCCGAATAAGGCTTGCTGGGCTATCAAACTGCAACGACTTCGCCATCTCTCTATGGCCAGCACTCAAAATGTAGTACACGCCGCGCTGAACTAATCGGCCACCGCCTTCTCTGCCAATTGTGATTTTGTCTCTTAAGCAATGATAACCATAGCCATAGATCCAGAGCCCATAAAGAAAGTAGTTGACATCGCTGGGCCTCAATCGCCTCGGCGAAGAGACGATTGGCGAATTCCTGAAGCACCAGATAATCATCTCCGACGGCGAATGCAGGTGAAGTTGCTCCATTGCAATCCCACATGCCTTAAGAAGTGGCCAAAAGAACGTGAACTTAAATTTGGTCAAAAAAGCTTGCGAATTATTGATCGCAAGTTGTTTTGGCGGGATCTGGGAAATCCATACGATCGAAAAAGTCGCAAATAGGACACTAAATACCAAATGTGCGTTTTGGAAATTGGTCGCACTAGGAGATAAGGGGAGTTTTAGATGGGAGAAGTCACTTCTAAGGGTTACAAAAACCGCCAAGATAATGACTATCCACTCTCGCGCATCGTAAAATCGCGATTTTCTTGACGTAATTTCCTTGATTGCCCGCGCTAAGCTCTTGTCTTCAAACTGTGCGACATCTTTATCTAAGAGGTCCGTAACGGCCAATTCATATCCTTCTAGGGTGAAATACACGAGGAGTATCAGAAGGATTAATACTATGTCGCCAATTAGGTGACCTTCCATGTTGATAGCCCAGGTGAAAATAAGATAAAGCCAAAGGAGGTACCAGGAAGCTTTCAAACTGAATGGTCGATTCAGCGCTGACACAATGAATAAAACGAAAGTGAACGCCATCGGGACGGCATACAGAATCCACGGACCATATCGTGCCGGAAGCGAGGGAGGTATGAGATCCTTTGCAACCAGCCAACCGATTCTCGAAACCAAAATAACGGCCATTGCGATCCAGAGTAATCCCAGGCCGTTTTCCTTGATTTTTTGGTTGAGCACTCGGTTTCTTACTCCTCTTCCGTAGAACTCGCATTCAAAATGCGTGAAACTACCGCGAGAGCATCAGGCTAAAGCACAAGAAGCTCCCCTTCCCGGGTCGAATAGACTTCGACCGCCTCAAGCACAATCTGGAAAAGGGCTCGGGAAATCAGATAGCGCGATGCCGAGTATAGTAACACGCTTGATGTTTCGAGGTTCGAGTCTTTTCAAGTATGCCTGTGGCACTCAGCGATTTGACACGGAAGAGGTCGCTGGTTCGAATCCAGTCGTGCCTACCATATTTATCTATAACGTAGATCAATCAGGCCATAAGGATTGGCGCATCATCTGCGCGTGACTCCAGATTCCTTTCCCGGCCCTGCTATCGTGGATACAATCATCTTCACCCCAGAATTCAGGAACCTTCCTCCACCCTTGCTTGGGAAAAGGCGAACGCTGGCCCATGAATGAACCGCTCGCCATTATTGGCATCGGATGCCGCTTTCCCGGCGGCTCGGATTCGCCCCAGGCATTTTGGAAAATGCTGTGCGTGGGCACCGATGCCATCCGCGAGATTCCCGCGGACCGCTGGAGCATTGCCGCGCACTACGACCCCGTCCCCGGCCGCGACGGAAAATCCGTCTCCCGCTGGGGCGGCTTCGTCGACAACATCGACCGATTCGATCCCGGCTTCTTCGGCATCTCGGCCCGCGAGGCCGACGCCATCGACCCGCAACAGCGCCTGCTGCTCGAAGCAAGCTGGGAGGCCTTTGAAGACGGCGGACAAACGCTAGAGGAAATTCGCGGTTCGTCCACGGGCGTCTTCGTTGGCATCTCCACATCCGACTACGGCGTGCTGCAGCATGAAGGCGGCGGCCGCACCGTCGCCGATGTCTATTCCGCCACCGGTTCCTCCTTCAGCATCTCCGCCAACCGCATCTCCTACTGCTTTGATCTGCGCGGCCCCAGCCTGGCGGTCGACACCGCCTGCTCCTCCGCGCTCACCGCCTGCCACATCGCCTGCGAGAGCCTGTGGCGCGGCGACTGCTCCATGGCCGTGGTCGGCGGCGTCAATGCGTTGCTCAGCCAGGACACCTTCTTCGCCTTCAGCCGCATGGCCATGCTCTCGCCAGACGGGAAATGCAAGGCATTCGACGCCGAAGCCAACGGCTTTGTGCGCGCTGAGGGCGCAGGCGCGGTTCTGCTCAAACCACTCGGGGCCGCGCAGGCCGACGGCGACAGAATCTACGCCGTGATCCGCTCCACAGCGGCCAACCAGGACGGCCGCACCAACGGCATCACCGTCCCCAGCAAACAGGCCCAGGAAGAGCTGATCCGCCAGGCTTGCATTCAGGCGGATCTCGCGCCCTCGCAAATCGCCTATGTCGAAGCCCACGGCACGGGAACCCCGATCGGCGACCCGATTGAAGCCGCCGCCCTCAGCGCCGCTCTCTGCGGCTCAAGAAAATCGCCCTGCCTCATCGGCTCCGTCAAAACCAACGTCGGCCATCTCGAATCTGCCTCCGGCGTCGCCAGCATCATCAAAGTCGCACTCATTCTCAAGCACAAAACCATTCCTCCCAGCCTCCATTTCAAAAAGCCCAACCCCCGCATCGACTTCAAGAAGCTCAATCTTCGGGTCGTCACCCGGTTGCAGCCCTTTCCGCGCAATTCCGGGCCTCTGCTGGCCGGCATCAACTCCTTCGGGTTTGGAGGAGCCAACGCGCACGTCATCCTGCAGGCCGCGCCCCTCAACCCGCAAAAACCGGCCAATGGAACGCGAGGGCGCCAGCCATTCATTCTGCCTATCTCCGCCCACACTCGCGAAGCTCTTCTGGCCGCGGCCGCAAACTACCGCGCCCTGTTGCTGCAGCCTGCCACCGATCCCTGGTCGCTATGCGCCGCGGCTGCCACGCGTCGCTCTCATCTGGCTCACCGGCTGTGCCTCGTTGCTGCCACGCGCCGGCAGTTGCTTGCCCGCCTTGATGCAGTGCTCGCCGGAGAAATAACTCCGGCTCAAGTCGACGGCAACGCCGCCAACAATGGGCACGCGACTCACGCCAGACCCGTCTTCGTCTTCTCTGGACAGGGCCCGCAATGGTGGGCCATGGGCCGCGAGTTGCTGGCGCAGAGCAAGCCGTTCCGAGCCAAAATTGAAGAGTGCGACGCTCTGTTTCGCGAATTCGGAGAGTGGTCCCTGGTCAAAGAGCTTTCACGCGACCTAAGCTCATCCAAAATGGAGCAGGCCGCAGTCGCCCAGCCCGCCATCTTCGCCCTGCAGGTCGCGCTGGCCGCCCTCTGGCAATCTTATGGAGTCTGCCCTTCCGCAGTTGTGGGCCACAGCGTGGGTGAAGTTGCAGCCGCTCACGTGGCTGGCGTGCTCACGCTGCGCGAAGCCGCGCGCATCGTCTTTCATCGCGGCCGCACCATGAGCTCCGTCCCCGATACGGGAAGAATGCTTGCCGCCGCTCTCAATGCAACGCAGGCTCAGCAGATCGCCGCGAACTACGCCGGCGAAGTTGTCGTTGCCGCATACAACAGCCCAAGCTCAGTCACTTTTTCCGGCGACCCGGCACCGCTCGAGCAGATTGCGCAATCGCTTGAAGCGCGCGGCATCTACAACCGATTCCTGCAGGTCAACTACGCCTTCCACAGCCGCCAGATGGAACCAGCCAAGGCCGATTTGCTGGGCGCTCTCGGATATGTTGAAACCGCGCCCGCTCAAATCCCGCTGTGGTCAACGGTTACGGGGAAGCGCATTGACGGCTTGAATATGACCGCCGGATATTGGTGGCGTAATGTCCGCAAGCCGGTGCAATTCAGCGCTGCCATTGAAGGACTCATCGCCCAGGGCCATTCCTGCTTTATCGAGTTGAACGCCCATCCCGCCGTGACTCCCGCCATCTCTGAAACGCTTGCGCAATCGGCCACAACCGGCGCCGTTCTCTTTTCGCTGCGACGCAATGAGCCTGAGCTCACGACCATCTTTGAGAATCTCGCCGCTCTTCATCTGGCCGGCTCTCCCGTTTCCTGGAAAAACATCTTCCCCGCCGCCAAAAATGACCTCGCGCTCCCGCTTTTTCCCTGGCAGCGCGAGCGACACTGGCACGAGCCCATCACCAGCCGCGCCGTACGCCTCAATGCGCCCGCGCATCCCTTCCTTACCGCTAGAATCGACGCGGCTATTCCCACCTGGAACACCTGGCTTGATCTCAACGCCAAACCGTGGCTCAAAGACCATCGCCTCGAAAATCACATCGTTTTTCCCGGCGCCGGCTACGTTGAAACAGCCCTCGCCGTTGGTGCGCTTCACTTTCCCGCCAGCCAGCTTGAAATCGAAGACGTCGAATTTCTGCGTGCCCTTCATCTGCCCGAGGGCAAAGATGCAATCCAGCTGCAGACCGTCTACTCTGCCCGCGATTCTTCCGTCACGTTTTCCACGCACGAGAACGCACTCGAAGCGGACTGGAATCGTAACGCGACGGCAAGAATCAGGCCACACGTGCCGACCGTTCCTCCGCAACTTGACATCAAGCGCCTCAAAGCCAGTCTGCCGGAGCATCTATCCACCGACCAGGTCTACGCCACTTCTACAAGACGCGGCCTGCTCTATGGCCCGATGTTTCGCGCCATCGAGTCCGTCTGGCGCAGGGACGGCGAGGCTCTGGGAAGAATTTGTCTTCCCCAGCCGCTTGTTGCTTCCGCGGGTCAGTTTCATATTCATCCTTCGCTTCTCGACGGCTGCTTCCAACTCGTGATGATCTCCGCTCCTCCATCGGACGACAAAATAACTTTCGTCCCGGTGCGCATCGATCGCGTCACGTTCTTCGCGAAGCCCGGCCCCATCGTCTTCTGCCATGCAACGCTGGTCCACGCCAGTCTTCTCTCGCCAGCCTTCGACGTAGAGATCGCCGACCCGGCGGGGCGTGTGCTGATGAGGATCGATGGCTACCACGCCCAGGCAGTCCGCGGACACACCGCCTCCGCACCTGATGCACCCGAGAACTGGCTCTATGAAAGCCGCTGGATTGAAAAGCCAATCCAAAAATCAGCCTCCACGCAATCCATCCCCGGAAACTGGTTGATCTTCGCCGACCGCTCCGGCGTTGCAGACAGGCTTGCCTCTCTGCTGAAACGTCGCGGCGCATCGACCACTCTGCTCTATAAAGATGAGTTGCTACGCACCAATGCAGAGCACAACGGCCACTCTTCCGTGCCTCTGCAATCTCATCTGCAAGAGCTTCTCGCCGGACAGCAAGCGAGCGGCATCGCCGGCATCCTTCATCTTTGGAGTCTTGATCTACCCGACGCTGCGCACCTCGATGCCAGCGCGCTTTTCGAAGCTCAAACAGCCGGTTGCCATAGCGCGCTGCATCTGGTGCAGTCCGTCGCATCGCAGTCTTCCTCGCCGCCGCTCTGGTTCATCACCCGCGGCGCTCAGAGCGTGCGTTCCACCGACCCGGTCTCCATCGCGCAGTCGCCGCTGCTCGGCTTTGGACGCACCACCATCGCGGAGTTCCCGCGCATCTCATGCCGACTCGTCGACCTTGGTCCCGGCAAACCGGAGAGTGGCGCGAGAAACCTCTTCAGAGAGTTGCAATCAAGCGATCACGAAACGGAAGTCGCGTGGCGTGAAGGCGCTCGATTCGTTAATCGCATCTCGCCCACGCGCCTTGAACTGCATCCACCCACGGCGCCGCCCGCTCCAAACGCCGGCTATCGCCTCAATCTACCCATGTCCGGCGTAATGGATGAGCTCGCGCTCAATGAAATTCATCGCCGCAAGCCCGGTCCACACGAAGTCGAAATTGAAATTCATGCCGCGGCCCTCAACTTCCGCGACATCATGAAGCTGCTCGGCATCTATCCATTGGAATCCGATCGCGACATCTTCATTGGCGACGAGTGTTCCGGCCGCATCGTCGCAGTTGGTAAGAGCGTCCGCAATTTCAAGATCGGCGATGAGGTTATCGCATGCGGCGCCGGCTGCTTCGCATCGCATATCACCATCCCCGCCGCATTTGTGCTGCCCAAGCCACCGCGACTCACCCATGAGCAGGCCGCGACAATTCCGGTCGCCTTCATGACGGCCTGGTATGCGCTGCACAATCTCGGCAAAATCCAGCGCGGCGAAAAAATTCTCATTCATGCAGCAACTGGCGGAGTCGGCCTTGCCGCAATTCAGATCGCGAAGCGCGCGGGCGCGGAGATCTTTGCTACCGCAGGCAGCGACGAGAAGCGCGCCTTTCTGCGCAGCCTCGGCATCCGCCATGTGATGGATTCGCGGACCACTGCCTTTGCGGAAGAGATTCGCCGCATCACCAAAGGCGTTGGTGTCGACCTGGTGCTCAACTCGCTCGCGGGCGAAGCCATCGCCAAGGGACTATCCATCCTCGCGCCCGGCGGCCGGTTTCTCGAAATCGGCAAGCGCGACATCTACGCCAACACCCCCATCGGCCTCCGTCCTCTGCGCAACAACATATCGATGTTCGTTATCGATATGGGACAGGTGATGGCCGAGCAGCCGCAATCGGTTCAAGCCCTGCTGCTCGCCGTGCTCAAACTGTTCCGCAATGGCCGGCTGCAACCGCTCGCGCATCAGTCCCTCCCCATTTCGCGTGCAGCCGCGGCTTTTCGTCTCATGGCCCAGGCGAAACATATCGGAAAAATCGTCCTCACCACGCAGGACCCGGAAGCTGCGCCCCTGCGCATGGCTCCGGCAAAACCCCTCGCGCTTTCGGCCAAAGCATCCTATCTCATCACCGGTGGTCTCGGCGGCTTCGGGCTCGAGATCGCGAAGTGGCTCGTCGCCACCGGAGCGCGACACATCGTTCTGTGCGGAGTAACCGGCGCAGTCTCCCCAGATGCGCGGCGCACAATTGCTCAGTTGCGCAGGCTCGGCGCAAAAGTCCTCATCGTAAAATCCGATGTCTCCGATGCGAATGAAGTAGCGCGCATGCTGGCCACCATCAAGCTCAACATGCCGCCGCTGCGCGGAGTCTTTCACGCCGCGATGATTCTCGACGACGGCCTATTGGCTCACCTCACCGAGGAACGCTTCACCCGCGTTTTCGCACCCAAGGCCGTCGGCGCGTGGAACCTGCATGCCGCGCTGGCCAAGGTCCCACTCGATCACTTCGTAATGTTTTCTTCCATCAGCGCACTCATCGGAACGCCAGGCCAGGCCAACTACGCCGCGGCCAATGGCTTTCTTGACGCTCTTGCGCACCACCGCCGCGCGCTTGGCCTGCACGCGTTATCCGTCAACTGGGGATCGCTCGGCCAGGTCGGCGTGGTTGCGCGCAATCCATCGCTCGCGGCACAGCTTCTGGCTAGCGGCTTGCATCCCTTTACGCCCGATCAGGCCACGCAGATGCTCGGTAGCCTCTTGCAGCGAAACGTGACCCAGATCGCCTTCATGCACGTCGACTGGCAAAAAATATTCGCCAAAAGAATCGGCGCTGCCCCGCCGCCTCGATTCTCCGATGTCTTTGTCTCTCCGCTGCTCGATGCATCCGCGTGCAATGAAGATCAACGCTCCACGATTCTCGCTGCATCGCCTGAAGACAGGCAGACGCTGGTTCTCAATCTGGTTCGCGAGTCGGTTGCCAAAGTCCTGCGAACCGTGCCCGCGCGGCTCGAGACCAATCGCCCGCTGCGCGAGATGGGTCTTGACTCCCTGATGGCGTTCGAGCTGCTCAACCGTCTGCAGATGAAGATTGGCGCGTCCCTGCCCAACAGCAAAATCTCAGCGAACTCCTCCATCGAAACTCTTGCCGCGCTCATTCTCGATACCTTCGACGACACTCCTTCAGCGTCCATAGCCGGCGAACCTCCCTCCATCGCGCGCAGCCACGGCGCAACTACCAATCGCGTCGCTCACGATCAACAGATGATCTGCCTGGGCGCCAACGGCAGCCTTCCTCCAGTCTTCTTCATTCATCCCGCCGGAGGAAGAATCAGCATTTACGACGACCTGGCTGTTCACATCGCGCGCCAGCAACCCGTTTACGCCATCCAGTCAAGATTGTTGTCCGGCGCAGCGGATGAATTTGCCTCGATCGGCGAAATGGCGCGAGACTACGCCGCTATGATCGTGCGCCAGCAGCCCGAAGGCGACATTCGCCTCGCCGGTTTCTCTGCCGGCGGCATCTTTGCCCTCGCCGCCGCGCGCGAATTGGAGCGCAGCGGGCGAAGGGTCAGCCTGCTCTGCATGATCGAAACGCCCGTGGCCATGCTGGACCCGGCACGTACCCAGGTTTCGGTGCTCAAGAATCTCATCACTGAAGTCTATGACCATCTAAGCGCGGCTATGCCGAAGTCGCAGCAGCCGCGGCCGTCAGAACTTTCCGCTTCCATTCACAAGCTCGCGCTACGAATTATGCGCACCAAATCAGAGGCTGCGCACTTGCAGCATGTGCTCGACTGGCTGGCCATGCGCGGCCTGCTTGTCTCCAGCGAGGTCGATCCCGATACGCGCAGATTCTTTGCCGCCTTTGTTCGCCACTCCATTCTCATTGAGCAGGCGAAGATTCAGCCGGTGCTCGCGCCCGTCTGCCTCTACCGCGCAAAAGAGAGCTGGCTCAGCGCGACGCCCGTCGGCGCGAAGCTTTCCGCGCGCATCACCCACGGCGAATTCCAGCAGAAGACTCTCGCAGGCCGTCACTTCGAGCTTATGAATCCGCCGCTCGTCAACGCTCTGGCGCAAAGCCTTGAGGCCGCGCTCGCCGGCTCGCTGCAATAGCACGCTGCGCTATAACTGCTGTGGACCGTCTTGCGCAGAGCGTCCTTATGCCTTCCCGGATTTCTGCCAATAGACCGAAAAGCGCTCGTCCATCACCTGGTAAAGAGGCTGAAGCTTCGTCTCGCGCAACTGGCCGACGGTGCTGAAGCCCAATTCGCCCTCGTCCTTCTTCACCCAGAAACCGTCCTTCATCGCTTCGAACTGGGGCAGCGGCAAAGGCGCCAGGCGCTTGAGGTTCGGACCTTCGTCTCCGTCGATCAGTTCGCGGCTCAGTCCGTCGCGACCCATGCGCGCAGCCAGCACCAGCGGTCCGTAAGCGAGTGTCGCGAGCTCGGGGCTGCCCGCTACCGGCTCCTGGCGCAGTTTCATGGGCAAGGTGACCTCAACCCGGTCACCGCTCTTCCAGGTGCGGTCGATCACCAGGTAGCCGTCGCTTGCCACAAATGTTTTCTCGCGGATTCCGTTAATGCTCACCGCGATGCCCTGCGCCCAATGCGGTGAACGCACGCGCAGCGCGAACGCCGCCGGAGTTTCGACGTGAACAACGATCGAAGTGCGCTCTTCCTCAGGAAAGCTGGTCTGTTGCACGAGTCGCACGCGCTTCTCCGGCCAGCTCAGTTCGGAGGCCACAAACTGGTTCACGTATACGCTGTTCTCGCCCTGAAAATAAATCGTGTCCACCAGCTTTGCGTATTCCTCGATGCCGCTTCCGAAGCAACACCAGAACGAATCGTATGGCTTGCCGAACGTCTTCCAGGCTCCGGGAGCGGTGGGCACGTAGTACATCAACATGCCGTCCGCGCTCTGCGTGCCGGCGCGCACATTCCACAGCAGGCGCTCGTAGTAGTCCATCCAGCGTGCATGGGGCTGCCAGCCGAAGAGGTGCCGCGTGAGCTTGAGCATGTTATAGCTGCAGCAGCACTCCTGCCCGGCCGCTTCCAGATGAGTGCCGCACGTATCGGGGTCGCTCCAGCCCTCGTTGCCGTTGGAGGTTCCGCCCGGCGCGAAGGTATGATGATCGACCACCGTCTGCCAGAAAAATTCGACAATGCCCTTATAGCGTTCGTCGCCGGTCAGCTCATAGCCGCGCGCCGCGCCAATCACCTTGGGGATATTGGTATTCGAGTGCAGCCCGGCCAGCTTGTCTTGGCGCGCGGCCAGCGGATCGAAGAAACGCTTATGCTCGAATCGATAGCCCCCATCGAGGTACTTCTTTTCGCCGGTCAGGGCGTAGAGGTTGAACAGCGCTTCGTTCATGCCGCCGTGTTCCGTCATCTGCACCTTGGCCAGCTCCTCGTCGCTGAGCGGCGCAATCCACTCGATCGCCCAGTCGGCCATGCGGGTTGCAGTTTCCAACGCCAGGCCACTGCCGCAATGCGTATACATGTCCAGATGGCCAGCAAGAATCTTGTGGTAGGTGTAGAAGGGGGCCCAAACCTCCTCGTGCTTCCTGAGCCGGTCGTAAAAATTCTCTGGATAGGCGCCGAGATAGCCGTTCTTCTGCTGGCATTCAGACAAAGCGGCTACGAGCGCCTCGGCCTTGAGCCGCAACGACTCGTCTCCAGTCGATGCGTACATCAGCGCACACGCCGAGAGGTAATGCCCGCCGGAAAAATGCCCGCGCAACTCGCCGTCCGGAGCCTCCCATCCTCCCAGCGGCTGAGCGGTCGAGGGCTTGCCTGCAGTGAGGCGAAAGCTGTGCAGCAGCCGGTCGTTGGGCAGCATGTAGAGGTAAACGCGGTCGCGCTCCTGCATGTCCTTGAGCAGCCCCAGCCTCAGCCGCACCTGCGCCATGGGGAAGGGCTTTGCCTTCCATGCCACCTTTTCGTATCCGGTGTGATTGATGGCGCGCGGCGCCTCCACTACCGCATCCTGCGCGATTGCGCGCGACACGGCCATCAGTCCGCGCGGCATCAGCATTCCGCCGCCTGCCGCAACGGAGGTTTTCAGCAATCCTCTTCTGGTTATGCTCATTGCTTCCCCGTGAACGAGGTCTGGATTGAGGTTTCCGGTCTCCGGCCGCATGCCAGTAGAGCCGATTGTATCCATTCTCGTATACTCCGCAATAGATCGGATTCCGCGTGGAGTCTGGACCAATCTCCGCAGACATTCATGGCCAAAGCACAACTACCATCGCGTGTAGAAGTGATCGACTCGCACACCGCGGGAGAACCTACCCGAACCGTAATCTCCGGGGGGCCCTTCCTGGGCGCCGGGCCGCTGGCCGAGCGACTCAAACTCCTGCGCGCCGAGCACGACTTCTACCGCTGCGCCATCCTGTGCGAGCCCCGCGGCTCCGATGTGTTGGTCGGTGCATTTCTCCTCGAGCCGGTCGACCCCGCTTGCGCGGCCGCGGTCATCTTCTTCAACAACGCTGGATACCTGGGCATGTGCGGCCATGGAATCATCGGCGTCACCACCACGCTTGCCTTCCAGGGCCGCATCCAGCCAGGCCATCACCTCATCGAGACGCCGGTCGGCATTGTCAAAGTCGAGCTGCATACCGATGGCCGGGTGACGATTCAAAACGTCCCTGCCTATCGCCTGCTCGCAAACATCCAGGTTCCGGTTCCCGGCTATGGCCCGGTATCCGGCGACGTGGCCTGGGGCGGCAACTGGTTTTTCCTGGTGCGGGAACATTCGCTCGCCGAAGCCCGGGAGCTTCGCCTGGATCAGGTGGAAGTATTGACCGCCTTTGCCTGGGAAATTCGCCAGTCTCTGCAGGCTGCCGGCATCACCGGCGCCGATGGCGCGGAGATTGACCACGTGGAGTTGTTCAGCTCCGCGCACAACCCTGCCAACAACAGCCGCAACTTCGTGCTTTGTCCCGGCAAGGCGTACGACCGCTCCCCCTGCGGCACTGGAACCAGCGCCAAGATGGCGTGCCTGGCGGAAGACCGCCTGCTCGAGCCGGGCCAGACCTGGCGGCAGGAAGGGATTCTCGGCACCGTGTTCGAGGGCAGCTTCCGCGTCGAAGCCGGCCAGATCGTCCCCATCATCACCGGCTCCGCTTATGTAACGGCTCAGTCGACCCTGATCTTCGACCCCGCCGATCCCTTCCGGCTTGGGATTCCCGAATAAGCTCCGCTGCGGTCCCAATTCGCTCGGGTCCCAGCTTCGCCAAGGCATCAGCTTCGCCCTGGGGTCGCAACTTCCTCGCCTGCCAGCGTGGAAACCGCTGCGGGAAACACCGGCGGCCGGACGCTGGAAGTCTCCCAGCCGAACAGGAACTCACCCGCCGCGCCGCAAACGCGTCCCTGGCAGGCACCCATGCCGCAGCGGGTATGAAGCTTCGCCTCGCGCCAGGACCAACAGTTTTCAAGTGCACCGTACTCCACGTCCTCGCAGCGACAGACCAGTGTGTCTGCCTCTGCCAGCTCACGCAGTTCCGCGCGCAGGGCAAAGACACGATCCAGCCGCGCAGCGAAACGGCAATGGCGCCGCCGCTGCGGGAGAAGCGCGCGCGCCTCAGGTTCGCGCCCGACGGCCGCCCATCCGGCAATTTGGCCCTCAATCAATGCTTTTTCCAGTCCGCCAATTCCGGTAAGCTCGCCCACGCAAGCAATTCGCTCCATCGAGCTCTGCTGCACTGAATCGACGGCAACATACCCTCCGCTGATGCGGCAGCCGAGCAGCCGCGGCAACTCCAGGTTGGGCACAAGATGAAATCCGCACGCCAGCCACTCGCATGCGATCTTCCATTGCCTGCGCCCATCGGTCGCCGTCACCGATTCCACGCGGCCTCGCCCATCGGCTCGCAGCACCCACGCTCCGGTCCGATAGGCTGTCTTCAAAGCTGCAAGCCGGTAGCGCGCGCCCTCCGCCAGTTTGCCGGGCGATCCGAGAAGGCTGACGCCAAATCCGGTCAGCCGGGCCAGCGAAGCCTGCTCAAGGATGCTCTCGACGCGGACGCCGGACCTTCGCAGCCCCGCGGCTACAGCCAGAAGCAACGGCCCGCTGCCGGCCACAACGACGCGCATGGGGCTGGAATCGGAGCCGGCCTTGAGCCCCGACTTGATGAGGGCCTGCAGTCCACCTGCGCCAAAAACACCCGGCAGCGTCCAGCCCGGAAATGGCAGGAAACGCTCCCGCGCTCCGGTGGCAAGAATCAGGCGACCGTACCCGATTTCGCGACCCTCTCCGTCGCGCTCCAGCCGCAAAACTCCACCACTCCCGCTCACAGCCGAGCCGTAGACGGCCTGCCAGCCCTGCCATATCTCGCACCTTGACTGGCGCAGCCGCGAGTTCCACTCGCCGAAGCTCTTCCCGTGAGCATGCCTCCCAGGTGATTGAGGGTCAAGGCCGCGCCAGATCTGTCCTCCAGGAGCGGGATTGTCGTCGAGAAGGCAAACGCTGCGCCCTGCCTCCGAGGCAACTACCGCGGCGGTCATTCCGCCAGGCCCGGCTCCGACCACCACTACATCGAAGCTCGACCTCATCCGGTCACCACTTCCATTCCCGGAGCACAGCTCACCTGGCAGGTTCGCTGGTGCGGCTGGCCATTCACGGTCGCGCGGCACTCCATGCAGATGCCCATGCCGCAGAACGGAGCCCGCGCTGTCCCGCGCACGGAGAACCGGCTTGGTTGACCGGCCATCATCATCGCGGCAGCCACGCTGGTTCTCTCGTCCACGAATATCGGCTTGCCGTTGATGGTGATCGAGAACTGGGAATTGACGCCTCTCTTCAATCCCATTTCCTTTCCTCTTGCGGCTTCGCGGCGTCGAAGCCAGAATTCAATGATATCGACTCGCTTTAAGGCATGGCCGGGTCGGCTGGGTAGAATAAGTCTGCACCGCTGATTCCCTCGAGGCTGGCTAATTCCCCGCGTTGTTGACGCCTGTCCTTTGCATCCAGCGCTGCAATCGAAAGGGTCGCACAATGAAAGCACTGGTCAAGGCGCACGCGCAGCGCGGTCTCTGGATTGAAGATGTGCCCGAGCCCCAGGTCGGCATCAACGACGTGAAGATCCGCGTGCTCGCCACTGGCATCTGCGGAACGGATCTGCATATCTACGACTGGGACGCGTGGGCGCAGAAGACGATTCCTGTTCCGCTGGTGATCGGCCATGAATTTGTCGGCGAGATTGTCGAGACGGGCTCGAACGTAACCGACTTCCACATCGGCGACCGCGTAAGCGGCGAGGGACATGTGGTGTGCGGGCGCTGCCGCAATTGTCTCGCGGGTCGTCGTCATCTTTGTGCGCATACTGCCGGAATCGGCGTCAATCGTGCCGGCGCGTTCGCCGAGTACATCGTGCTGCCCATGACCAACATCTGGCGTCACGCTCACGCTATCCCGCTCGATGTGGCCGCCATCTTCGATCCGCTGGGCAACGCCGTGCACACCGCCTTGGCGTTTCCGGTGCTGGGCGAAGATGTTCTCATCACCGGCGCAGGCCCGATCGGCATCATGGCCGCGGCGATTGCCCGTCACGCCGCGGCGCGCAACGTGGTCATCACTGACCTGAATCCCTACCGGCTGGAGCTTGCCAGGACGGCTGCCAACGTCACCGTCGCTGTGAATCCGAAAGAGAAGTCGCTGCAGCAGGTGCAGAAAGATCTCGGCATGCAGGAGGGCTTCGATGTCGGCTTCGAAATGTCAGGCAATGCAAACGCCTTCCGCGACATGCTGGCGAATCTTAGTCACGGCGCAAAGGTGGCCATGCTGGGCATTCCCTCGCCCTCCGAAATGTCGATCGATTGGGCCAAGGTCATCTTCAACCAGTACACCATCCGCGGCATCTACGGCCGCGAGATGTATGAGACCTGGTACAAGATGACGGTCATGCTGGAATCGGGTCTGGACATCAGCAAGGTCATCACCCACCGCCTCAAGTGGAATCAGTTCGAAGAAGGCTTTGACGCCATGCGTTCGGGAAGCTCCGGCAAGGTGATCCTGGATTGGCAGAACCTGGCGTGACATCGTCAAATGGGTCTACCTTTCTTTTCCCGTCAAGGGCAGGCCGCAACCAATGCTGCACCATTGTGCCATCAACCCCTTCTATCCCTTGAAGATACGGTGCTCAATTATCTTCGCCTCGATTTGCGTGATATTTCGTCGATCTATGTAGAATTCCAGATAGGTCCAATCTGTCAGGCATGTGCCCGGTCTGTACCACCGACGCACCCCCCTACCCCCCTACCCGGTAGTAACCAGCCGGTGAACCAGAAACGTGCTGCGCTTCGTGCGGAAGTCAAAAAGCATGTCCAACCCGGTGCGGCGCTTTATACTGAAGCCCTCACCTCTTATAGCGGGTTGGCCCAGGAATACGCGCATCAGGTTTTGGATCATGCAGTTGCCTATGCGGACGGCGGGGTGCATACTAACGGATTAGAGAACTTCTGGAGCCTGTTGAAGCGCGGAATATCTGGAACGTATGTAAGCGCTGAGCCGTTTCACTTGTTCCGCTACCTTGATGAGCAAGCCCTCCGATTTAGCAATCGGACGCTGTCAGATGCGGAACGTTTTGATATTGCGGTGCGTCAAGTTGTCGAGAAGCGGCTTACGTTCGCCGCTTTAACTTGAAGGTTCGTAAGACAAGCCTTCTAATGGGAAGCGTCAGAATCGTGGAAAAAGGAAGCGATCTTAGTAGTTGTACTGATTTGTCCTACCGCTTGGTCTTTCCGGCGGCGGATTTCGACATTGTGCGTTTTGGTAAAGAGATCGGTAAACAAATAGAACCGGACGATTGGAAGACCGCGTATCTTGGAGCGCGTTCTTCAGAGGCGTTCCCCTTCCATGCGCATGTTTACTGGAAACCGGAACCAAAGGATTCCTCAAAACTGATGCTTCAAGTGGATTACCATAAAACGGCGCACAATTTTGTGGCGGATCCAAACGCGCCTTTTGCAGAGGAATTCTTTAAATGGGTTGGCCCATTTTTCTCCGTCCCAATTGTGAATTTCCATCTGCATGTGGAGTTTGCTTACCCTAGAGAAACATGCCAGGTAAAAATCCTTCCACTGCCATTGAAAGTTCCATATGATGGAAAGTCGGCCAGCGTTGACGGCGTTCTAATAACTATCCCTGCGAGCCCAGAAGGGGTCGGATCAGTATGGATCAATATCACCAAGAAACAGGTGGAACTGGAACTCCACGCTGATCGACGAATGGAATTCAAAGATTTTCAAATCGAACAAGACATCAAGTCGCTTAGTTCTGTTGCGGCTAGCCTTGTGGAGATAAAACAATGAGCACAAAAACAATGAGGTCGCGTTGCCGAGAGGAAGAGCAGTATCGTCACAACACGCCGTGGCACTGCGGCGAACGTAGGTGGCGAATTCAGGATCAAATAATATCTACAGCGAAAGACTTTGATGTGACGCTTTCATCTGCGTTAGAGACTGCTGCGCGTCATTTTCACTGTATAGCTATCGACTCGGATACGCTGGGCGGAACCCCGCGAATCGCAGGCACTCGTATCCCGGTTTATATGATTCTGGACGCAATAGAGCACTACGGTGATCTGGCTGGTGCTCTTAAATCCTATCCGCATCTGTCTATTGGACAGGTGAAAGAAGCAGTGTGTTTCGCGGCAGAAGTGCTGGAGCATCCGGTTGACTACGAAACTGAAATTGCTGCTGGATGAATGCGTCACGGCTCCTCTGGCAAAGATGCTAGAGGAGTCTTCCGGCATTTTGACGATCAAACTAGTCTCGCAGGTGATGAGCGGTGTCGATGATGTGAGCGTGGTTAGATTTGCCACCGCTGAAGATAGAATTGTAGTAACTACGGAGACGGGAATAAATCACAGAAAATTCAGAATATGTACTCATCCTGGCATCATCGTCCTGTGTGGCAAGCATCGGCATGAAGCCATTCAGGCAGAGACTTTCAAGAAATTCATGCTCTCAGGACATCGCAAGAAAGCCGTCCATGCAGTCATCTTCCTCAGTCAAGATCAGGCCAGAGTAAAGACACTCGACTCGGAAGAGACGATTCCCCTTGTGTAGCAATAAGGAGGACAAAGAGTGCAGACGAAATATCCGATTCCGGAACCGGAGGGCAAAACGCCGATGGGCGCCTCGATTGGGCATTCCCAAGGGCGCTCGCAGTTCCGAAAGAAGTCTTAGTGAAAGATGAGAAACGCCAGAAGCGCAAGCGACGGTCAAACCGCAAGAAACCTATCTGAACCGCCTGTCCCGGAATAATCCGCGTCGTCCCTTCCAGTTCCGCCATTCCCGATGTGACTCGCCTAGTTAATTGTCGCTCTTCCGAGCTTGTGAGACTGTGAGCGTAAGAACCACGCTACCTCGAAGCGACCACGAACTCCGCCGATAGATCGGCCAGCGAACTGCCTCCGATCCACACCGTGTAATGCGTCGCTTCCATGGTTGGCACGTATTCGCCATTGATGAATGAGAGTTCGTTGAAGCCCAGCGGAAAAGTCACCTGCTTCGATTCGCCCGGACCCAGCGTCACGCGCTCAAATCCCTTTAGGCTGCGCACCGGCTGCTCAATGCTCGCGCCAAGATTGCGCAGGTAGCACTGCACTACCTCTGTCGCGGCGCGGCTTCCCGTGTTGGTTACAGTCGCTGTTGCTTCAAGAAGCGATTTGCCGCGATTGGCCAGCGCCAAGATGAGCGGAATGCTGGCCTTCGATACCTTGACGCCCTGGTAAGAGAATGTCGAATAGGAGAGCCCGAAGCCAAACGGGAACAGCGCGCTGTTCGGAACATCGATATAGCGCGAGACGAAGCGTGAGTCGCCTCCTGGCGGCTTGGAGAGATCGATGCCCGTGGCTGGCCGGCCGGTAGGGAACTGGTTGTAATAGAGCGGCTCCTGACCCAGGGCGCGCGGAAAGCTCATGGGCAGTTTGCCGCTGGGTGAAACATCTCCGTAAAGCACGTCGGCAACGGCGTTCCCAGCCTCGGTGCCAGGGAACCAGGCCTCCATGATGGCGGAAACGTGCTTGGCGGCCCAATCCAGCACCAGCGGGCGGCCGGAAAAGACGAGCAGCACGACGGGCTTGCCCGCGGCAACCACTTGCTCCAAGAGCTGCTCCTGGTTGCCGGGCAGATTGAGATAGGCGCGGCTGCCAGCCTCGCCGCTCATCCCGTTCGACTCACCAAGAGCAAGCACCACGACATCGGCATCCTGTGCCGCTTTCACAGCCTCAGCGAATCCAGCTTCCGAGCTATCTTCGATCTCCGTTCCCTTGGCGTAGAGCAGAGTGCCGCCGGTCTGGTTGGCACGTTCCTGCAGCGCTTGCCGGATGGTAATAATGTCAGGATCGCGGCCCGCTCCGCCCCAGGCTCCAATCATTTCGCCGGCGGAGTCGGCGAGCGGCCCGATCAGCGCGACCTTCTTTCGCTCAGCCGAGAGCGGCAGCAGCGGCGCGCCGTCTGCCAGCTTGTCGTTCTTGAGCAGCACCAACGACTCTTCCGCGGCCTTGCGCACCAAAGGCCTGTGTTCAGCCACGGCAGCGGTCACCTCCGTTCCTTCGGTGTAGGGACGCTCAAAAAGCCCGGTGGCAAATTTCACGCGAAGCACGCGCCGCACAGCTTCGTCGACCACGGACATGGGAACCTGCCCGGAGCGGACGAGCCCCGGCAGTTGCGTGTCGTAAAAGTGCGACATCATGTCCACATCCACGCCCGCGGTGATGGCCTTTCGGGTCGCCGTCGCGGGGTCGAGCGCGATGCCGTGGTTCATCAGCTCCATCACGGCGGTGTAGTCGCTCACCACGAAGCCGTTGAAGCCCCACTCGCCGCGCAGAACTTTGCCGAGAAGAAACGGATTGGCGCTCGCAGGCACACCGTTCAGCGAGTTGAAGGCGCTCATCATGGTTGCCGCGCCAGCCTCGACCGCGGCGTGGTATGGCGGCAGGTAGATTTGCCGCAGCGTGATCTCGGACATGTCCGTCGTGTTGTACTCGCGGCCTGCCTCGGCAGCCCCGTATGCGGCGTAGTGTTTCACCGATGCCGCGACCTGGCCCGGCTTGGAGAGGTCGTTGCCTTGGTATCCCTGGATATACGCCCGCGCCATGGCCGAGCCCAGGTATGGGTCTTCGCCTGCGCCTTCCGCCGTCCGGCCCCAGCGCGGATCGCGGCTTATGTCCACCATCGGCGAATAAAACCAGCGAACGCCGGCCGTGCTGGCCTCGCCGGCAGACATGTGTCCCAGGGAAACGACGAGCTCCGGATCCCAACTCGCCGCCAGGCCCAGCGGAATCGGATAGACGGTGCGAAAGCCGTGAATGACATCCGCGCCGAAAAGCAGCGGAATATGCAGGCGGCTCTTCTCCACGGCCAGGTGTTGATAGGTGTTGGTGCGCGCCTGGCCTACCGTGTTGAGCATCGACCCCACGCGGCCCGTCGCCGCCATGTGCATCACGTCAAGATGATTGGCTTCGACCGGGTTGACGGCTACAATCACGCCGCCCTTGTCCGCTCCAGCAAGGTCCGCTGCCGGCTTTGGCTCGCCGGACTGCTCCGCGGGCGAATCCCCGGTGTCGTTGTACTGCACCAGTTGCCCGATCTTTTCTTCCAGCGTCATCTGCTTGAGCAGGCTCTCCACCCGGGCTTCAATCCTGGGATCGGCCAACTGCGCGTTGGAGGGATGGTTTGCCTGGCTCGCCTGCTGCGCCGGCGCATGAACTGCGAATCCGGCTATTGCCAAACCAAGCGAACAACAGACGAAGAAGATGCGAACTCGAAAGTTGGTCCAAAGAGTGGTATAGAACCTCATGATTGTGGCCTCAGCGTTGCAGTGTTTCAAAAAACTCCTCCGAATCAGGTGCTGTGCAGCGGCTGCCATGGCCGCCCGATATTAGGTTGCGCAAAAAGGAAGGATGCCAGGTTGCCGTGAAGTCGGATATAGTACACATCGTTGGGCTGCAAAGTTCACTTGGCGGCCTGTGCGCAATCGTTTGCGCTAAGTGATTCTTGTATCACTTGCAAATCCAATGAGTCAACTGGCTGCATTGCACATGCGACAGAAACTGCCAATCAAGCGCAGCTCAGCGATTGAGGCGATCAAGCTGCTTTCTCTGCTCGCCCGAAAGGAATCAGGGGGATACAGTGATGAAGACCAGGAAGACTGTTTCAGGCAACCTGCGCAGCTCACGCAACCTGCGGTGCTTCACCCTGGCGCTGCCCTTACTGCTGCTCCCTGCGCTCGCGCATGCGGCATCTGAGTACTACCGTCACGTCATCTTCGATAACAGCCTGACTTCAGACCGTTATTTCTATAGCGGAGGCCAGGCTTCCGGGCAAAGCTATCTCGAGCTTCAGCGCGGCCGCTTACCGGTTGAGACCGCCATTTTTCTCACGCCGCCGAACGCCATTCGTCTGCAATGGCAATCGGCGCCGGCAAGCGGATGGGAGGCCCACATTTCCGCAGTTGAATTCCGCAATCGACCGCCGGGCTTGGCCGGCCACAACCTGTACTTCTGGATTTTTTCCTCCCAGCCGATTGCCGCGGCGGACTTGCCGAAGGTTGTGCTTTCCAATGCAAGTGAAGGCCTTCAGGTGGCCGAGGTTCCGGCAAGCTTCAGCGAGCCTCTCGACCTGGGCAAATACACCGGCAACCTGCCGGCGGGCCGCTGGGTCCAGGTGCGCATCCCGCTGTCCGACTGCCGCACCGCGTCAATCTATCCGTTTAATCCCAGTTTCCTTAGCAGCATCACCTTCCATCAGAATCGCGCCGATAACGTGCGCCACGCGCTGATCATCGATGAGATTCGCGTTGATGACGATCCCGCCGGCTCAGGCCCGTTGCCCATTCCATCCAATGTGCGCACCACCGGCTACGACCGCCACGTCGAGATTGAGTGGGATGCGGCGGAATCTCCAGCCCTCGCCCGCTACGTCATCTATCGGTCCATCGACGGCGCCACTTACACGCCAGCGGGCATCCAGTTGCCCGGCATTCATCGCTACGAGGATTTTCTCGGCAAGCCCGACGTGCACGCCCAGTACAAGGTTGCTGCCGCGGACTGGCGGTACAAGCAATCCGCGTTTTCGAATGTCGCCAGCGCGTCCACGCACGAGATGACCGACGACCAACTGCTCACCATGCTGCAGAAAGCATGCTTCCACTACTACTGGGAGGGGGCCGATCCACATTCCGGCATGACGCGGGAAAACATTCCCGGCGACGATCGCATCGTAGCCACTGGCGCCAGCGGCTTCGGCATCATGACGCTCATTGTCGGCGTCGATCGCGGTTTTATCACGCGCCAGCAAGGCGTGGAACGGCTCACCAGGATCGTTGATTTTCTGACGCACGCCCAGCGCTACCACGGCGCGTGGTCGCATTACATGGACGGCAACACCGGCCGCACTATGCCCGTGTTCGGCATGTTCGACAACGGCGGAGACCTGGTGGAGACTTCATTCCTGATGCAGGGGCTGTTGGCCGCGCGGCAATATTTTCACGGGCCCGGCGCAACGGAGCAGTCTCTCTACGGCGCAATCACGCAGCTTTGGGAGACGGTGGAATGGGACTGGTACCGCGATTCCCCAACCAGCGACTTTCTCTTCTGGCACTGGTCGCCGCAATGGTCATTCCAGATTCATCACCCTCTTATCGGATTCAACGAAGTGATGATTGCGTATCTCCTCGCCATGGCGTCGCCGACCCATTCTGTGCCGGCCAGTCTCTATTACTCCGGCTGGGCTAGCCAATCCGAGATGGCGATGCAATACCGTGCCGGCTGGTCCGGCACAACCGACGGCAACCACTACGGAAACGGGCACACCTACTACGGCATCAAGCTCGATGTGGGCGTGGGCCCCGGCGGTCCGCTCTTTTTCACCCACTACTCTTTCATGGGCTTTGATCCGCACGGCCTTCACGACCGCTTCACCAACTCTTACTTCGACAACAATCGCAACATCGCGCTCATCAACCACGCTTATTCGATTGCCAACCCCAAGCACTTCGAGGGATATGGGCCAAATGCCTGGGGACTCACTGCCGCTGACACACCCGAGGGCTATGCGGCGAGCGCTCCCGATGACGCAGACGATCATGGAACCATGGCGCCGACAGGAGCCCTGGCATCCTTCCCCTATACGCCGGAAGCCTCAATGGCCGCATTCAAGCATTACTATCGCGATCTCGGCGATCGCACGTGGGACATCTACGGTCCGCGCGACGCATTCAATGAAGGCGACGACTGGGTATCGCCCATTTACATGGGGCTGAATCAGGCGCCGATTGTGGTGATGATCGAGAATTACCGGACCGGCCTGGTGTGGAAGAACTTCATGTCCAACCCGGAAATGGGCACGATGCTCAACAAGCTCGATGCAGCCACGGCAAAGTAAGCCCACCCGAATAACAGCTCTTGACAGCGCATAGCACGGGCGACAACAATGACCCATGCGCAATCGATTGTGCACGCGCTCACTCAACCGCAAATTCGTAAGCTGAATGATGCCTCCTCCCTGCCGGTACCCGAATCGCGAATGCTGCAGAGAGGTGTTCTGGAGCTGGTGTTACCGGTAAATGGACTGGCTGTGATTGAGATTCAGTCCACACAACGCGCCGGAATGGAAGGGACTCGATGAATGAGCGAGGCGGTCCCACGCATCCGGCTCCTCGGTTTGGACTGAGGAGGATGAGCCGGCGCGAAGCGATGAGCGTGATAGCGACAGCAACAGGGGGTTTGATTGCGTCCGCAGTGGGGTGCGGCGGAGGCGGTCAAGCACCTACCCCGCCCACGCCGCCCGGGCCGCCTTCCTCGCCGGTAGGCGTATTTAACCCGTCCGCGGCCGACCTGAGTTTTCTAGACGCTCTGGAGCAGCAAAGCTGTCTTTACTTCTGGGAGCAGGCCAGTCCCGTGACCGGGCAGGTCCTGGACCACGCGGCAAACAATTTGAGCGGGCAGATCGATCCCACCACCACGGAGTCCAGCATTGCCGCCACCGGCTTTGGACTGACCGCGCTGTGCATAGCCGACCAGCGCGGCTACCTGACCAGCGCGTATGGCTACGCGGCCAACGTGACCCATGCGCAGATTGTCGCGCGCGTGCAGGCGGCGCTGAGTTTTCATCTGAACAACATGTCCAATGAAAATGGCTTCTTCTACCACTTCAACGATGTGAATACCGGGCAGCCCTTGGCCGGTGTCGAGGTCTCTGCGATCGACACGGCGTGGTTGATGTGCGGCGTTCTCGCGGCGCGCGCTTATTTCAGCGACGCGACCATCACCTCATTGGCCACGCAGCTTTATGAACGCGTGAACTGGCCATGGATGCTCAATGGCGGGCCGACTTTCGCCATGGCCTGGTATCCTGCCACATCTTCGACTCCCGGCTTTACCTCGTATCGCTATGACACCTACTGCGAGCTGATGGCGCTCTATCTCCTCGCCCTCGGCTCGCCCACCTATCCCATCCCGGCGTCCTGCTGGACCGCCATTGCGCGTCCCATCCTCACCTACGAGAGCTACAGCTATATCAGCAGCAACGCCGATCCGCTCTTCACGCACCAGTGGTCTCATGCGTGGTTCGACTTCCGCTCCAAGGCCGACGCCTATGCCAACTACTTTACGAACTCCACCGCCGCGACACAGGCTCACGAGACCTTCTGCCTGTTGACCTATCCGGACTGGTACAGCGAAAACTACTGGGGCATCACCGCCTCCATGTCCGTGAACGGCTACGAAGCGTGGGGCGGGCCGCCCGCGCAGGGGCCAATCGACGGCACGGTGGTTCCCTGCGCCGCCGCCGGCTCGCTGGTTTTTTTGCCCAACGAGTGCCTTCAGGTTCTTGAAGCCTTGTACGCGAATTGGAAATCCTCCCCGGCCTGGGGACGCTATGGCTTCGTCGATGCCTTTAATGGCAATGCATCTCCACACTGGTTTAACGCGACTTGTCTTGGAATCGATCTGGGCATTACCGTCCTGATGATTGAGAATCTTCGCAGCGGGCTTGTTTGGAGCACGTTTATGAGCAATCCCGAGCCGGTAAACGCAATGCAGTTGGCGGGGTTTCATTAGCTCGTGGGTTCGCGTGCAGAAACGGAGAGGATTGAATGATAGGGCGAGGCAATACAAGGGGAATCAACCGGAGACAGGCAATCATGTCGATGGCCGCAGCGGCGGGTTGTGCGCTGGCGCCTGAATTCAGGTCATTCGCGGCCGAGCCCTGGAAGCCGTCCCATGAGGACGAAGCGTTTCTCGACGACCTGGAGCGACAGGCCTGCCTCTTCTTCTGGGAGCAGGCCAGCCCCAAGACGGGGCAGGTGCTTGACCGCGCACGGAATGACCTTACGGGCGGGCGGGATCCGCGCAAGATGGCTAGCATTGCCGCTACAGGCTTCGGATTGACGGCGCTGTGCATTGCCGACCGGCGCGGCTATCTGCCCCATGCACAGATTGTAGAGCGAGTGAGAACCACGCTGGCGTGGCACCTGAACAGCTTTCCCGAGGTGCACGGCTTCTTCTATCACTTTTCCGATATTGAGACCGGCGAGCGCATCCGCGGCGTGGAGCTCTCCTCCATCGACACTTCCTTGCTGCTGTGCGGAATCCAGACGGCCCGGGCCTACTTTGACGACGCGAAGATCCACTCGCTTGCACAACAGATTTATGAGCGCGTCGACTGGCCGTGGATGCTGAATGGTGGAAAGACTTTTTCGATGGGCTGGCATCCGAATAAGGGCTTCCTTGATTCACGATGGGAACATTATTGCGAGCTGATGATGATTTACCTGCTGGCGATCGGCTCTCCCACGCATCCCGTGACGCCTGACACATGGAACAGCTTCGCGCGTCCGGTGATTCATTACAAGGGCTACGACTACATCAGCGGCAATGATCCGATCTTCACCCATCAGTATTCGCAGGCCTGGTATGACTTTCGCGATAAGCGCGACGCGTATGCCAACTACTTTGAGAACTCGGTCACCGCGACACGCGCACACAAGGCATTTTGCCTTTCCTACCCGAATTGGTACAGCGAGGACTACTGGGGAATTTCCGCATCCGATTATGCCGGCGGCTACACGGCCTGGGGCGGACCACCCGCACAGGGGCCGCTGGACGGAACGGTAGTTCCCTGTGCCGCGGCCGGATCTCTTGCATTTCTGCCGGCGGAATGCGTTGCGGTGCTGCGAGCCATGCGTTCAAAGTGGGGCAAACAGGCGTGGGGACGCTACGGTTTTGTCGACGCGTTTCATCCCGCCGCCAACTGGTATGACTCGGATGTGCTCGGAATCGATCAGGGAATCTCGGTGATCATGGCGGAGAATCTGCGTTCGGGGCTGGTGTGGAGTACCTTCATGCGTAACCACGAGGCTGTGATTGCCATGCAACACGCTGGATTTCACGGCAAGGGGCTTGAGGGATGACTCGCCGATTGCATTACTTCCAACTTGAGTCAGATCGGCACAAAAAGAACGCGCTTTTGAGCAATGGAGCAGCTATGATTGGAGAACAAATAAGTGAGCAAGTCTCCGCTTAAGCCGATCACGCTGAAAGAGCTCGCCGCCATTCTCGAGCTCTCTCAGTCCACGGTCTCGCGCATCGTCAACGGCGCGGCGGCCGCGCATCGCATTGCCCGCGAAACGCAGGAGCGGGTTCTTCACGCTGCGGCGCTCTATGGTTATTCCGCCAACACCGTGGCCAGAAGCCTGCGCCAGAAGCGCACTTACACCATCGGCGTCATCATTCCCGAAATCAGCGAAGGCTATTCGACAGGCGTCCTCAGCGGCATTGAAGACGAGCTTCTGAAGGATGGCTTCTTCTATTTTGTTGTGAGCCATCGCCATCGCCCGGAGCTGCTCGAGGGCTATCCTCGCATGATGATGGCTCGCTCCGTGGAGGGAATCATCGCTGTCGATACGCCTCTGGACCAGGAGCTTTCCGTTCCATTGGTCTCAGTCTCGGGCCACAAGCGGCGGCAGGGAGTGATCAACATCGAGCTCGATCATGAGAAGGCCGCGCACCTGGCTCTTGAACATCTGCAGAGCCTGGGCCACAAACGAATCGCCTTCATCAAAGGACAAGCCTTCAGTTCGGATACAATTCAGCGCTGGCAGGCGATTGCGGATGTCGCGAAGACTCTGAATATCAATGTCGATCCGCAGCTTGTGATTCAGCTCGAGGACCCCGAACCTGGTCCAGGACCGGGCCATGAAGTTACGCGCCAGCTACTCAAGACGCAGCGGCCCTTTACCGCGATCTTCGCGTTCAACGACGTGACGGCCATCGGGGCGATCCTCGCGCTTCGCGAAGCCGGTCTGCGGGTTCCGCGCGACATATCGGTGCTCGGATTCGACGATGTGCTGATTGCCTCGACCAATAGTCCGCCGCTCACTACGATTCATCAGCCCTTGCGCGCAATGGGTCAGGCCGCCGCGACCACGCTGCTTGGTCTCATCCGGGATGAGATTCCCCGCCCGCATCCAACTGTGATCACCGTTTATCCCAAGCTGGTGGTTCGCAAGTCGACCGGCCACGAGCCCTCGCGGACACCCACCACGTCCGCCGGCGCGGAAGACTGAGCTCTACTTCGCCGGCTCTACGACTTCAAGTATGCGGTCGACGTCCTGATCGCGCAGCACCTGTTTAATCCCGCTGGGCCAGCGGATTTCAATTTCCTTGATGGTCTTGTTTTTGCCCAGGCCGAAGTGCACGCGTGGATCGCTGGAGGATGCATAGCCGACCGCGGTGGTGGCTTCATTCCATTGCACGGAACCATCGCCGGCGGTGAGCTTTATCTGTGCGCCCAGGCCCATGCGATTGCTCTTTGTTCCTACCAGCTTGAGAAGAATCCAGTGATTTCCAGTCTCTGAAACATTGTGAAAAAGCTCAGCGGGGCCGTTCAAGACCGATACCACCATGTCGATGCGCCCGTCGTTGTCAAGATCGCCGAAGGCCACGCCGCGATGCGCCGCTTCTTTCTGAAAGTCCGGACCGGCGGCTGCGCTTACATCCTGAAACTTTCCCTTACCCAAATTCCGGAAGACTGTGTTCGGCTCCTCATAGTGGCGCGCAGGATTGATCTCGCTCACATTGTCCATCACATTGGCGCGCGCTACGAATAGATCCTTCCAACCGTCATTGTCGAAGTCCACCATCCCATTGCCCCAGCCCGACATATCGGTCGTCTTCGAAAGGCCGTTGGTTACTGTCTTATCCACAAATTCGCCTTTGCCGGTGTTGATGTTCAGAGGAAATCCTTCGTGCTCGACAGCGGTATACCAGATGTCCGGCAGGCCATCGTTGTTTACGTCGCGGAAATCCGCACCCATGCCCGATAGCGCGCCTCCGTCGGCCGAATAAGCCACTCCGGCCTGCGCGGCAACCTCTTCGAATTTCTTGCCGTGGAGATTGTGAAAAAGAAAATTCGGCGTGGTGTCGTTGGCAACAAAGGCGTCGAAGTACCCATCGCCATCGTAGTCCGCGAACGTCACACTCATTCCTTTACCGGCGTGTTGAGCGATGCCCGTTTCTTCCGAGACATCCGTAAACGTCCCATCGCCGTTGTTGCGGTAAAGAGTATTGTGCAGCGGCTTGTACAGATTGGGATGGCAGAAGCCGCGCACTCCATCTTTCAGCAGGCAGACGGGATCCTTATTGGGCTCCCACTGGCAATAATTCACCACAAAGAGGTCGAGATAGCCGTCGTTGTTGTAGTCAAACCAGCCCGCGCCAACCGACCACATTTTCTTCCCGTTGAGTTTGGCTCCCGCGAGGCCCGCTTTGGCGGTTACATCGGTGAAGGTGCCATCGCCGTTGTTGTGGAAGAGCTGATTGCCGGTGACGTTGGCCAGGAAGATGTCCGGCCATCCATCGTTGTCGTAGTCGCCGATGGCCACCCCGCTGCCATAGCCCGCTCCGGCCACGCCAGCCTTCTCTGTTACGTCGGTAAACGTGCCGTCATGGTTGTTGTGGAAGAGGCGATTCCAATAGACGGGTGAATCCTTGATGAGCGAGGGGATCGAAGCGCCGCCGACCAGATAGACATCAAGATAGCCGTCACCGTCGTAGTCGAACAGCGCCACTCCGCCGACCATGGTTTGCGGCTGATTCTTGTTTTCCGTGCTGGCCGTTGCGGTGATGTAGTTCAGCCCGGACTTGGCGGCGATTTCTTCAAATCGGATGGGCCCTGCATTCGTTGCGTTCTCCGGCTGCATTTGCGAAGCGGTCTGTCCGTTTGCGTTCGCCGCGAGCAGCGCCATAACGACGAGCACTCTGCATGCCGCGGCAAACGAGGCGAATGGCCGCCTCCGCGTGGAATTCCCTGCATAGAGATTCTCTTGATGCAGGTTCCACTTGAAGATCCCGCGCACTTGTTCAGCTAATTCCATCGAGCGTCCAATTCAGTTCTTCGGGCCTTGTTCTGCTGCGTCGGTCACGGCGATGGGCGCATCAGCGGGGTCGCCTCCGTTTGCAGCAGCGCCTACACCCTCCTCTTGCTCGGACTTGTGAGACAGGCGGGCCACTTCGGCGCGGGCTTTGGCTGCATCCTGCGCGCGGCCCACTCGGGCGTAGGCGGTCGCCAGCGACCAATAGACTTTGGTGTCCTGCGGGAACGCCCTGCGCGCGATCTCAAGTTCAGGAATCGCCTTCTCCTCTTCGCCCGTACTCGCCAGTAGCAGTCCCAGCAGGTAGTGCGCGAAGGGCAACTTCGGCTCAATAGCAACAGCCTGCTCTGCGTAGGGAAGTCCCTCGGCTGGGTCAATCTTGTATTCGGCGGCCGCTATCTGCAGCATCGGCAGCACGCGGTCATGTCCTTCGTCGATTTCTAGTTTGAACTCGGCAACTGCTCCGGGAATGTCGCGCGCGTCAATCAAGACCCTGCCGAAGACGTAGTGCACGTAAGGGAAGTGAGGGTAGGCGCCGGTAATTACGGTCATCTGCTGGCGGGCGGAGTCGAAGTCCTTTTGCGCCGCCGAGCAGGCGGCGCTGCCCACCTTCTCTGCAACGGCCGCGGCTTCGCTGCCCGGCGCGGGAAACTGGCTGTCGCGCATGCGCAAGGCCGCCATGCCGAAGGCGCGCACCACGTCGCTGCTTCCCTTATTGCCCTCGCACAGCGAGGCGAACGGCTTCTCCGCGGCCACAAACTGGCCGGCACGCTCCAGCAATACGCCCTCGTGGTAGAACACCACGTCGCGCAACTGTGGATCGATGTCGGTTCCCAGCTCCTTGCTGGCCTCGATGTTGCTGAGCGCTGCCTTGTCGTCGCCAAGCTCGAACTGGCACAATCCCAGCAAAGCATGCGCCGTGCCGTGTTTTGGATCGATGGCGACAACGCGCTGGAAGGCCAGCTCGGCCTCTGCGTAGCTTTCTTGATCGTAGTAGGCGGTTCCAAGCGACCACCAGCCCTCAACCCAGCGGGGATCGACAGCCAGCGCCTTGCGAAAGAGCGGAATCGCCTCTGGCAGATTGTCGGCGTCCAGCGCCTCCATGGCGCGCTTGGAGAGTGACTGGAATGCGGCGGACGGCTGTATGCTTGCGGGTGCCGGCGAGGCTTCTTGTTGCGCCGCCTGCGGCCGGGCGATTGCAGATGCGGCACCCAACAGAAAAACTGCCGCCATTACGCCAATCGGCCTGGCGTCCAGCAGGCTGGCGCGAATTTTCCGGAATGCCGCCATGAGCGTTCTAGTAGAACTTTGCTGCCCCACCGAAGCAAATCCGATGAGAGCAAGTCCATCATAAAAGAAACGCCGCCGGAGATGTGCCGATGGTGCTGGCCATCGCCGGCGGTAAAAAGAGAGAGAGACGAAATAACCGAACTGTGCCCGGGCTAAACGCCCGGGCACAGAAGAGTAGATCTGGGGTTAGAACTTGAAGTGGAACTCGCCTTCGATGGTTCGCGAGCCGAGCACTTGGCCGGCGCGGCCAAAGTACGTATCCGAGATGTTGGAATCGACCCCGGCCAGGTTGAGTTTGTTGAAAAGGTTGAAGGCGTTGGCTCGGATTTCAATCCTGCTATCTTCGCCGAGCACCTTCATGTTGGGCAACCCGAAAGCCTTGGTGAGCGCCAGGTCCAGATCCGAGTACCGCGGTCCGGTGAACGCATTGCGATCAGTGCCTGGAAGATATGGCAGAGCCGTCGGCGTTGGGACGTCCGCAGTGGAATTCCAATAGACCGTGTTGCTCGCCGTTCCTCCCGGCCCATAATTGGGGACCACCGGCAGAGCCGTGAAGTACGCCGTGCCACCTGGAGTTGCGGGAGAGCTCTTGGGCCAGTTGCCCTGCGAGGTTTTGAATGCGCTGGTGTTTTGACTCATGCCCGATCCGCCCAGATACGAGGCCGGGCGCAGGTTGCAATCGCCATTGTTGGGATAGAACGCGTTGCAGGCGATTCCATCATAGGTTGGGTTGAAGGGGAACCCGGAGTGGTAGTTGAAGATGGGACTCACTGTCCAGCCGCCGCCCAGTTTCTCGGCCATGGTATTGCCATGGAAGAGGGTCGGTGACCATACCCCGAACATCTTGATCATGTTGCGCGAGTCGAAGTCCGACGAACCCCAGTTGTGTCCCCCCATGAACTGGTAATCCGGTTCGGTGTAGGGACCGGAGCCATTGTCCTCCGTATGCGCCCAGCGATACTGCACGTCGGCTTCGAAAGTGTGTGCAAACTGGTGGCGCAGCTCAGCCAGCATGGAGTTGAAGTTGGATACGCCCGTATCCTCATACCAGTCGATGTTGTTCACGATCGGGTTGAACGCCATCTGGCCGGCGAGGATCTCTGGCGCGTACTTGTCATACAGGTTGTACTGCAAAGGCAGGTGGCGGCCGTTGCTGCCCGAATACCCTAGCGTTCCAACCCACTCATGTCCCAAGTCGTACTGTCCTTCCAGCGAGTAGCGGAATACATAGCTGGTGGGCAGGCTATTGTCTACGCCGGTGAGTCCGATGGTTGTGCCGCTGGTGGGCAGGTTGGCCGAGTTGAAGCTTGAAATCAGCGCCGGATTGGCGGGCAGGCATCCGTATTCGTAGATGTTGGAGCAAGTGCCGTAGATGATCTGCGATCCGGTTAGCGTGTTGCTGTTGGTGGCAAACGGCGGATCGAAGCGCGTGTTGGTGGTGATAGCCTCTTCCAGTCCGTTGAAACCTAAGCCGAAGCCGCCGCGCAAAACGAGTTTGCCGGCGTCCCGATTCGGGCTCCAGGCAAAGCCGATTTGCGGTCCGAAATTCGCCTTCTGGGCATCTACCTGTGCCTGGCCAAGAACGATGGCAAGGTTGGTGAACATGTCCGCGCCTGAACCGAGATTGAGCCGCGGATTGTTGCCCTTCTTCTCGGTCATGCCTGCATAGTACTCCCAGCGAACTCCCAGGTTCACAGTTAGGTTCGGCTTCACCTTCCAGTCGTCCTGCACAAAGAATGCCGGAATGTACTGACGGTCGTCCTTTCGCGAGTCGGTCGGCACGCCCGTCAGCGGGTTGGCGCCGCTGATGGCCTCCGTCTGCACCGCGTCGTTGAGGAAATCCCAATAGTTGTCGAAATAGTAGTTGGCGCTGGCCGCCCAGGTGGCCGAGTCAAGATAGGCCAGCCGCGTGTACTGGCCGCCGAACTTCAGGTTGTGGCTCTTGTAAACCTTGGTCACCACGTCTTTGAAATTCAGTGTCCACTGGTCAAATATGCTGCCGATGCTCGGTCCAAAATCCTCCGGAGAAACGTTGGAGAACGAGACGCCATTGTTTTTTTGGATGTAGTCGTTGGGCAACCCCAGCGGCGATTGCGGGTTGTCGTTCAATTCGTTATATTTCCAGCCGGCCATATCCGCGCGCGCCTCGTTCACCATCGAGGGCGAGAAGGTGTGGTTGTACAGCAGGCCCGTGGAGTAGTTGAGCGCGTTATGGTAGAAAATGTTGGACGCGCGGTAGGGTCCGTTGTAGTCGACTGTGCTCACCGGCACATAGTAGATGTTGTAGGCGATCAGGTCCTTTTGAGTAACCTGATAGTCCAGGCGGCCGTTGTACTGGGTGTTGATGGTGTTAAGAGGCCCGACGGTGGCGACATAGAACATGTCGGCATTGCCATCCATGTTATCCGCATAGACGCCGTCGCCATTGCCTCCCAGGCCGGGTGTATAGGTGGTTCCGGCAGAGGTGGTCACGGGGTCCGCATAAGAGGGGTCCATAGTGCCCAGGGCGCTGGTCAGCGGCTTGCCCAGGTCCAGACCCTGTCCCTGGATCCAGTTGCAGTTCACGCCCTGCACCAGGTTGATGCTGGCGCAGTCGTGATTGTCAGAGGGACCTTCAAGAATCTTGCTGTAAACTACACCCGCCCCCTTCAGGGTTGTGAATTTTGAAGCGATGCTGCCCGAGGGCGCTTCGCCGTCGAGACTTGCCGTGTCATACCAGCCGCCGCCTGTTGTGGAACCGGTATTGCGAATGGTGTCGTAGCCGAAAAAGAAGAAAAGTCGGTTATGCAGGATCGGCCCACCCACCGTGCCGCCGAACTCGTTGAACTTGGCGTCGTCGCGCTGCGGGTTGTTGTTCGGGTCCCAGCGCTGGTACGCATTCAGGCCTGGACGATCCAGCTTGAACAGCGCCGTACCGTGGAACTGGTTGGTGCCGTTCTCTGAGATGATCTGGATCTGCGCGCCGCTGAAGCGGCCCAGCGAAGCGTCATACGGATTGGTAACGACCTTCATTTCTTTGATCGTGTCCGGATTGGGCGTGACTACCGCGGCCGAGCCCCATGTCACGCTGGTCACCTGCACGCCGTCAATCGTGATGCCGTTGGTGTCGTTGCGTCCGCCATTGCCGAAGACCTGCGGCTTATTCTCAGTCTGATAAGGGCCGCTGCTGTTACTGACGCTCGAGTCGCCCTGGTTGCCGGGCAGGCTATAGCTGCCGCCGCCGGCCGATTGCGAGCCGTCCCCAAACATGCCGGGGGCGAGCTGCGCCAGTTGCAGCGGATCGCGGCCAAAGTCTGGCATCTTGGCCAGGTCGTTCTGGGTGATGGTGCCGCTGATGCTGCCCGTTTCTGTGTCGATGACCGGAGCATCCTCGGCATTCACAGTCACCGTCTCAGCCTTGCCGCCAACCTCCAGCGCCACGTTCAGCGCGTTTGCCTGCTCGGCGATGATCGCCAGATTGTCGATCACTTTCGCCTTGAAGCCGTCTCGCGAGACCTCAAGCTTGTAGGTGCTGGGCGCAAGTTGGTTGAAGTCGAAGCCGCCCGTGCTGTTGCTGGTGGTCTGTTTGGTCTGGTTTGTCTCTTTGTCGATAAGGGTCAGGTTGGCGCCGGGAATGACCGCGCCTTGCCCATCGACCACTGTGCCCTGCAGACTTGCGCTGTATTGCGCATGGGCCGGCACCCCCAGAAGGACAAGCAGCAACGCCGCGGCGCACCAGCCGGCGATGGTCGTAAAGGGGGTCCAAATTTGCCGCTGCAAGCGTGGAACTCTTGCTAAATCAACTAGTTGCATTTTGGTCTCCTGAATTCAAGCAGTTGCAGTTTGATCGGGTGAACGATTCGGTCGTTCGAATCGCGGGAGAGATCGTGTCTTTTGCACAATCGATTGCGCACCGTCGTATTGTTACCACTGCCGAGTTTTGACTGTCAACAAGTTCTTTCCGTGAGCGCCCTCAAAGCCCGTTTTCTCGATGCGGTGTATGCTGGTCTGCGTGTGGAGCAATTGCGCAAACGGAATCATACCCGTGAAAATACGGGCCTTATTGGTCAAAATGAAACACTTTCGGATTTACTTTCTTTTCCTGGTGGCGCTCTGTTCCATTCTGTCTCCGATGCTGTCCGCCTTTGGCGCCAATCGCAGCACGCCGCTTGCTCTCAAGTCCGACGACGTTTTGCCCACCGGCAACGAATGGATCGCTCTGCCCGACATCCGCGCCGTCGATGGAGCCCTGGGCAGCTTCAACGTGATCTCCATGCGCGACCGCGGCCTGCTTCAGGTCTCCGGCGACCGCGGCGCACCTGTGCTACAGCCCTACTTCATGGTGGGAGACACTCCGCTTGCGTTCCGCAACCCGTCCTGGGAGTTGATTGAGTACTGGATTCCAACCGCGCACCTCACCGTCGACGGCATGGAGGCCACGCTCACCTGGTGCGCGCCGCCGGGTTCGCGCGCCGCGTTTCTCCGCATCGCGCTCACCAACCGCCGCACCCAGCCTGTTCCCATCACCCTGGGTCTGAGGGCCTCGTTCGGCAGCTTGAGCCGCGTGACCTACGTACCGGTGGAACTGCGCGGCGAACGAACCGTCGGGCAGGCAGCCTGGGTGTCACCCGGAGAGACATTCAGCTTCATCACCCACGACACACAATTTGCCTGGTCGGTCATCCATCCCGAGTCGCAGGCAGAGGTCACCGCACCGCCGCTCTCGGGAGTTCCATCCTTCGATGCGACACATCAGGCTACGCTGGCCCCGGGGGAGACCGCCGAGGCCCTGTTTGTGCTGGGAGCAGGCATCGAGGAGTTCAGCGCATCGCACAACGCACAGGCGCTCCGCGAACTGCTGGAGCGCAACGGCGCTGGGACGATGATTGAGCAGGCCGCGACCTGGGCAAAAGCCCGAACCCGCACAACAGGCCACGCGGATCTCGACCTCCTGATGAACCGCAACTATCTTTTTACGGAGTTATATGCCTGGGGCAAGACAATCGATACCGAGCAGTTAGTGGGGATAACATCGCGCAGTCCACGCTATTATGTGTCGGCTGCCTACTGGGACCGGGATGCTATGTTATGGAGTTTTCCCGCGCTCCTGGATATCGACAAGGAAATGGCGCGCCAGGCTCTCGAATATGCGCTCACCACGCAATTGCGCAACGCCGGAACGCACAGCCGCTTCATCGACGGCATTGTATTGGAAGATGGGTTCCAATTGGACGAGGCAGTAGCCCCTATTCTGGCTCTGGCGAGTTATACGCAGCAAACCAGCGACGATAACTTCCTGCGCGCCCATCGGGACGCGGTGATAACTCTGCGCGACCGCCTGCTCTCGCGCTATGACGCAGAGACGGGACTCTACTCATCGCTCCAGGATTCGCAGGACGAGTTTCAGCTTCTGCCTTTTATCACCTATGACAACGTGCTGAGCTGGCGCGCATTGGTCGATGTCGCAGCGCTGTTTGGCCGACTCGGTGACACGTCCGAAGCGAAGAACATGACCACGCGCGCTACCGCACTACACGCGGCTATTCTGGCGCATTGCGTCTCCAGCCAGGCCCCTGGCGCCGCCGGGCCCATGTTTGTCTCCGCGACCGACGGTAAGCAGTTTGTCTATACGGACATTCCGCCCGGATCGCTGATGAAGTTACCGGCTCTTGGATTTATTCCGGAGACTGATCCTGTTTTTGTGAACACATACAATTGGCTGCATTCCAGCAGCTATAAGTACTCCTACTCCGACCAGCCCTACGGCTTGCCAGGGAGTTATCGCCTGCTCTTTACGACATCGTGGAGCATCGCAGACCACCTTGCCCTCTCGAAAGGCCGCGAACAGGCCCTCAAGATTCTCCGCGCCAGCGATTGGGACGGAGGCATCGTCACCGAGGGCGTAAGCGCGACGACGGGCTTGATGGATCAGCAAGGCCGCGCCTTTGCCACTGCAGCCGGCTACGTGGCCCATGCCATCTGCAAGTTCGCCTGCACCGATCGATGACAATTGCTTCAAAAATGGAGCCGAAGAGATGAACCGCCTGCGCCGGGAGCTCGAAGTGTTTCTTCGCTGTTCGCGCTCCATGCGGATCCTGCTCGTCTCCAACATGATCTACGCCTTCGTTTTGCCAGTTATCGAGATCTTTGTTGCCGCCTATGTCATGCGTAACGCGCACGCCGTCTCGAAGGTCGTCACTTATCAATTGGCTTTGTATGTGGCCACACCCATCGCTTTCTTCGTGAATGGAATTTTGCTGGGCCGCGTCGCAGTAAAACACTTATACGGTGCGGGGATGCTTCTGTCCGGCTTGGCCATGATGCTGTTGATGCGCACTGGGGTTCTTACCACTGCCGGCATCGCGGCTTCAGGTTTTGCCATGGGGCTCTCGACCGGCCTCTTCTGGGCCAACCGGGGATTTCTGGCGCTGGCTACAACCAATGACGGGAATCGCAATTACTACTATGGCCTCGAACTGTTCAGTGGAACTCTGGCCGCTGTTGTAGTCCCCGCGTGCATCGGCTGGTTCATCAGCGGGACAGGGCGTTATGGTTGGCTCGGCGGCGTTCCCAATCACGCTTACCGCATCGTCGCAGCAGTCGTCTTTGGTCTCACGCTGATATCCGCCTTGATGCTGCAACGGGGGAGCTTCCGCAATCCATCGCATACCCGATTCGTCTTTTTTCGCTTTCCGCCGCTGTGGTATCGCATGCTGGCGCTGGCGCTGCTCAAAGGCCTGGCCCACGGGTACATCATTACTGCTCCGGCCATGCTCATCATGCTGCTGGTGGGCAAGGAGGGTACGCTCGGAGCGACGCAGGCCGTCGGTGGAATTCTCTCCGCTTGCCTGCTCTACTGCATAGGCCGAGCCACAGCGCCGCGCCATCGATTGGCTGTGCTTTCCATCGGAGTCATTCTGTTCTTCGCGGGCGCGGTTGCCAATGGTCTCCTGTTCAATGCAGCGGGCGTGTTGATGTTTATCGGTTGCCTGGTGCTGGCCAAGCCGCTGCTCGACCTCGCCTACAATCCCATCGAGTTACACGTGATCGATGTTGTTTCCAGGCAAGAGAACCGAAGTGAATACGCCTATTTTTTCAACCATGAGTTTGGCCTCTTTGTAGGGCGTTTCATTGGCTGCATACTCTTTCTCGCGATTGCTCATTGGGGCTCTGCAATTGCCGCGCTCAAGTATGCGATGCCGTTGATTGCGCTGCTGCAGCTGCTTTCCATTCCTGTGGCCGGCAGAATCCTGCGCGACCCTAAGATGGCCACGCTCGCATCCTCTGAAGTTGGTGCGTAGAGTATTGCGAAGTCAAGTGTGAGGGTGTTATATCTTGGCGGCGGTTATTTGTTGCCTTCCAGCGTCCTGGATTCAGCCTGGAAAAATCAGCCCGGATAAATCATGGCGCCGATGCGCACAGGAGTGAGGACTATGAGCCTGCAATTCCAATGGGAAGTCTGCTGCGGCATTCGAATGTTTACGGCATTTCTGTCAGCAGTTGTAATGGCAGCCGTGCTCAACGCTCAGCAGGCACCTCAACTCACCATCCATTGGGACAAGACGACGGTGATTTCGAAATCGACGCCCACGCTGCAAGTGGTGGTCAATCCGCCGTTGCGGCCTGGCGATCCGCTCAGCGTGGCCTCTTACAAGGCGGTCAAGGAACTGGGCGCCGACTACGTGCGATATGTGCCATGGCTGCCGTATCCGCGCCTGGCCGTTGCCGAACTTGAGCCGCCCACCGCGCAGAAAACATCGTGGGACTTCAGCCTTATCGATCCGATGACGAAGGACTTCCTCGCCGCCACGGAAGGCCACTCCACAATCGTGAATTTCAGCACCATTCCCACTTGGCTATTTAAGACAGACAAGCCTGTCACTTACCCCGCCGACCCCAATCAGGTCACGTGGGACTACACGCAGGGGACGGAATTACGCGATTCCAGCGGCAAGCAGTTGGGAGATTACTACGCGCGGTTGGTGAGTTGGTATGTGAATGGCGGATTCACCGATGAAAACGGCGTTCGCCACGAGTCTGGCAATCATTACAAGCTGCCGTATTGGGAGGTACTGAACGAAGTTGAGTATGAGCACAGCATGACTCCGGAGCAGTACACGGCGCGGTACGACGCAATCGTCAGCGCCATTCATGCGGTGTCGCCGGAGACGAAGTTCGTCGGCCTGGCGCTTGCGGAGCCGAGCAAGGATCCGAAGTATTTCGACTATTTTCTCGACCACGCAAATCATCGGCCCGGCATTCCGCTGGATTTTATCTCGTATCACTTCTATGCATCGCCAGGCAGAGGGCAGACAGTTGAAGATTGGCAGTACACATTCTTCGACCAGGCCGACGGGTTTCTCAATTCGGTTCGTTACATCGAGGACATTCGCAAACGCCTTTCGCCGCAAACGCGGACCACGCTGGACGAACTCGGTGTGATTCTTCCCACCGACAACACGCCCGAAGACAAAGTACCTCCGCCGCCGGCCTACTGGAACCTTGCGGGCTCGCTCTATGCCTATCTCTATATTCAGCTTTCGCAGATGCAGATCGATGTGATCGGCGAGTCGCAACTGGTGGGCTATCCCACGCAATTTCCCAGTGTGAGCATGATGAATTGGGAAAACAACAAGCCCAACGCGCGCTTCTGGGTGCTCAAGCTCATCAAAGATTCATTCCATTCAGGTGATGCGCTGGTGGAGACGAGGCTCGCTGGGACGGGCTCTGACAGCGTGACTGCGCAGGCCTTTGTCACGGCCTCCGGTCACAAGCTTCTGCTCGTCAACAAGCGCAATCATGCCGTAGAAATCGCGCTGCCTGATGCGGACAAGGCGAGCGCGCTTACAGTCGATCTCGAATCGGGCGAAGGACCGGCCCGCAGCGTCAAACCATCGGCCGGCAGCGTCAGGCTGGAGCCATTCGCGGTGATGGTGGTGAGTTGGTGAGTGCTGATCCTGTTCTGCGCGTTGGCCTGTGCGGCATTGGCCTCGATGCTTACTGGCCGCAGTTTGCGGGTCTCAAAGACCGGCTCGAAGGCTATGTGGCGGAGGTTGCAAGGCGTCTGTCGCGTCCGGGCGTTGCCGTTGTCAATCTCGGCCTCATCGATACACCGGACCGCTCGCGCGAAGCAGGCCACCAATCTCGCCGCGAAGACATTGACGTGCTGTTTCTCTACGTCACCACCTACGCGCTTTCAAATACCGTTCTCCCGCTTGTGCAGCGCGCAGGCGTGCCGGTGGTGGTGCTTAATCTGCAGCCCCAGGCTGCGATCGATTACCAGGCCTTCAATCTCCTGAACGATCGCACCGCCATGACCGGCGAGTGGCTTGCGTTCTGCTCCGCCTGTCCGCTGCCCGAGATTGCCAATGTGATGGCCCGCGCGCGCGTTCCATTCCACCAGGTGACCGGCGTACTCGATGAGCAGCAGACCTGGGATGAAATCGAACAATGGCTCGCCGCGGCCCGCGTGCGCTCTACTCTGTCCGCGTGCCGGCTGGGCTTAATGGGCCATTACTACAGCGGCATGCTCGACATCATGACGGACGTTACGCTGGTCTCCATCGTATTCGGCACCCATGTTGAGATGGTGGAAGTGGATGAGTTAAGCGCGCTGGCTGCGGGCGTCAACGACGAAGAGATTGCGCGCCGTATCGATGAGTTTCACGCGTCGTTCGATTTGCAATCGGACTGCTCGCATGATGAACTTCGCCGCGCAGCGTGCACCTCCGTGGCTCTTGATGCTTTTGTCGCGCATCACAGTCTCAATGCATTGGCTTACTACTACAAGGGATCGGGCAACACGGCGAATGAAGACACCATGAGTTCCATCATCCTCGGTACGTCGTTGCTCACTGCGCGCCACATTCCGGTCGCGGGCGAGTACGAAGTGAAAAATGCACTGGCGATGAAGATCATGGATATTCTTGGCGCGGGCGGCTCGTTTACCGAGTTTTATGCCATGGATTTCAACGACGACCTGGTGCTGATGGGCCACGACGGTCCCGGCCACATCGCCATCGCAGAAGGACGAACCAAGGTGAGGCCGCTTTCTGTTTACCACGGCAAAGTGGGCCGCGGACTGTCGATCGAGATGAGCGTAAAGCACGGCCCGGTAACGCTGCTCTCGGTGGCCGAGGATGCGGAAACCCGGTTCGAGCTGCTTGTTGCCGAGGGCGAGTGCGTGGCCGGACCGATCCTGGAGATCGGCAACACCAACAGCCGCTATCGCTTTCCGCTGGGCGCGCGCGGCTTTGTTTCCGCATGGAACGCGCAGGCTCCCGCGCATCATTGCGCCGTGGGCGTGGGCCACGTGGCGGCCACGCTCAAGAAGACCGCGGCGCTGCTGGGAATCGGATTCCACCAGGTTTGTTGAATTGAAAGAATGCGGGAATCGGATCGCAGAAGCGCTCCCGGATCCGGCCAATCCCTCCAGTTCGGCGCCGCCATCAAATCCACGTAACCCTAATGGCTGGTTACCGGTAACCAGAGTTCTCAAGTACCAACGGCCCATGGTCGTGACAGAAAAGGGTCATTGGCATCCCCTGTTTGGGGAGTCATGATGAACCAGTTGCTACGTGACTGAACAACGACTCCTGTATTCTGTTATCCACATCGAAGCAACCACTTCGTCTGGACGGAGAATTTTGCCGAAGGGAAATCGGGGCAAGTCACAGACGCAAGTGGCAGGGCGATTCCAGGTCCGCGGTTCGGCTCGATCATCGCTCGCCGCGAATCGCCGCAACACTTCACAACGCGGTGAAGTGTCTTCGGACGACTGTTCACAACGTCTGTTAGGCCGCAAGTTTTTTGCCCTCTGGGCAAGAACCAATTGCCTGTTGCGCTTGTCCGGATGCGTATGCCCGGCAACCCTATTCCTTGGTTTGGACGGTAAAAAATGAGCACATTCACACTCGATCCGCGGTTGCACGATGAAACGCTCGGAGTCTCGATTCAGCATCAAATCGCCGTCATCGTCGACGATCTTATCGGACAACTTCCTGACCCGGCGCGCCTCACCGCCGAGCAGCGTCGCGGCATCATCGCTCGTTATTCCGCAGTCCTCGAAGGCAATTTCATTTATTGGATGACCGCCGCCTATATCGCGGTCAAGTCAGACGAGGTGCGTCCCATCCTGGCGGAAAATCTATTCGAGGAGATTCGCGATTCTCATCCCGTCATGCTGCGCAAGTTCACGATAGCGGCGCACGCTTTTCCGTCCGAAAACGATGCGATGTCGGTCGACCGCGAACTAACCGAAGTCCGCCTGTTTCTTGGCAAGGTGCAGGGGGTTCAGTCAGTCTTGACCATGGCTTTCTTTGAATGCTGGATTCAGCGATTCATGGGCTTTCTGGCCGATCTGGCCTCAGCGCAGGGTTCTGCGGAGCGAGAGTACACTGACGTGCACGGCGTCTGCGACATTACGCATACGGCCGAGTTGTTCCGCGCGCTGCAATTGGAGATGGCGGTCAACCCGATCGGCCCGGATGCGGATCTGTTCGAGGGCGTCGATCTTCTACGCAAGCTGATTATCGCCATCGTCCACGGGCCCACGGAAAATGCTGCGGCATATCCGGCTTAATAAGGTGTTGCAGTGGAAAATCATCTTCCCGAAGGCCGGTCTCAGCAGCACGCAGGATACTTTCCAGTAACCGGCGCGCATCTTTACACGGTGCTTCACGAGGTAAGAGATCCTGTGGCGCGGGTTCTGCTGGTGGGGCCATTTGCCTCTGAACGCCATAACGCGTATCTGCCATGGGTGCGCTGGGCGCGCTATCTTGCCGCGGAAAACATTGAGGTGCTTCGCTACGACTATCGCGGAATTGGCGAAAGCACCGGCGCCTTCGAACAGATGACCTTTGCCGATTGGAGCCAGGACGTTCGTCTCCTCTACGCGTGGCTGGCAGACCGCGCGCCGCATGTGCCTCTTCTGCTTCATGGCGTAGGCGTCGGTGCAATTCTTGCCGGCCGCGCATTTGACGAGGGGCTCGGCGACGGTTTGCTGCTGTGGTCTCCGCCCGCCAATGCAAACCAGGCGCTCCGTGCCACGCTCATGCGCTGGGTGGGTCTGGAACAAATCTTCAAGTTCGGCCGCGATCAGAAGTCCGCGTCGGACTACATTCGCGAGTTGGAGCAAGGTTCGTCGCTCGAAGTGGATGGGTATAGCTGGTCAGCCGGCCTGTGGCGTGATTCCATGCGATTCACTTTGCCTGCGGCGCTCGCCAGCGAAGAGAGCGCCGCGCTGGCGTACAAGCGGCCTGTAAGAATCGTGAAGCTCACCAGCGATGCTGCCCCGTTGGCTAAGGGTGGCCGAGTTGGTTTCGACGACCTTAAAGACTTTTCATGGCTGTTCGCTCCCAATCGGGATTGGATCGTCGCGGTCACATCGCAATCGAGCAGAGGAATCGCCTATGCGTGACGCCATTGGAGATCGTGAACTCATTGTTCTGGATCGCCTCGGCGTTCGTCTGCAGGGCACTTATCATCATCCCGCCGATCGGCCTTCAGGCGAGCCCGCGGAGCCTACGAACCTCGATCGCATCGGAGTTCTGTTCGTGAATTCGCTTTCGATGCCCAGGGCCGCAAGCGGCGATTCCGCAGTGCGTTGGGCCGAGTCCATCGCCAGGCAGGGCTATCCTGCGTTTCGCATCGATCTGCCCGGCCTGGGAGACTCCGAAGGCGATTCTTCCACCGATCTGTTGGACATCGTGAATGCCGGAGGCTTCGCATCTGTTGCGGCCGACGCGGCCAATCAACTGGTCGAGCGTTTCGGATTGTCAGGCGTTGTGTTCTTTGGCCACTGCGCGGGCGCTGTGTCCGCACTCTATGCCGGCGCCGCAAGCAGCGATTGCAGAGGCCTGATTCTGCTCGAACCCTACTTCCACGTGGCGCGGGCTGAGCGGCCACGGGTGCGGCGGCGGTTGAGCGACTGGGCGCGTAGCAGCCGCATGGGCAGGCTGGCCAGCAACCTCTACGATCGTATTCGGAATTTCAGCTCGGCGCTGCGCGGGAGCGCGCTTCCCGCCAATGCGAATGCTCAGCTCCTTGCGCGTTGGAAGCAGGTAGCATCAACTGGCTTGCCCATCCTCCTGCTCAAGGCGCCGGGAATAAAGGCGCAAGGCGCCAAGCCAAGATTGGGTGAGTTCGATTACATTGACCATGTTGTGAAGCTGGCCGGGCGGAAGGAAAGCATCGCCGTCGAATTTGTCGAGAGCGCCGATCACTCTTTCGCGAATCGCGAAGGCCGCGAGGCTGTCGAACAGCATATCGCCGGCTGGCTGGCAGCGAATTTCCCCCTCACGGATTTCGAATTCGGCACCGAGCGCATCGCTCATCTGGGCGACGGCGAAAATCAGGGTCATTCAGGAAAGTCTCAAGAGGCGCCTGCCGATCGGTTTTGCGCCCTGGAAGGCAGGTAAGTCGAAACATGGATACAAAAGCGGAGATCATCGCACAGTTTCAGCAGGTCGCCCGGGAGCACGACAAGCGGCTCGCACCCCTCACTGACGATCTTGCGTTGCTCGATTCGGGCCTGGATTCGCTGTGCTTTGCCATCGTCGTCGCCAGGCTTGAAACCTCCCTCGGAAAGGACCCATTCAGCGAAGACGAAGACGCTCGCTTCCCAGTTACTTTCGGCGACTTCATTCGATTCTATGAAAATGCCACAACATAATCCGCCTTCTCTCAGATCCTCGATCATTGCCGCCGGTAACCTCTCTACGCGCATGTTGGTGGACCTTGATGCAAAGGCGACCTGGGACGAATTGGTTCATGGGT